>Ga0066860_10000087_pt1 | contig 38750 bp, 42 predicted proteins | sample ETN07SmetaG_FD_65601 | JGI IMG/M metagenome (GOLD analysis project Ga0066860, IMG submission 65601) | Marine microbial and viral communities from oxygen minimum zone, Eastern Pacific Ocean - ETNP2014F14-07SV275 | ecosystem: Environmental > Aquatic > Marine > Oceanic ... | reverse complement strand
GACGCAGAGCGGAGTTAACTATGTACGCGGTTTTCCAAAGTGGCGGTAAACAACACCGTGTGGCCGAAGGCCAAACCGTTCGTCTTGAAAAAATCGAAGTAGCCCCAGGCGAAACGGTTGAATTTGACAAAGTTTTAATGGTAAGCAACGGTGACGACGTAAAAATCGGCACACCAATCGTTGCTGGTGGTAAGGTGACTGCTGAGGTTGTTACACACGGTCGTGGCGATAAAGTAAAAATCGTTAAGTTCCGTCGTCGTAAGCACTCTCGTAAGCAAGCGGGTCACCGTCAGTGGTTCACAGAAGTGAAAATCACTGGTATCAACGCATAATAGGAGCACGAACACATGGCACACAAAAAAGCTGGTGGTAGTACCAAAAACGGTCGTGATTCAGAAAGTAAACGCCTAGGTGTTAAGCGCTTTGGTGGTGAATCTGTTCTTGCTGGTAACATCATTGTTCGTCAACGTGGTACTCGTTTCCACGCTGGTGACAACATGGGTATCGGTAAAGACCACACGTTGTTTGCACTAAAAGACGGTAAAGTTCAGTTCGACGTTAAAGGACCGAAGAACCGTAAATTTGTAAGCATCGTAGCTGAGTAAGCGCGTAAGCTTCTCGCCGAACAGGCTTAGAAAAACCCCGCGCTTGCGGGGTTTTTTGTTTTGTGAAACCTTTCTTTCTTTTTCTGTTCTTAATTAATAGCGATTATATTCTGAAAATGAATTAGCGCTGAGCAAGGTTTTACTTCTCAATTTTTTAGAATGCTGAGTAGACTCAAAAGCGCCGATGCGCAATTTGGTGTAAACTTAGTATTCGCATTAAATAAGTTAATAACCCACGGCATTACAGCCCGGAGTGATAAATGAAATTTGTAGATGAAGCTGAAATTCGCGTTGAAGCCGGTGACGGCGGCAACGGTACAATTGGCTTTAGAAGGGAAAAATACGTACCTAAAGGTGGCCCAGACGGTGGCGACGGTGGTGACGGCGGCAGTGTATTTTTACAGGCCGATGAAAACCTAAATACATTGATCGATTATCGCTTTGAGCGCTTTCACCGTGCTGAGCGTGGCCAAAATGGTCAAGGCGGCAACTGTATTGGTAAGAAAGGTAAAGACCTCACCGTAATGGTGCCTGTGGGCACGCGTGCTACTGATAGTGATACTGGCGAAGTATTAGGTGACCTGACTCGTCATGGTCAAAAGCTTAAAGTGGCACAAGGTGGTTTTCACGGTTTAGGTAATGCCCGCTTTAAAAGCAGTACGAACCGTGCCCCACGTCAAAAGACCAATGGTACACCAGGTGAAATTCGTAACCTTAAGCTAGAGCTTATGCTTCTAGCCGATGTTGGCTTACTTGGTATGCCTAACGCAGGTAAATCAACCTTTATCCGCTCTGTATCAGCAGCTAAGCCTAAAGTGGCTGATTATCCGTTTACAACCCTTGTGCCAAACTTAGGGGTGGTTCGTCAAGATTCACAGCGAAGCTTCGTTGTTGCGGATATTCCTGGTTTGATAGAAGGTGCTGCCGATGGTGCTGGCCTAGGTATACGCTTCTTAAAACACTTAGAGCGCTGTCGTATCTTGCTTCACGTGGTAGATATTTTCCCTGTTGATGAAACGGATCCTGCCGAGCACGCAAAAGCGATCATTGAAGAGCTTGAAAAATACAGCCCTAAATTGGCAGAAAAGCCCCGTTGGTTAGTATTTAATAAAGTCGATTTACTACTTGAAGAAGAAGCTGAAGAACGCTGTCAGCACGTGATCGATGCGTTGGGTTGGGAAGGCCCAGTTTATCAAATCTCTGCGTTCCAAAAGATGAACCTAGATCCTTTGTGTAACGACATTATGGACTTCATTGAAACTCTTCCAGCTGAACTGGAAGAGGAAGAAGAGAAGAAAGAAGTAGAATTCAAGTGGGACACTTACCACAAGAATACACTTGAAGCTCATGATGAGTTTGAAGATGACCTAGATGACGACGACTGGGACGAACACCCCAACACTTTTTATACTAAAGAGTAACTATACACATTTGACAAGTTGAGAACGCTTGGTAAGGTTGTGCTTATCGCACGATCTTATTGAGTGTTCCATGACCATTGTCTACGAAGTTCAAACAACAGAAATCAAACCTTATACATACCAAACACCATTGATTTCTGTTGATCATAATGGTGAACCGAAAATTGATTATCCTAGACAATCCTCAGTCCATCTAAAAAAACTCACCTTATTGAACCTAGTAGGCCGAGACCAATCGGGCACTATCGTTTCTTATGAACCGATGGATTACGTTAATCGCTTCCTAATGTCCCATCACATAAATGAGAATAAACAGGAGTCAGATCAATACAGTAAAGGATTGGTTCACTTCTTTTCTTTCTTAATAGAACTCCAAAAAATTTGGGACGATGAATTTGATGAAAATCTTCACGACGAATTGGTGGACTTACCTAGGCCTGCATGGGATTCGTTTCCGCTCCGTAAGAGCGAGAAAGTAACTTACCAATACCGGACGGCGCTTCGAAATGCAGTGTTAAACGAAACCGATCCAAGCCTACGGCTAGCGAGAACCACGGCTACAGCATATATTAATGCAGTGAAGAAGTTCTATTCTTATCACATACGCACTGGCTATCAATTTAACAACCCTCCTTTTGAGCATGAAGTAATTACTATCCACTACAAAGCAAGTAAAACAAGTATGAAAACATACCTGTCAAAAGAGGTTCATACTAGTGACTTACGACTCAACTTCGGTAAGTCAAGGCGGAACGAAGGTGGCGCTCTACCATCCTCAAGAAGAGACTTGAACCCTTTAACGAATAGAGAGTGGCAAGCAGTTGAAGACATTCTCACTAATACACAGCGGGTACTGAAGAATATTGATGGTGAGGTAAGAACTGCTAAGCTGCCGATTGAATACTGTTTGTTCTTTTTGATCAGTCGATATACGGGTCTGAGAAAAGAGGAAATTGCCAGTTTGCATAAAGGCCAAATTGTCAAACCTGATAAGCGTAAATTTGGCATGCGATTAGGGGTAGGTGGTCATTATGGCTCGCTGACCAAAACGAAAGATGGCGGCAATAAATCACGTAGAACCATCATACCAACTCGTATCATGCAGCTACTTTATGAATACACCTTAAGTGACAGATATAAAAAGCGTCTATTCGCTTTTAAAAAATGGTGTCAGGCCAAAAATGCGGCAGGTGACGTTGCTCTTTTTTTAGGAGAAGATGCAATCGATGAAAGTAAGGATTACCTCTTTATCAGTGGTACAGGTAAACCGTTTTTCATCAAATTAAGTGAGGCGAATACTCGTTGGAACGAAATTAAAGCTACAGTCAAAATGATAACTGGAAAGCAAATTAATGGAGTGATTCATAACTTAAGAGCAACATTTGCGGTTTCGCTTTTTCGAGTATTGTTGAAGAAAACAACACCCGATATCGCATTAGCGCAGGTATCCGAGTGCTTGGGTCATGAAGATGAAGCAACTACCCTACTGTATCTTAACATCGCCCAAGACGAGCCTACGGGAGATGAAATTTATGAGGATGTCCTAGAGTACCTTGGAGTATTCGAAGATTTGGAAAGCGAAGCTTTTTTGGCTCAAGGAGATGAGTTAAGTGACCATTAAACAAAAAAGCAAACGTAAGGCGTTGCTTCCAGTTACGTCAATGGTCAAAAGACATGCTGGGGTAGAGCCTCTTCGAATTGAAGATATGATTATCAAAGTTCCGGGAAGAGGCTCTCTATACTTTAAGCGTCTTAAATACAAAGGATGTCCGAAGCTAAATCCAATTACAAGAGAATTTGCAACAACTGTTAGCTTGATTGATGCAGGGCGTGACGATTTCATAAGAGAGTGCTATCAACTTATTAATGTCAACCCAACTGCCACAGTTTATGGGTATTTTTACGATCTAATCATTTACCTGAGCTGGATTGATAGTTCAGAGCAAAATATTCCCGAAGAAGGATATTTGGCTTGGACATTAATCGAAAGCTACATGAGTCACTGCCAAAAACAAAAAAGATTAGGGAAAATATCTACCTCGGATTTTGCTAACAAAAAGAGCTGTCTTGCATGGTTACTTAGACAGACCAACAGAGCAAAAGAGGTTATCAAGCTTCCAAAAATTAAAGGTGTAAGATCTGAAACAAATTCTTTCCCTTCCTTGGATTTAGAGAGTGAGTTTAAACCAACAATTAAGGCGCTATTTAGGGCCTATAATTCACTTTTGAAGCATTTTAACGAGGGAACTATTCCTACCCGCCATCCGTTATACGATGAAGATCTTGTTGAGGCTGAAGCAGTTAGGCTAGAGCTGAAAGGCTTATTACTTACTTCTCATAAAGCAATATTTAAAAAAGTGATGATTGGATCGCATCCCAATAAGCATATTACAGAAGTCGCTATGATGTTGACGTACATGTTTACGGGCATGAACACTACGCCATTGGCAAATATGAGGATTTCTGATATTTCTTTTCGGGAAGTAAAAGGTGGCAAGTATATTTTGGACTCAATCAAAGGGCGAGCCAGACATCAACAGCAAGACAATACAGTGGGATTCAGTATTCACGCAAAACGGTTTATTGAAAGCTGGATTTCTATCTCTAAAAAACTATCGAATGGAGACGAAAACTCTTATTTGTTTCCTTACTTTTGTATTGATGGCCGGATAAAACCCTACTCGAAAATAATATCCACTCCCCAGAGTCGTATAAACAAGATGCTAGCGAGGATGGGATTTGCCCAAATCACCCCATCTAAGCTTAGAAAGACTAAATCGGACACTCTTTATCGCATCACTGAATCAGTCTATCTTGTAGCTATAAACAATAATAATTCAATAGAAACTACTGCTCGGACATATATTCATGGGACAGAAAAAGAACACCAGAAAAACCTAAGTGCTGCAATGAGCGCTAAACACGCAATTATAAAAGGCATGAATATTAGTACAGCAGTTAATGAAGCTAAATTCAATCATGCAGATATTCTTGATAATTACGAATATGAGCAATTGAGGGATGGGCAAGATCGAACCTATGAAGCGAGAACGCCTACAGGGGCGCGGTGTAATAACAACCGAAAAGGAGCTGCCTTAGCAATATCTAAGTCACTCAAGCGAGTTGGAATTGAGCAAGCAGGAAGCGAAGAGGTTTGCACAGATTTCTTATCGTGCTTTGAGTGTAAAGAACACGCATTGGTTACCGATGTTGATGACATTTGGCTGATGTTAAGCTTCAAAGATACGTTGCGGCAACTACAGCAAACACCTGCTGTAAACTCTATGCCTGAGCGCAAATATACCGACCTATACAATACAGTTGATGAGGTCATCAAAGGTTTCAAGAAGAAAAATAGTGCCAACTATAACCAAGCGCTTGAGAAGTTAAAAGAAGCCCCGCATCCGCTATATTCAACAGTATATAGTCTCAATGATTTATTGGAAATGTACCGATGAAAACTGCCACTAGAATAACATTAAATGCATTACCGAAACATGATGGGGGGGAAGCGGTAACGACCCGTTTCGACGGCACCGTATTAAGTAAGATTTTTGATTTAGAATGGGATTTTTCAGGTCAAGAACGAGGAAGTCTCACAACAAAGCCAGTTGTTGCTTTTAGCCACATCGAGCCTGCATATCGTAAGGTTTTTCAATCAACCTTAGCTGTTCTCATGAAAACTCAAGAGGTGCGGCAAGGGGGGATAGTAACTCGAAGTCAGGTCAGCTCTTGGTTAGCAGGATTGAGATATATCAAAGATATCCTCGGAAGTTGTGATTGGGAAAGGCTATCCGACGATGGTGAGTATGCAAAATTTAAAAGAGAACTTAAAAAGCGTGTGCAAGCATCAGATTGGTCTGAAACGACGGTAAGCTCCATAATTTCAGCAATTAACAAGCTCAACGAATCTTCAATGTGCAGCAGGGTGCCAAATGGCAACGAGATTAGGGGGTGGGTTAACAAAAAGATGCAGCAGCATATTGCAATCCCACTTGGTATGTACCAACCAATTATGGCAACTGCACTTGAATTGGTAGAGATGTATCATCCACACCGTCACGCGATCAATGAAGCACAATTTCAACTGGAGAAAATTGCTCAAGAAGAGCGTGTACGTACAGATGTCTCTACTGAGCTTGACGCTATACATTCAAGGGAGAGAAAGCGAACCAGAAATTTATCTCATACCATTCCAGATTTTAAATTAACGCGAACTGGAAGTGAGTTAAATAAAATTCAGGATGCATGTGCGATAGTAATACTGGGGTTCAGCGGCATGAGAGTAGGTGAGATGACTAGCATGACCAAAGATAGTTATATCGAAAAGGGATGTAATCATATTCCAACGTTAATTGGTCAAGAGACCAAGCGTAGTGGCCACGTTATCCACGAAACATGGCAGACTCATAAAGTTTCCAAATACGCCCTAGAGTTATCCTGCGATATGACTCAATTTCTGCGCAGCATTTACGAAGAGGAAAACAGCAATAATTTAAGCGAAAATAAAATATCTTTTGAAGAGCATCAACGACGTGAAAGGCAAATAGCGAGTGCATTTTTGTCTACAAAAATATCACCTAATAGAAAAAATTATTGTCAAGTAAATATGTCTAGGCGATTCAACAAATTCATACAACGCAATAACATTGTGGCAACTGAAGCTGATGTGGAAGAGTTCAATCGTCTTAATCCAACTCGTGCAGGGCAGCTCAAAGTGGGTGGTAGATTGCCTAAGCTATCACCGCATGATATTAGACGTAGTTTCGCAGTGTTTATAAAGCGCTATGGTTTTGGTTCTTCTGCGACTATCAAGTTTCAATACAAACATTCCAATATCCAGATGTCCGACTATTACGGCAACAATGCACGTCTACAAGCGATGGAAGATGTATTGATGGACAATGACCTACTACAATTAATGAACGAAGAAGGGATACGCATGGGCGTAGACATCTTTGACGAAATCTTCAATGAATCTCAGCAATTAGGCGGTGCGGGAGGTGAGCGTATTGCAAGAGATAAGTTTGAAAGATTAAGTAGTGGTGAGCACGTATACATGACCAGAGGTGAGATAGAGCGTTTGGTTCGTAACGGCACCTTGTCTGTTGTTAAGTTACCAACAGGCGGATACTGCACAAATGCTTCTTGTAGTCGGGTGTGCGGTATTGGAGAATTTGCAGCTGAAATAAAACCTTGCGACGATCAGGTCATTACCGACAAACAAGCTGAACTCATCCTCAAACAAAACAAACGTATAATAAAAGCGTTTAGAGATCTGAATACAGGAGATCCGATGATGAACAGCATTCTTATCGGACAAAAGCAAAAAATCCGGCGCAATGAGCGATTGATTGAAGGCTTTAATTTAAGCTTTGAGCCGTTCAATGATGAGATAAAAGGCATTATCGAGATAGCGGAGGTATGAAATGGCATCAACAGAAGTGACTGAAGGAAGGTTAAAAGCGGCATTGCAGCGACTATTAGATGGAAAGCCAGAGCGGATCAATAAAATTGGCAAGCTGTCATTGAATAAGATAAATAAAGAAGCTGGGCTTGGACATAGCTATATCCATAAATTTAAAGCCTTCATAGAAAATGAGGCTAATCCTGCCATCAAAAAATATAATCAATGCTATGATCCTCAAGCTGAGAAGTTAAAGTTAGAGTCGGAAACCGATTCGTGTGAGGTAAATAGATTAAAAGCAAAGTTAAAGAAACAGGAAGCCCTAAAAGAGCAGTATCGAAAAGAGCGCGAAGAGTATAAAAAAATCAACAAAATTCTTGAGCAACGAAACAGTAGCCTTATGTTTAGGGTATATGAACTGCAAGACGAAGTTCGTTCAAGCAATGTAGTTAGAATTGCTAGTAAGAATAAAATATAGAATAAATCGAGTTGGTCCAGTATCAGGTTTTAATGGAGGGCGTTAAACTGAAAACTTGCGGCCTTCGTCTTAGATCTGTTTCTAAAAAGAGCTCGAAATTTTTATAAATATCAATATAACTTTAAAATTTTCACGAGCGAAGACTGATACCCGCTTGGACAGATATTGGCTATAATTTAGACCAAATATGAGTATTCTCACAACTAGTTTATACTACTGCTTCAGAAAAAGTGGACCACCAACTAAGCAACGCGATAAGCGGTGAATAGGACTTTGCCCGACAGGCTGGTTGAGTCGAGACTAACTCACGACTAAGTCCAAGTATTTACCTTTGAAATAAATGATATTTTTTCCTCGATGCTTGCACTTGCTTTTTGTCCTCAAAATCTACTATACCGCTAGACTGGTTATTTGCCTACTCGTCTTTAAATATTGTGTTTGTTAAAACAAACAGGTTCGCGATGCACGCTGAAGACGACGTCGAGTAATAAGAGCTAAGTATCGTGCTGCTTGGAAGCGATAAGCACGCTAGCGTCTTAGAATGCTAGCGTTTAACTTCTTGCGTAGCTTGATAGTCTGCTGGACACTACAGTTACAACTATGTTTTCAATGCTTCTAGAGAGCGAACAACGGAATCTCTAGCCGATTTTTTATGGTAAGCTAAAGTCAAACAGCAGTCCGCGTAGCAGGTTGTCGATTAAGCGTTTTATTAGCTGCTTTATAGCTTTGGCTTTTTGCCAAAGCGATTATTTAATTCGATTGCCATAGCTTTTACGATATTAATTGAAATCATCGACATCGCAATTAAAAGGCAAAGAAAACCAATTAAGAATGACTTCTGCGCGAATGGAACTTCAGGGTTGATCATTCCTTCCAAAATAGGTCGCCAATGCTCAATGTAAATTGCTTGACCTTGCCCTATGTAAGAGAAAGCCCAAGCAGCGATGAACGCAACAGCACTTAAAACCCATGCTTTAGGTTTTGTCAGTGCCGTAACGACAAGCAGCACTATGGTTAATGTTTTACTTCTCATGAAGTGTACTCCGTTTTAGAAAAATTTAACTTTACTAAAATTTCAGTACACAAAAAAACGTAATTTATGCTGAAACAGCAACGTTGCCAGCACGCGCAGCTTTCTAGTGGAAGCGAAGCCTTAACGAAAAAGCTGTCGCCGTGATCGGCCTTGCTAACTATTTTTACCAAACTTAAAATTTTTAAATGTTGTCAAGCCTAGTACCGCTACTACTCGCCCTAATATACTTACTGATACTTTTCTCGGTCACTCTGATTTCCGGCACCACGCCATTCAACGATCCGTAAAGACTTGAGGTTGAGATACGGCCTAAGCAAAAGGTTCAAATGAGTATCAAGACCTGAGTAACCAAACAGAATTATTTACTCTGATTCAGATAAAGCAAACTGCAAATAGTCCCTAATCAGGATATTGCAAGTTTTACTTGAGTCTGTATTTATATACAGTTACTTTAAGCTTTGTTAAAAGTAACAACCTAAAGGTGCACATGTTTTGAAATTTACGATGATATATGGTCCATCTGGAGTAGGTAAGGAGAGTGTTGCGAGGGAACTGGCAAAAAGAAAAAACTGGCGATTGTTTCCCCAGCATTTGGCCTTTGACATTTCGTGTGCAGTGATCGGGTTCGGTAATGATGGCTTTGAGGCATATCAGCGTAAAATATGCATTGAAGCCTTCCAAACGTTTATCGATAAAAATATCAATGGGCTGGTGTTTACGTTTTGCTATGTTCATCCTGCTAGTAACATTTTCATTGAAGTCTTGCTTGAAATTTTGGAGCGAAACAACATTAGTCCTAATTTCATAAAATTATCTTGTGCTTACGATGAGCACGTAAGTAGAGTTATCGACGAAAGAAGGAAAAATACCAACAAAATTCAGTCAAAAGAGTATCTTGACAATTATCTAAATAAATTTGATTTTTCAACTGATATACCAAAGGTACAAACATTCCATATAGACAATACAGGAATGTCTATTCAGGCAACTGCGGCAGAGATAGAACACTACCTCGCCACGAATAAGGAGATAAATATTTTGCCGTAGCCTCACACCAATGCTAGTTTCAAAGCGTCAAAAGCGCTTAGTAGTTAGGCCGTCAAGTTCCCTCGCTAATCATACTAAAAAACTTTTATCACCTTGTATGGCTGTTTGGGACAACTAATGAACTTACGTATTGGCTTGCACCACCAAAGTGAAACTTAATGTTCCTTTGCCCAAAGAATTTCTGCCAATGTTTCTTTCTTACTTCTTTAACCGCCCCATCATTGCAAAAGTCCACCACTTCAATTAGAGCATGTTTTCTAGTCATCCTAGAAAGTAGTTGCCTCATCTCAAAGTCGGCATTAGGTAATGAATAGCCAATAAAGACTAATTTATCTGCCTCTGAGATCTCGATACCTGCGTTTTGCCAAATAATTTTATACTGTGGATTTGTTAGATCCTTTATGAAAGTGGGCATTATCAAGTTAGATGCCAGCTTATGATTATCACGCTCCTCAGGAAAATTTCGATCACAATGCCGACATGATTCAAGGTTGCTATAATCTAATACACCGTCTTTTCGAAAAAATCTTGCATAGAGCCGCATACATCGAGGACATTGCAACCAATTTAGAGAACCGTGTAATTTAAGAAGTTTTACGTTAAAGCCTCCTTGCCCTAATTTCTCAAGACCCGGTTTAATTGATTCATCTAACTCATCTCGCGAACTAATGTAACAACAGTAATCTACTACTGCATCATGACTACCATCTACGATATTACTATAGATTGAGTTATCCAGAAGAATATCCCAATTGGTACTGATTACGCTAACAGGATCTAATTGTCGATAGCTTCTATTAACTCTTTGGGATGAACGAGAAACTAAGTACCTTGCAAATTCATCAATGTAATATTTGGCTCTATTTTTTTGTAGTAAAGTTAGCTGGATTGTGCGCCCCACGACGTAAAAAATCGCTTCACGTACATTCATAAGCTGAGTTAGTCCGATACCCCTGAACTGGGTATTATCAGTTAAACATCTATCTAAAGGAGTAAAAATGTCTTCAAGCTCAACCGATCCAATACTGTTTTCAGGACAGCCTAGCTGATTTTTAAGAAAATTTTTGAATATAGCAAACTTATCCTTATCAAATTGTGCAGGATCCTCATGGTGTAAGCGCATTGCTTCGGGAAGAATATCTAGTTGTGTTGGAGCTCCTGCTTCAACAGAAAAACCGGCTCCCAGTACATATACAGTTTTCATTTTTTCCAAATTTATAATTTCATCTGATAGTAGACATTGGCCTTAAATCAATAACGTCTAGAAACAAAATATTTAAAGCAAGTGTTCAATGCTGACAACTCTCTCAGCTTGCAATGAACGCAACACAGTAGCCCAAAAATTGGCTTTGTTATGCACTAAATTTGTCGGCACAACATACGGATATAAGAGTATTGATGCTGCATTGCAAAACTTTTTAGTTCGTTGATCATTTCTTGGGAAATTTCACCACTTCGTTTATCCCAAACGGCTTTGGCCGCAAATGATTTTCCATATGCATTACCTACATAATATCCGACTCTCTGGAGTGCATATGCTGTAGTTTCAAACAATGCAGGAGGAATCTGTTTGATAGAGAAGCTTGTCAATATGTCCAAAATTAAAGTTAAATTATCAGCATATCCTTGAAATGCCCCGTTAGGCTCGGAACGAGCCCAAGTCTCATCAATACATTTGTTCAAGAATGAAACGAAGCCAGATATGAGATCATTGGAAAATGATGACAAAACCTTGAGTACATCTTTTCTAAATGCAATATCGTCAATAAATTTTTCGATCATAGACTCATCTGCATCATCTAGTTGCTTAGCTAGTTTGCGTAAGCTTTCACTTTGCTTCTTTTCTTCCTCTACTTTTTCCTTTCTGACCTTAGAAAATTCTTGAAAGAATGAGACCAAGCTACTTGTCTCTACAATAATAACTGCGTTCTTATCTCTGTAAGGATGTTCTTTTGGGTTTTCTTTTCTAACTACCTGAATTACCTCATTAGGATAATTTTCTGACTCGCTCTTAAAAACGTTCTTTGACCAGTCTAGAGCAGTTAGTACATTAACATCACCTAAGCCATAACCCAGAATAAGCATGGTAGACTCCTTGATCATTAGTGCGAGTTTGATCTGCCTATATTCAGTTGGTCTAAACAAACCAACGTAATCCTCTTGAGCAATAATTATCTCTTCAGGGTTGGTTCTAACACCATGCAAATGGAAGATTGGAACAATTCCAAAAGGGGCGATAAGGGGATCATTTGGTCCTAGCGGAACACTCTTCCCAGTAAGTAGACTCTCAATGACCAAATCATAATTTGTGGTAATAACCCAAGATAAATTAAGCTCGTTCAAGTGTGGGGAAAATTCAGCTCTCTTTTCTTTGTCTGGATACCAGCTTGTTAGTTTAGCAATTTCCTTTTTTAGTCTTCGTAAGCTTTGATTATATGTTTTTTTAGATTGTTCACTATATTTCTGGCATATTTGTGAGGCAATATCGGGGTAACCCACCCCTTCTTTCCATATATCGTCATAATCGACTTTAAGCTCTTCTGCTACTTTTTCGAGCAGTTCACCCCAAGAAAGTGCTATATCGTTGAATTCATCATTAAGTACAGCTTTGGAAAAACCTGCACCAATAAATGCGCCCAAATTTCCATAAGTGGCAGAGTGGGAAAGAAACTCTAAAACTTCCTTTCTTAGTGGTATATCAGATATCTTATTCATTTATTTAATAGAAACTCCAGATGTATGAAGCTAAGCTTTAAGAAGCGAGCACGGTCCAATAGTCGGGGAGTTGCCGCGTGTTTGCGACCTAGCGGACGAGATTAGCTGTAAAAGCGCATGGTTAGGTTCGTGCATGGAGTACTTCCATGATGAAAACAACAACTGTATGCGAAGCATTAACCGCTAAACGGGCCTCTGCCACGATTATATTCGGTGGATTTGACCCGCGTCCATGAGCCGACCCTATATGGGATCGAAATGCGCCAACCCCATCAATAATTGAAGATAAACCCTTTAAAATTTTGTGTTGATCTGTTGCCAACATCTGATCCCTATTTAAATTAAGATGATTCTGAACGACGTTCCACAGTGGTATAACATTCAGTTTGATTGGCATTGAGAGTTCGTTATAACTTTCAATATAGAATTTAAGAGTTGCTTCGATAATTGAACATGATGCTGTTATCGATGCGTGAGGGTCCGTGTGTATGTTTGAAACAGCTCTCTCGAATTCTCTTTCAATAGATGAGAAATCTCCGGACTTTAAATAGTCCTCCAGTGTTTTAGAAATTGGTGTTGATCCGGATTTTGTAATAAATCCGTTAGTGTGATAGGTCAGTTGGTTTTTCGCTAAAGCGTTTTTAATTCTTGCTTGTCCTGAAATAAGTGACGAAGTCGAGCTCCTTCCAAATATGGACGGGATATCTTCCCTATCCATATATTCCTGAATTACCGCTCCTAAAACTGCGAGGGCGTCGATAGCTGGTGTCTCATTACACCTTTTTAACCACTTGCTGCACTTCGACTCGCAATTCCCTTCCGGAATATCTCCCGGGGCTCCACTCTCCATAAAGAGAGAATTGAGTTTTGAATGGCTATAGTAAAAATCTGCGATAACTGAGGCGACTGCTCCAATCACAGAATTAGGTATTTTCTGTCGCAAAAATTAATCCTCCTTGAGTCCAATGTCTTATTGATAAGACTTCCTAATATCACTTTCACCCGCTTAAAAAGATATTGCGTGTTTTCCCTTGGTAAGAACGTTAGATGTTCTGCTCATTTCAATTACCCAGCCGCTATTCTAAGTATCCAGACTAAACCTAACACTAGGAGGAGCTAATTGTTCGCACTTTCCTTACTAACAATTGAGAAATTCTAGTGTCTGCAAGCGTCTCGAACAGCTGCGCAAGTTAGATTTGTGCGTTGTGATCAGTAGAGCTACATAGCTCGACCTTTATCTGGTTACGGCTATCAAGCTGTCTCACCATACTTCATCTCCCCAAGTATTTGTATGATGCGGCTCCGCCCTTCACTAGAATTAAAAAGCTGGTTGGGCTGATGCCCTCCCAAAATAGGGATGTTTGTAGTAACCCATTGTTCTATTAATTCTCTATCACCGCCAAAAAATTCTTCCAATAGTGAATTAAGTTCCTCCATAGATACATTCTCACTCATAAACATTTAATCTCTTTCTTCATCTTAATGTTTCAATATATTCTACAGCATTTTTCAAAGTCGTTAGGTCCAAACCTGCGTCCATTGTTTGTCTTACGGCTTCTTCATCATCAACTTCTGGGTTTACAAGTCGGAATAAGTCACGAGATTGCTGAAATGTTTGCTTAGGCGGATAGCCGTCCTCTTCAGCTCGAATAATTACTAAACGACCGCTAAGACCTAAATCAATATATTTCACTGCGTTGTCCATGTTTACTCGAAAATTATTTCTATCATTATAAATGTAAGTCATTCTGATCCTTTAAGAAATTTTAAGCGTTCATAACTAAATATGAGTTCTGGACTCTATAACATCCCGCACATAAATTCGATTTCCAAAATCAATCATCTCTGGTCGATCAGTTAATAGTAGCTCATTCCCACCGGCCTTGAGCACCATTCGTCTAAAGTGCTTAAGTAATGCCGCGGCTTTTTTAAGTTTGGAAGGGCCTTGAAGTTTATGTAGATACAGGTTTTCATAACCGATCGACGAGTTGAGCAATTCGATCAGTTCAAAACTTGGCTTGTTTCCCTTTTGTAGGTGCCATCCGCCGTAAACAACGTAGTTTTTTTTATAAGCGCTTATATGGAAACGCCTTTCTCCATTTCTGATGGTAAAATGCCGAGCAAAGCGGAGTTGGTTTATAATATTAGGTTCGCACTCATGCAATATATCAAGCTCACAACCGAACCATTGCTGGATACTATAAAGAGTTTGTTCTGCACTTTGTTGAGTCGTGATACTGACGAGCGCTTGAGCAATATCTAGTGATGTCGATTGATGCAAGACTTCTGTATAGGGGCGCTCGCTGTCAATGAAATCGAGTACATCGTAGAACGAATTGCAAATTTGATTCTGCATTAATTGTCGATCCCAGTCATTTAGCCGAGTTTCATTATCGAGCCAAAACCGCCGCAATAATAGAGAAGGTAAATTCATCGGCAAGTTTCTATCAAGTGCATCGCTAATTGTTTCAAGGTCTATAACAGAGGTCACGCCTCGTTTAAATTTTTGCAGTTCGTATTTCGTACAAATGGGTACACTCAAGGGGTGCGACATGTTAGTCAACATCCCTTCTATCTTTTTACTTTGTTGAGCCGCTAACGTTGATGTGAGGTCATTTGATGCTAATTTAGACATTAGGTTTCCTTGTGTACTGGTTCCCCGCTCCCTGTACTAGGCTAATGTTTTTTTGATTATGGATGGGTATTGGTTTAAACCTTTCAGCGCTAAAAACGGGGAAAGCGCAATGGCACATACAATGCACCTTGCTAATCTGTACTTTTTGTTGGAAAAGGTCAAGCAGAAAGTCATTAGGAACGTTTTGATGGACGAAGATATTACCACCTAAAATTTCTAGTAAAATTGGCTCGAAGGTTCATATTGATTACATCAAACCAACTGGAGATGTCGATAAGTTCTGGTATCGTTTCTCTATAAGTTCAAACTAATCAGGAATGCTAATACAACAAAATTGTATTTGATACTTGATAAGCGCGGGTAGATGATTATGACGAAATTAACAACTTGGATAGAAGTTACAGACGGGGCTCCAGAGCTAATGCTAAAGAAGCTTGCCATCAGTAAATTTGGAGCAGAAAGGCTACTGCCTGTCCCGGAAACAGAAACAATAAACATTGACGGTGGTCTTAACGATATTCGGGCAGTTATAAATACTAACGAAATAAGATTTTTCGTTCGATATGAACGAGAAGTGGATTGGTACACAAGGTTAATATCTGCCTTCGTTCAAGAAAATAGCGAATGTTGCCGTCTGATGACGCGAGAAAATACTCCCTAGAAAAGCATTCCTTTAACATTAGGAGATTACGTCGCGGGAAGGAAATATTGCCGTTGAATAGTTAATTTTATCTCAAAAGGAACTCGTGGTGCCTGTACAGTAGATGCTGTCCCTCCTGAAGCGGGTTTTCTATAAAAGTGTTGAGAATGATGGACCGGATTGGTTTGAAGAGGTTAGTTAAATATTTTGACCGGAGTTATTTAACCCCATTATAACCTGACCGTTTCTGATGATATGAAGTTAGAAAGCTTCTTTGGCGAAACCGGCAAGAAACGTTTTTAAATCTTTAAAGTTGTTAATGAATGAAGTCTGTCATTGATTTTTGTATCGCCGTAAAGCGACTACATGCCCGCCTAACTGGACCAGTTTGCCTAAAACAAGGAGCGAATTTGCGAGCGCTCAAACAACAGTAGCAGTTATGTGTAGTGGTGTTAACACAGTTATGTGTAGTGGCTCATATCTAATCTGACACAGTTGATCGAAAGTTTCGACTTGATCCGACAGGCTGCAAAAGACAAGAAGCGGACATTCGCCATAGAGCTTTTCGAATTTCCGATTAGAGCCAAAACTTGACATTAGAATGTTAAATTATTGCCAATCTGTTCAATAAGTTAAGGTATCAGATTGATTCCAATTAGCTTGAGAACAAGTGCAAATAGCCCAAAACACATCACGGTGACCCCAGCACTCATCGCTAATGCCGACCAAAATCCAAAGCGATGAAGCAGTGATGGAAAGATCAAAAACATTGGCAATGTAGGCACAGCGTACCAGAAAGTATACCAAGCATGGTTGGCTATCTTTTCCATCGGTTGCTTTTCAACGTACAGCCAGATCATGGCTAGAATGGTTACCATCGGGAGTGCCACAATTAGTGCGCCTAGCTTATCACTGCGCTTTGCGACTTCTGAAGCAGCGACGACGACTGCCGCAGTCACCAAGTACTTTGTAATTAACCAACCCATATCACCTCCATCTCAAAAAACCGATTGCCTATCGGTTTTTGTTTTGTCACTATAGCACCATTATTGAAAGAGAATAATGTTATGCAGTTAGGTGAATTAGAAAAACAGGTTTTGCAGTATCTGTGGAATGCGTCTGAAGCTGACGCGAAACAAGTACATGTCGTGCTTGGGCAGTCTCGTGGGAATTCACTCAATACCATTCAGAGCACCTTGGATCGCTTGTTTAAAAAAGGTTTGTTGAGCCGAACCAAACAGGGGCACGCCTATTGTTACCGAGCAAAAGTAGACAGGGAAGCATTGATAGCGACGCTTATCACCAACGTGACCAGCGATTTTGTTGAAGACGGTGAGCATAGCCTGATTGCTGCATTCAGCTCGGCCTCTGCCAATCTGGATGATGCCCAACTTGATAAGCTGGAACAGTTGATAGAACAACAACGCAAGTTGCGCAAAGGGAACTAACGAACATGTTGGTGGGAAATCTGGCAATAACACTGAATTTACTGAGCATTGCTGTGCTGGCATTTGCTATCAGTGTGGTTTTCATTGCCGTTATTTCACCATTCACTCTTCACCGAATAGCACAATTCACCTTTGGGATTCGCAAAGTCATCTTGTGGTCATTGGTAACTGCGCCGTGGTGGATCGCAATCAGTTGCGTAGGATTTTTCTGGCCGAGGCAGCAAGACATCTTCCCCGCAGCTTGGCTAAACGAGTTTGCGCACTGGCACCACGTCGATATTTTTAGTTTCACCAGTTGGCATGCTGTTACCTTGTTATCAGCCTCTGCATATTTGCTCTGGTCAGTGACAAGAACCGTTTATATTCGTAGAAAGCAATCATCAGCGATGGCAGATTTGATTGGCTTATCTGATATCAAATTACAGCATATTAACGGTAAGCAGGGGTATTATTCGTTACCGCTGCCAATACCGGCAGCCTTTACCACTGGGCTGCTGTCGCCGAAAATCTATGTTACTGCCGCGCTCAAAGAACGGGTTAATGAGCAGGAATTGGATATCATCATCCGCCATGAAATGGCTCATGTTGAAGCGCGTGATCCCATGTACAAAGTTGTCTTTGCGACATTTGCGGCTTTTTTCCCTGCTACTGCGACGCGTGAACTTATCAAGCAATTTACTTTATTGACCGAGCAGATGGCAGATAGTGCGGTGACCAAGGAATATCACAATTTAGATGTCGCTCAAACCTTGATTAATGTCGCACGCATGCAGCGAAGCGTAGACTCAATGCACAACAATATGGGCTGCGAAGGCTTGCAAACGAGCTACTTCGGCAATGATCAAACCAGTGTGCGCGTGCAAAGCCTTATTAGCCCGGTGATGTCTTCGTCCCGACTAGCAATGGGCTTTGCAATCATATTGTTTGCTTCTGCGCCTCTGTTAACCGCTTCTACGGTTGATAGTCTCCACCACATTATCGAAACCTTTTTCACCCATTAGCTTTTACCCAATAAATAAGGACTGGGAATGAAAGATATTCTTTGTAAACGCAAGACTAAAAAACCGATTGGCTATCGGTTTTCTGCTGTGCTTGCCGGAGTTGGTTTACTCTTATCAGCGACAGCCGCATCAGAGGAAACGTCAGAGGTTATCAGCCTACCTGAAGCCGTGATGATGACCTTAAAGAATCACCCGGAATTAAAGGCTTTCGTGTCACAGGAGCAGGTTTGGCAGGGGCGTATTCAGCAAGCTGGTGTAGGTGTACGTCCCCAAATTGGTCTGATGATTGAAGATGCGATGGGTACAGGTGAGAACAGTGCTCTTAAAAACATGGAATCTACCTTGACCTATTCGTGGTTGTTACAGCAGGAACTAATCGATAGTCGAGTCAGTGTCGCAAAAAGTGAAGCCGCAAAGCTGGTACTTGAAAAGCAGATTAAAGCACTCGATTTGTCTGCATTGGTGGCTAAGCACTATATCGATATTCTGGTTAAGCAAGAGCGTCTTAAGCTCAATCAGATGGCCGCAACTCAGGCAGAAGAAGTGGTAGAAGCTATAGCCAAGCGAGTGAATGCAGGCAAGAGTTCAAGTGTTGAGGTACAACTGGCAAAAGCGGAACTGATACGCCGGGAATTAGCCGTAGAAGACGTAGAACATGAACTCAAGGCCAGTCAGTATCAACTGGCCTCTCTGTGGGGTAAAACTGCTCAGAACTATCATCTGAACGGCAATTTGCTCAGCGTACCGGCTGTTCCATCGGTTGAAAACCAACTGGCACTGCTCAAACAAAATCCTCGCTTACAACAGTTCGTTAGCGCCCAGCGTATCGCCCAGTCGCAAATGGAGCTGGCACGAATAGAAGCTAAACCCCAATGGCAGTTCACAGCCGGACTACGCCGCTATGAAGCGACCGATGATTTTGGTTTGGTTGCCGGGATTTCCATTCCGTGGGGAGACAGCAACCGCAATGCCGGGATGATTGCAGCTCTGCAAGCCGAGCAGGATGTATTAGCCAGCGAACAAAGTGCGTTGATGCAATCATTGGATGCACAACTTTATGTACTGCTACTGGAAATGGCGCATTCACAGCACGTGATACACACCGTGCAAACAGACATTGTGCCCACGTTAGAAATCGCCTTATCTGAAGCAGGTAATGCCTTTGAAAGGGGCCAACTTAGTTACAACCAATACAGCGGCGTGCGTCGGGAATTACTCAGTGCGCAAACCCAGTTGCTTGAAGCGTTTGAAAGCCTGCATTTACAGCATATTGAAATTCAACGCCTGACCGGTACATCCCTATCTCAGTGAGACAAATTATGAAAAACAATAAAATCCTTTCGTCAATGAGTTTGGCGATGTTAATGAATCTCAGCTTAGGCTTAGTCAGCCTTCCGGTAATGGCATCATCTGCGCCCGCTGCTGAACAGGCTGAACCAGAAAAAGGCCCGCATCGGGGACGTATGTTGCGTGATGGTGATTTCGCTTTGGAATTGTCAATTTTCGAAACGGGCGTTCCACCAGAATTTCGCGTTTGGCTCACCAAAGCAGGCCAACCTATCGATCCAAAGTCGGTAGATTTGAACGTTAAATTGACCCGCTTGGGTAATGTTGTTGATGACATTAATTTCTATGTTCAAGGTGATTTCCTGCGCGGTGACATGGAAATCTATGAACCCCATTCTTTTGTGGTCACCATCGAAGCCAAATATCAGGGTAAATCCTACCGCTGGCAATATGACAACTTCGAAGGGCGTACCACGATTGAGCAGGCAGTGGCAAAGGCAATGGATATTCAAACGGCTATCGCAGGACCTGCGACCCTGCATCAAACTATCCCTGCCTACGGCACATTGGCACTACCTGTAGGGGCGCAACGTTCTGTTTCGGCTCGTTTTGATGGGGAAATTACCAAATTGCATGTGGGTTTCGGTGAAGAGGTGAAGAAAGGGCAAACGCTGTTAACGGTAGAAAGTAATGAGAGCCTGAAGCCTTATCAAGTTAAAGCGCCGTCGGATGGCGTTATCACAGAGCAGTTTGCTAACGCCGGAGAACAAACTGCCAGCCGCAATTTACTGAGCATAACGGATAATAGTCAATACATTGCAAAGCTGGCTGTTTATCCAAGAGATTATCAAAAAGTCAGTAAAGGATCAGTAGTGACCTTGCAGATTGAGGGTGTGGATGAAGTCTACCAAGGCACTATTTCATTTATCGAGCCGCAGGTGCGCGATGATCAGGCTCGTATCGTGTGGATAAACTTACCTAACGAAAAGGGTGAATTGACTATAGGCAGCTTCGTTCGGGCGCAAATTGAAGTTGCTACCATAGACGTACCACTGGCAGTTAAACGTGTTGGTTTGCAAGGTTTTCGCGACTTTACGGTGGTTTATGCCAAAGTCGGTGAACAGTATGAAGTACGTATGCTGGAGCTAGGACGTGAGGGCGGAGAATGGGTTGAAGTGCTCGGCGGATTAAATCCGGGCACCGAATATGTCACCGAGAACAGTTACATCTTAAAAGCCGACATTGAAAAGTCCGGCGCATCACACGACCACTAGGAGCGTAAATCATGTTGGAGTCGATTTTACGCTTTTCGATAAAGCGAAAGTTTCTCGTGCTGGTGATGGTATTAGCTGTTGCCGGACTGGGGGTATGGAATTTCACTAAGCTGCCTATCGATGCGGTGCCAGATATCACCAATATACAGGTGATGATCAACACTGAAGCAGCCGGTTATACACCGCTTGAGATAGAGCAACGGGTCACATTTCCATTGGAAACCGCTCTGGCAGGCTTGCCGGGGCTGACCTATACCCGCTCTGTCTCGCGCTATGGGTTATCTCAGGTAGTCGCCATATTCAGTGACGAGACGGATGTGTACTTTGCTCGCCAGTTGGTGAATGAACGATTATCCGCCGCCCGTTCTGAACTGCCGACAGGATTGGAGCCTCAGCTTGGTCCCATTGCTACGGGCTTGGGTGAAATATTCATGTTCACCGTAGATGCCAAACCCGATGCCACCCATGCAGATGGTTCGCCCATCACACCAATGGATTTACGCACAGTTCATGACTGGACTATCAGGCCACAGTTAATGCGGGTTCCCGGCGTTGTTGAGGTTAACCCTATCGGTGGGTTTGAACGTGAAATTCTGATTGCCTTCAAACCTGAAAAGCTGCTGGCCTTTGGTTTAACCCAAGCGGATGTGGTCGATGCCATTGCCAGCAACAACCAGAATCAAGGCGCAGGGTTTATTGAGCAAAACGGTGCACAGTGGCTGCTCAGAATACCCGGACAGGCCGAAGATATTGCGACAATAGGCCGTATTCCACTGAAATCGACTAATGGTTCTGCGCTGACCATTAAGGACGTTGCGGATATCGAAAATGGTCAGGGTTTACGTACCGGTGCTGCAACGCAAAATGGCCGCGAAGTGGTCATGAGTACCGTGTTCATGTTGATTGGTGAGAACAGTCGTACCGTGGCCCATGCCGTGGGCGAGAAGCTGAAAGAAATCAACGCCAGTCTGCCTGAAGGTATAGTGGCTACCGCTGTGTATGACCGCACCAAGTTGGTGGATAAGACCTTACAGACAGTCCAAACCAACCTATTGGAAGGTGCGCTTCTGGTCATTGTGGTGCTGTTTGTTCTTTTAGGTAACTTCCGGGCAGCCTTTTTAACTGCGCTGGTGATCCCATTTGCCATGTTAATGACTATTACCGGCATGGTTCAGACCCGTGTGAGTGCTAATCTGATGAGCCTTGGCGCACTCGATTTCGGCTTGCTAGTTGATGGTTCGATTATCATCGTTGAAAACTGTTTGCGCAGGCTCAGCCAAAGCGGAAATGCCCCATTGCCACTTAAAGAGCGCATGGAGTTGGTGTTTGACGCTACACGTGAAGTGATCCGCCCGGCCTTGTTTGGTGTGTTTATCATCACAGCCGTTTACCTGCCCATTTTTGCGCTGGAAGGTGTGGAAGGCAAAATGTTCCACCCGATGGCTATTACTGTTGTTATAGCTTTATTAAGTGCGATGTTGCTCTCCGTCACCTTTGTTCCCGCCACCATTGCGTTGTTGTTTAAAAAGCCAGTAAAAGAAAAGCACAGCCCACTGATCCGTGGAGCCGGAGCCTTATATCGTCCAGCGTTAAGCTGGGTGTTGAAAGGTCGCTGGATAGTCGTATTTGCTGCGTCGCTATTGGTGGTGGTATTTGGCTATCAGGCAACCAGATTAGGCAGCGAGTTTGCGCCCAATCTGGATGAAGGGGATATTGCCATGCATGCACTGCGCATTCCGGGTACGTCACTGAGTCAGGCTATTGCACTACAGGAAACGCTGGAAGACAAAATTAAGCAGATGCCGGAAGTAGAGCGGGTGTTTGCCAAAATCGGCACCGCTGATGTGGCTACCGATGCCGTTCCACCTAGTGTGGCGGATAACTTCATTATTTTAAAACCCCGTGAGCAGTGGCCTGATCCTGACAAGACGAAAGATCAAATTGTTGAAGAACTCGCTGCTCTGGTTGCGCCCATACCCGGCAACCGCTACGAATTTCTGCAACCCATTCAGATGCGCTTTAACGAGCTACTGGCTGGCGTTCGGGCAGAGCTGGCCATCAAGGTATTTGGAGACGACTTCGATACTCTCACAGGTTTAGGCGCTGAAATTGAATCTGCTATTTCTCAGGTAGAAGGCATTGCCGATATTCAGGTTGAACAGACTACCGGCTTACCTATGCTGAATATTGTGCCTGACCATCAAAAACTCATGCAGCACGGTATCAGTATTGGTGATCTGCAATCGCAGGTGGCTACCGCTATGGGCGGCGCAGTTGCCGGTAAGTATTATCAGGGCGATGTGCGCTCAGACATTGTTGTGCGCTTAGGCGAATCACGCAGACAGGATATTGATGCGCTCAATTACCTGCCCATAACGTTACCCGATGGTCATAGCATTCCGCTACAAGAATTGGTATCGCTGGAGCTGGTGTCGGGGGCGAACCAGATCAACCGAGAAAATGGCAAACGCCGGGTGGTGGTCACCGCCAATGTGCGTGGACGTGATTTAGGCAGCTTTGTGGCTGATATTCAGCAAGCTGTGGCGGAAAAAGTCGAAATTCCGGCAGGTTACTGGGTAGAGTACGGTGGCACTTACCAGAAGCTACAGTCAGCCTCCAAGCGCCTTAGTATTGTTGTGCCGGTTACCTTGCTAATGATCATCGGTTTGCTGATTCTGGCACTGAACTCGTTTAAAGACGCGATGATCATCTTCACGGGTGTGCCACTGGCATTAACTGGGGGAATAGCTGCGCTGCTATTGCGTGATATCCCGTTTTCCATTTCGGCGGCGGTGGGTTTTATCGCCTTGTCGGGTATCGCCATATTGAATGGTCTGGTAATGGTGTCCTTTATCCGTGAATTACGCAAAGAAGGTGTCGCCCTTAATCAGGCCATTTTTGATGGTGCGTTAACGAGGTTGCGCCCGGTATTAACGACCGCATTAGTGGCATCGCTGGGATTCATCCCGATGGCGCTCAATACTGGTATTGGCTCGGAAGTGCAGCGTCCATTGGCTACGGTGGTGATAGGCGGGATCATTTCATCCACCTTGCTCACCCTGTTCGTTATTCCGGCCTTATATCGAATTTTACACAAAGAAAAGGAGTCACTTTTGACTGACACAGAAGTATTGGAGTCGTCTGATGCCAAATAGTCTTATTAAACTCAGCCTAACTATGCTGCTGGGCGCATTAGCCTTGATCAGCATTGATGTATTCGCACATGGGGTGGACGATAATACCCGCGCATTTCTGGAACAAAACCAAGGTGTGCAGTTTATTCCGTTTTTGTACATCGGGGCTAAGCATATGATCACCGGCTATGACCATTTGCTGTTCTTGGTGGGTGTGATCTTCTTCCTGTACCGCAGCAAGGAAGTACTGCTGTACGTGACCATGTTTACTATTGGTCACAGCACAACCTTACTGTTCGGTGTGCTGAGCGATATTCAGGTTAACGCCTATTTGATTGATGCCATTATAGGTTTGTCTGTCGTCTACAAAGGTTTTGATAATTTAGGTGGTTTCAAGCGATGTTTTAACTGGCAACCCAATACGCAATGGGCAGTACTGATCTTTGGCTTATTTCACGGTTTTGGATTGGCAACCAAATTACAGGAATTCCATTTACCGGCAGATGGGCTTATTACCAATCTGATTGCCTTTAACATCGGTGTTGAACTGGGCCAGTTTGCAGCACTCGTGTTTATCCTGATCGCCATCAACGCTTGGCGAAAACTGCCTTCGTTCCAGCGTTTCTCTACCATGACCAATACGGCTCTTATGAGTGCTGGCGTCATGTTGATGGGATATCAGCTTACCGGTTACTTCGTTAATTAAACTTATAACAAGAGAATATTATGCAACACACTGTCAGTACAAAAACCTTAGTCAAAGCCAGTATCACCGCAACAGTTGTGGCGGCAATTGCTTTGGTGACTTTTATTCTTCCAGCGGAATACAACATCGACCCAACAGGAATCGGTCATAAGCTGGGGTTGACGACCCTTGCACAAGCGACTGAATCTGATGTTATTGTTTCTACCAACAATGCTGATACCAATACTTCAGGCAGTCAGGAATTTCAGACCATTGAAGTTGTCGTGCCTGCCGGGCGCGGTGTCGAATACAAATTTGCCATGCAGCAATATGCAAAAATGACTTATGAATGGCTGACCGACGGTGAAGCCCTGTATTTCGATTTACATGGTGAACCGGAAGGCGATACCACCGGGTATTTCGAGAGCTATACCATAGCCGCCTCTAATGAGATGAAAGGCAGCTTTACTGCACCGTTTGCGGGGTCGCATGGTTGGTATTGGAAAAATGAAACCGATAACCCCATTGCTGTTCAACTTTTAGTAAAAGGTCAATATGAAATCATTGGTCTGAAGCAATAAATCAACTTATTAAAATTGGAGAATATGATGAAAAAAACGTTATCAGCAGTGGTACTTTGCTGCACATTAATCAGTGGTCGTGCTCTGGCACATGGCGATCATGGTGTCATCAGCGGCCAGAAAGCCATAAGCATTGCAGCTAAATCTGTGACGCAAATGACCTTCAAAGATTTTGGTTTTGAAGTGGGTAAACTGGATGAATCGTGGAAAGACTTGTCGCCTGAAAAGTTCAGTGTCGTTAGCGTAGAAGAAGAGTTCTATGTGGTAAGTGCCTCTAATTCTGATGCCGCCAAGCAAGTCTTTTTCAAGATAGCCAACAACGGTCAGGTTTTGGATGTGAAAGCTAAGAACGACTATTAAAGGCTAGGGGGTACTGAGAGTTGACGCTCAGTGCCCATCCTTCATTTCTTGTAATATAGGCTAAGCCCTTTTTTGCAGACCGCCTCAATGAAAAGCGTTTACCTCAATCGTCCGCTTCACGTACGTTTCAGCCCCTCAGCGGCGGGGGCTCCTAGAGACAAGGAGCCCCGGTTCATCCTTTACCTATTGGCATATGAATGCTTGATTAAACTAGGCAAAAAGGAGAAGAAACTAAACGATAAGTATTCTTTAGGCTGACTCACGAGTTGCCCAATACACTTTCAATCCAGTCTCGGTAATTTGACACCCTAACTTGATAAGCGGTAGTACCATATAAACCGCCTTTAAAATTAGCAAGATCTCCACGCCAAACTTGCCAACTCGATAAACCAACCAAATAAGCCTTACCGTTTTCAATTATCACTGAAGCTCCGCCACTATCACCAGCACCGTGCATTCCTTCAAGAGGCAATGCATCTGGTGGCTTATTAAATTTATATGAGAGCCAGTTTCCTTTTGAAGATTCAATAATGTTTCTAAAATGGTTTAATTCTCGCAATGATTTTGTTTCGAGGTTTTCACCAATTTCTCCGTTACCTGTTGCTCCACGACCAAATACTGTGATCTCTTTACCCGCTTGATCAATGTTTGGGTAGATATCAATTGGTTCTCTCGTTGTAACAGGGGAAGATAGCTTTATTAAAGCAATATCACTTCTAGATTCTAGAAACTTCATTAAGGGAGCTGCATCACCTTTGAAGAGAGCCTCATCTGGTTCAATATAAAGTGGATGTATGTGAACCTCTTCTATTTCAAAGATTTTATCGCCAACGCGTAATTTTTTACCTATGTAATTATAAAAAATGGTATGAGCGACTGTCACAACCCATTGAGGTTTTATCAATACTCCATGACCCTCATGAGGTAGATCAATTAAGTATTCGGGTACTTTTTCTAAGACATAATTTCGTGAGGGGATATCGTGCCGTTTCACTACAGCATTACTACTAGTTGCAATGAAAACAGCGAAAAAGAAAACCAAAACTCTCATATTACATCCATGTAGATAAGGGCTAACTAAAAGCTGTTTACAAAGACTTTATACTAACACCCGTTTTGTCTAAAAAACCATCTAAGATTTACTTGTGGAAAGGATATTAGACGTCCGCTTCACGTACACTAGAGACTGTAAGATTTGATCTCGCTCTGTTATAAAAAGTGTCAGATCGAGTGGTAACCAATCCAAGTTATGAATCGTGCTGGTTTTTACTATTTGATGACCTTTCAATATGCGCTCGCTGCAAGTCAAGTTTTTGTTTGTTTTGCAATTTAGCTAAGTCTCTGGCGCGTCGATAGACTGAAGCAAGTATTTTTAATACAGCAAGTTCATTATCTTCACTCCTTAGGTTGAGCCGCATGAGTTTCCTCTCGCTCATTCCTTTATGAATAATACTATATGTTTTATTTCCTGCTAGGAGCGCAGCAGAAACATAGCCAACGATTTGAGCCACATCTTTTGCGACCTCTACAATCTGGGACAACTCAATGAATCCGGGAGAAGCATACTGTATTGACTTAATAGTCGGCTTGTATTCTCGCGGCATTTTAGCGAATAGGTTTTGATAGAAGTTGACTGCGCTGAAACCGCCGCGCCATGGATACTTCCCAAATATGTACTGAATTTCATTGTCTAAGTAGTCATCAGCTACATCTAGGGAGTAGATCAAACCGTACAATTGGATATAGACTCTCGTTAGAACATTCAGTTCGGTTAGCTCCCAGCGGCCATCTATGTATAGTTTAATGTTATCTACTTCCAAGCGAATCTCTCCCTAGTTCACTAACAGTTAATGTTAAAACTTCATAGTAACATCCGTTTCTTATGAAACACTATAACCTTTCGTTTCAGGTGAAAGAGTGCTTATTTTCAATTTTGCTACCCATCGACCTAATTCTTCCACAAGTACCAGCTTCAACCTTTCGATAGAAATATTATGTACCAGCCATCTAGCTGGCAATTGACGGAATCCGAAATTCCCAAATTGGGAGCTTGACGAGTCTTTTTAAGTGTTATAACATCCTCCCAAATTGGGAATATTTACGTTTTATGCGACTTGTAGGAAAAAATAAATTACAGCGGCTCCTCAGCTCCAACGACAAGTCTCGAACTTGGGTTTGTGCTTGGGTCACTGAGCTCACAGATGCTAACTGGAAACATCCAACTGATGTTAGCCAGCAGTTCCCAAACGTTCGTGCATCTGAGTCGGGGAGTTTTATTTTTCCCATCGCTGACTCTGACAAAGAGGTTTGTATCCAAATTGCATTTCAACAAGGCGTTGCCGTTATCACAGGCTTACAATGAAGACAGGAATTATGGAAGCTAAGGTAATTCGAACAGAAAACCAATACGCCGCTTATTTGAATGAGGTTGAAAAGCTCATTTCTGAAGGTCCGAAACTGAATTCAGAAGATAGCGAAAGGCTGGAACTTTTGACAGTTTTATTAGAGTCCTATGAAAACTCTAAATACCCAGTAGAAACCCCTGACCCCATCGATGCAATATTGTTTCGTATGAATGAAAAAGGTCTGAAGCAAGCGGATTTGATTCCTTACTTCGGAACAAGCAGCCGTGTATCTGAAGTTTTAAATCGAAAACGGCCTTTGACAGTTCAGATGATAAGAGCATTAACAATAGGGCTAGGTATATCTGCTGATACTCTGGTGGGAGCTTCTGTTATTGAAACTTCTTCCAGTAAGAAATCAGTAGACTGGTCGAAGTTTCCAATCAAAGAAATGACTCGTAGGGGCTGGATAGAAAATATTGGTAAAGCCGCTAAAAATAATCTCGAAGAAGTAGTAAAGGGGTTTATTGCTGATGCAGGTCTGGAGTTTGGAACTGCTTCCTTTAGAAAAAGGTTTTATGGAGAGGCTGAAACTCCTACGTCTAAGTATGCGCTTCATGCTTGGTTAGCTCGAGTAATACAGAGAGCTAGAGTAAGAAAACCAAACATTGGTCATTATAACCATGATGAAATGTCATTAGCATACCTCAAGGAGCTTGCTCAGTTAAGCAGGTTTGAGACCGGTCCTTTATTGGCCGTTGAACAGCTAGAAAACTCTGGCATCTCCGTTATTATTGAACCCGCGCTGAAAGGCACGCTATTGGACGGTGCCGCGCTTAGAGATACAGATGGTACCCCAATAATCGGTTTAACCTTGAGGTATGATAGGCTCGATCACTTCTGGTTCACATTAATCCACGAGGTTGCTCATATCTGGAAACATGTTGGTGAAAATGAGGCATTTTTAGACGACTTGGAATCATCATCCGAAGATAGAAAAGAAGCCGAAGCAAATCGATTGGCAACGGAAGCCTTTATACCGAGGGTCCAGTGGCGAAGAAGTGACGCCTATAGGGCACCGGATAGGAGTACTATTGAGAGGTTTGCAAAAGACTTGAAAATTCACCCAGCTATAGTAGCTGGCCGTCTCAGAAGGGAAACTGAGAATTATAGTCTGTTCTCCGATATGGTTGGGCAGAATCAGGTGCGACAACTTTTTTTAGCTGACGAAAACTGCGAGGTCTGACCATGAAACCGACATATTTCCCGATACTTAAGGCAAAAGATGCTGAATTTAAAGCGCTTCAGAATGCGGAGCCGGAAATAACTCAGTCCATGGTACCGCTGTTTGAAATTCCCCGATTTCAACCTGAACTAAAAAGGTATCAAGACAATCCTCTTGCAAAAGCGACCTTCCTATCAGAACTATCTGAAAGTATTAAACGGATACGTTCAGGTATGTACACCATGTTCGATACTTATCATTGGCAAAATCCGGGAGATAAAGTTGAAACTGGTGAGCATCATTTAACTTTCATGTACAACGCGCTGAAAAATGATGGTGTAAATCCTATCCCTGTAGTAGGTTATGATCGCTGGGACGACGATGAATATCGTCTGGCTTTAAGAAGCATTTCACAAACGCATGACGGTATCTTCAGTTTGAGGTTGGAACGATATGCGTTGGAAGATGTAAAAGATCCACAACACTTTCATGAGAGACTTTCCGAAATTCTCAGCTATCTGGAAATCAACCCTTCCTCGTGCCACGTGATTCTGGATTTTGAAGATCTAAGTGTTATGCCGATAGTAGAGATTTTCGACAGCTTTGACTCGCTTTTTTCTGAAATTACAGCGTATGGGTTTTTATCTTACTCTGTGGCTGGTTGCTCTCTTCCGAGTTCGATTGACAAAGTTATTAAAGATAGAGATTCAAGCGGCACAGTCTTGCGCCGAGAAATGTTATTGTGGAAAAACGCACGTAAGCAGCATCCAAACTATAAAATTCATTTCGGTGATTACGGTGTAAGAGGACCAAGTACAGGTGAAACTGGATACGGAAATACCAATGCGAAGATCCGGTATACCGTCGAAGATAACTATTTTATCCTCAGGGGCCATATCATAAGAAAGCCTATTGGAGGCTTCCAACATTGTGTACTGGCTAAGAAACTCGTCAACTCAAGCTACTATATATCATCTGACTTCAGCTGGGGTGACAAAGAAATAAAGCGTTGTGCTAACGGCGAATTGGGTGGCGGCGCAACGACTTGGATTCAGATAGATACAAGTCACCATGTGGCTTATGTAACTACTGAAATAAATGAGTTCGAGCGTACGACTAGTAAGCTATTATCTTCACAAAGATGATTCTGTCATCATTGTGCCAGAACTGAGCTTCATGATTTCAATAAGTTGGACTCACTTAAAAACAAAGCTTATGATAACGGCTTTGAAAAATCACTCAAATCGGTAGTAAAAAGTTGAGAATTTGAATGGAGCTTGAGGCAGTTTTCTCAACTATTCGTCGCGATTGCATGTGAATGATAAGAAAGCACGCAAGTGCACGATTTTAAAGGGCTCTCACAATGTTCACAATCAATACATGTGTAACGGTGGACGAAGACGATTACGACGTGGAAGTTGAGTATCGTCGTTGAGAAACAGTCGTTGAGAAACAGTCGCTGAGTGACAGTCAATTTCGAAAAAATTACTGATAACCAGTGCTATAAAGCAAATTAGAACACCAAAAAGCTCGCATCGTTGCAAAGACAACGTGCGAGCTTTTTTGTAAGTAACGCGGTTAGGCTAATGCACCCTCATGGTGCTGGCTTACTCACTGGTATGATAGATAACCTTTCCCAGCAATTGAGCGCGAGTAAACTTACCCATGGCCTCTTGGCTTACAGAGTGGGCCTTGTTATCGCCCATTAAGGTAAACGTTCCGTCGGTGTTAACTTGGTCTACCCTTTTGATAATTACGCCGTAAGTGCTGCTTTTTACAACCACGATTTGCCCACTACGCAGCCACCTAAAAGGCCATCTCATTGCACAGACAAAATCACCGTCGTTTAGGGAAGGCAACATGCTGCTCCCCGTAACCCGCAGAATTTTGAACATTTAGAGGTCGGGATAAACCACTTCTTCAGAAGGTGGATAGGGGCACGTCGCTTTTTTGGTTGCGACATCCTTGGTTGCCCAGAAACGCTCGGCAAATTCATTCACTAACGAAAGCAGCTCTTCAGCTTTTTCTCTGCTGACGTGTTGCTTACACCCGGAACCGGCCAGCATGATTTTATGTACAAGCTCGTTAGTGTCTGGAAACTTCTCAAACTGAGGGGCTTTAAAGTAATCGCCCCATATTACCCTGACTTCTTGCTTTGCTTTCTCTGCATGGGTTTCCTTTTCTGCTACTAAGCGGCTCATTTGCGCTTGATCTGCAAACGTAAGTGTCTCTTTTTCGGCCAGTTCGTTAAGTAGGTCTACGAAGCGAATAACACTCAACGCAGCCAACTGCGCCGAAAACGGATCGTAAATTTTGCAAGGAATGTCGCAATGTGCGCTAGCCGCAGAGAAGGGGCTAACGGCATGGATTTTTGAGAGTAATTGATGAATCATAATTCGTACCCCCTTACTTTGCTGAGCGCTTTTTAGCGTTGAAGTATTTGTAAGCCGCAAAGCCACACGCAGCTGCACAGCCTACAAGCGACGCGTAAAACAGAGCATGCATAACACCGCTAGTCCAGTGTTCATGATCGTGTCCTGCATGAGCGAATGCGCCTGAACTAAATACAGCGGCGTATAGCATTAGAGCTGAGCGTTTAAGGTTAACTTTCATGAATTCTCCTAAAGCGTTAGTAAAAGTAAGGTGAAGTAGTTAGGCGCATAAGTATCGGTGCAACTACACGGCGAAGCGCAGTGGTACATTGCTGTTCACGATGTTGTTCGAGGCGCTGATGACAGTATGAGCTCTGTCGACAATGGCGTTTCGGTGGTGAGGCAGTTTCAGATGAAAGTATGTCTCTTCAAGCAAGCTTGTTAAGCCCATAATCTTAGCTGTCATTGCGCTGTTCTCACCACCGTCTACCTCAAGCAGAATAACGGCGATATCAAACGCACAGCCAAGGTATGGAATTGCTTCACTGAACTGACCGCTTTGCATAAGCATTGTGCCTTGCATTTCATCGCGCGCCATTACGTGTAGGGCCTGTTCTGGGTTGTTGTAAACCCAATCTGCGTGTTTAGGGCATAGATAGTTTATTTGCATTGTCGCGACCTCCTGTATACACACTAGAACAGTTAAAATAATAATGCAAATGATAACTGTTTCTATTTGTTGGGTGTTAAAGCTATACCCTTTGAGCCAATACACATTTGGTCGCTGATATTGATATACTGCCGCGGTTCAACAATAAAAACGGCTTTATAGGTAATGAAATGAAGATAGCGATGATTGCTGCTATGGCGAAAAACAGAATTATAGGCGCAGATAATGATATGCCGTGGCACTTACCGGCTGATTTAAAACACTTTAAAGCGATCACCTTAGGCAAAGCCGTCATAATGGGCCGCAAAACCTATGAGTCAATCGGAAGGGCATTACCTGGCAGGCCAAACATTGTTATAACGAGTAATGCTGACTACAGCTTATCTGACGCGACGGTAGTAGATTCACCAGAGTCAGCGATTGAGGTAGCCAAAGCGCTAAGCGCAGAGAACAGCGACAATGATGAAATAATGATTATCGGTGGCGGTACTATTTACCAAACGTTCTTAGATAGCGCTGACACTTTGTATCTCACACATATTGATTTGACTGTTGACGGAGATACACAGTTCCCAGACTATGAGGCGGCAGCAAGTTGGACGGAAGTATCACGTGATGAACATGACGCCGATGAGAAAAATCCTCACCCTTACACATTCGTTACTCTCGTTCGAAACTAACGGAGAGATTGGAGCTAGGTCCAATTTAAAATAAAAAAATGCCAGTGTTGTGAAACTCAAAAATTGAGAGCTTCACAACACTGGCATTTTTATTTTTGCGTTGCGCGCAGATGCTACTTCATTTGGTCGAACAGGTTCTCTAATGAAAGACCCTGATGACCCAACATATCGCGAAGACGGCGAAGTGCTTCTACTTGAATTTGACGAACACGTTCACGTGTTAAGCCAATTTCGGCACCCACATCCTCAAGTGTTGAAGGTTCATATCCCATAAGACCGAAACGACGAGCAAGTACTTCGCGTTGCTTAGGGTTTAGTTCTTCAAGCCAGGTTACAATATTACTTTTGATATCTGAGTCTTGTAAGCTCTCTTCAGGGCTAAACTCTTTCTCGTCAGCAATAATGTCGAGGAGTGCTTTATCATTTTCTCCACCAATAGGTGTATCGACAGAGGTAATGCGCTCGTTTAAACGCAACATCTTAGTGACATCTTCCACAGGCTTATCAAGCGCTAGTGCAATTTCTTCTGCAGTTGGCTCATGATCAAGCTTTTGTGAAAGTTCACGAGAAGCACGTAAATAAACGTTTAGTTCTTTCACTACATGAATAGGCAAACGAATGGTGCGCGTTTGGTTCATGATAGCGCGTTCGATGGTTTGGCGTATCCACCATGTGGCGTATGTTGAAAAGCGGAATCCGCGTTCAGGATCAAACTTCTCTACGGCACGAATTAGTCCTAAATTGCCTTCTTCGATTAAATCTAGAAGTGCCAACCCACGGTTGTTATAACGGCGAGCAATCTTAACAACAAGGCGAAGGTTGCTTACAATCATACGTTTACGAGAGGCTTCGCAGCCTTTCAGTGAGCGGCGCGCAAAATAAACTTCTTCTTCTGCGGTTAGCAGTGGTGAAAAACCAATCTCTCCTAGATAAAGCTGTGTGGCATCCAGGTTTTTAGGTTGGTCATCCTGACTGAAAATGGCGCGGTCATTTTCTAGTTCAGCGTCGTTAACTAAGGTTTCGTCAGCTTTCATATCAGCTGGCATATCGATGACTTCTAAGTCATCTTGCGGTTTTGATTCTAAGGCTTTATTTGACTTACCCATCATGAATCTCCTGCTACAAGGTTTACCTTATGACGTTTCTCCTTTGTCTTTTTTTATTGTTATTTATTTTTATTATTTTAATGCTGGCAGGTATTTCATAGGGTCTAATGATTTCCCTCTATACCTAACTTCAAAGTGAAGTTTTACCGAATTTGTTCCGCTGTCACCCATGGTTGCAATTTGCTGCCCTGCCGACACCCATTCTCGTTCTTTGACTAAAATAGTGTCGTTGTAGGCATAGGCACTTAGAAAGGTATCTGTATGCTTAATGATAACCAGATTACCGTAACCTCTTAGTGCGCTACCTGAGTAAACAACTTTTCCATCTGCTGCCGCTACGACTTTACTGCCTTTAACACCAGCGATATCAATACCTTTGTTGCCTGACTCTGACTTACTGAAGGTTCCAACTACCTTACCTTCTGCAGGCCACACCCACTCTTGTACTTTGTCTGGAAAACTCGTCGGTGTTTGTTTTTTGACGCTTTGTGACGGCTTCTTGACAGTTGTAACATTTTGTGGCTTAACAACTTTTTCACTTTTACGATACGCCTGTGGTTTTGGCCGGTCAACCAAACTTTTGTCTACACTTGATGTGGTCGGAGCTGTTGACTGATTGGTCTTGGACTTAGGTATAACGGGGGCTGTAGCCACATTCGAAGGTGGTGTGACCTTTAAAACTTGACCAGGGAAAATGGTGTAAGGGGCTGATAATTGGTTGTATTTTGCTAAGTCGCGATAGTCATTTCCCGTGTACCATGCCACCGCATAGAGGGTGTCTCCACGTTGAACTTTATAGGTTTTTTTTGTGTATTCTTCGCTTCCATCTGAAACTTGGCTATTTAATAAAACGACGGGAGCGGGTGCACTTCTTCCTGCACAGCCCCCGATGAGTACACAAATATATAACAAAATTCCTATGTGAAGGTGGGGCCTACGCATGTCATCGCAATAGTAAATAAGCGAATATTGCGAGGATGACTACTCCCCATCCAAGCACTTCTACATACTGCCTTAGCTTTTGCTCCATGGCTGCGCCCCCCCAGCGCATAAGTGCTGCGACCAAAAAGAAGCGTGCGCCTCGACCAACAGCTGATGCCAGTACAAATGGCAAGAAGGCCATTTGTAAGAAGCCAGCACTCACAGTGAAAATTTTATAAGGGATAGGTGAGAAGCCAGCAAGAAAAACTACCCATACGCCGTAATCTTTAAACCACTGCATTGCCGTGTCTATTTTGTGGGTATACCCCCAGCTCTCGATAAGCGGAGCCAGCCAAGCATCGAAAGCAAAGTAACCAAGCCAATAGCCAGCAATACCGCCCAAAATCGACGCGATGGTCGTAATAAAAGCGAACTGCCATGCTCTAGCAGGCTGGGACAGTGCCATTGGCGCAAGCATAACATCAGGTGGAATAGGGAAGAAAACCGACTCTGAGAAGCTTAACCCGCCCAAATATTTGGTAGCGTGACGATGTCTCGCCCAGCGTAACGCCATGTCATAACATGGCTCAAAAAGCTTCACATTAGCTCTCCTGCTACAAGGGGAACAAATCGGACCGATTCAATGGTCGATGTTTTTAGTTCACCTTCAATCCTATCAATACACAGTAACGATTGTTGCTCGTTACCTACGGGAATAATCAACCGCCCGCCTTCTTTAAGCTGATCGCACAAATCCTGTGGAAGACTTGCAGCGGCGGCGGTGACAATAATGGCATCGTAAGGGCCCTTGGACGCCCAACCTTTCCAACCATCGCCGTGTTTCATTGCAATATTGTGAAGGTCGAGCTGATTCATTCGACGTTTCGCTTGGAACTGCAATGATTTAATACGTTCAACACTGAATACTTTGGCAAAAAGCTGCGCGAGTATAGCGGTCTGATAACCTGAACCCGTGCCTATTTCTAACACTTTCTCGGGTTTATTAGGGCTATCTAGCAGCAACTCTGTCATTTTCGCAACAATATAAGGCTGCGAAATGGTTTGGCCTTGACCTATTGGCAATGCCGTATTTTGATAGGCCTTATGTTTCAGCGCGTCGGGTAAAAAGCTTTCCCGCGGCGTACCAGCAATGGCGTTCAATACTGCTTGCGAACGTATTCCCTCGTTATAAAGCAGTTGTGCTAACGCGTCTCCTTTTCTAGAAGCTCTCATGATGTTGCGTACTTTCCTTTATTCTTATCCACAGCCACGCGAGGTTTAGTCTGTTGCGCGCCACGCTTTCTCAATACTCTTTACACCCTGTTAATTGGGGACAAGGTTTCCACGCACTCTCTAAGGACTGAGGTTGCAAAGCAGCCACTTGGAAGCGCAAACGAGATAGTAAATGTATCACCCTTACTCTGCCATTCAAGCTGTGAAGGCCAAATTTTTATCGCGCGACGCTCTTGTTCGAACCCGCACTGGCTTAAAAAGTCGATAACTTCACTATTTTGCTCTGCAACAGATTGCTCAAGTGCTAGTGTGTCAGCTTGCGTAACAAGTTCACCTTTACCCCACAGCGGTGCTGAAGGGCATACGTCTTTGGCATTAAAACGACGTTGTGCGTCTTGCTGCTGCTCAGAGCCGTCGGAACCTTCGTTGATGAAAAAGCTGTTAGAACCTGAAAGCACCAGCGCGTCGCCGTGAGTGACCTTGTCGAACATGTCTTTTTCTAAGCGTGCAGAAAGCATTTCATTAAATAGCCAGCTGCGCAGTGCAGAAAGCGCCATGGAACGTTTGTTGCGGTGTCTGATGGTTTCACCGTTTACCATTCGCTCGGCCATTACCAGGTTTCCACCGCGTTGTACTTCACCCATGTCATTTAAGCGCATTACGCCAAAGCGTTGTTCGCCGTAATAGTTTGGCACACCGTGCTTTTCAATTTCTTGAAGACGCTCTTCAATGGCCTCAGGATGCAGTACCTGGCGCAAGGTAATCGTAAAGTGATTGCCTTTAAGCTGACCCGTTCGCAACTTTTTATTGTGACGCATTTGCTTAAGCACTTTAACGCCTTCCAGTTCAAAGTTGCTGAAGTCGAAGTCAGGCTTACCCGGCGCGTGAATACCAAACCACTGTTGCGTTACCGCGTATTTGTCTTTGCGACCAGCATAGGTAATTTGGCGTAATGGAAGGTTAACGAAACGGGCTAGCTGCTCAGCGACAAACGCGGTATTGGTGTTGGTTTTTTCAATAAATACAAACTGGTGCTCGCCTTCACCACAAGGGGTATAACCCAAATCCTCGACAACTTGAAAATCGTCGGCTTGGAATTTAAAAATACCGGTGGATACAGGTTTTGCGAAATAGTACTGCCAGTGGTCAGTGTGTAAAGGCTTCATAATTTTTCCAGTAGAACAACGGCGTGAGAGGCAATGCCTTCTTTACGGCCTGTATAGCCTAGCTTTTCAGTGGTCGTTGCTTTTACGTTGATGTCGTCAAGCGATACGTTGCAGTCTTGGGCAATAATCTCACGCATAGCAGCAATATGCGGCGCCATCTTAGGTGCTTGCGCCACAATGGTCATATCTGCATTACTTAAGCGGTAACCTTTCTCCCTTACTACATTGACAACGTGACGCAGCAGCACGCGGCTGTCTGCACCCGCGTATGCGTCGTCTGTGTCAGGGAAGTGCTTGCCAATATCACCGAGTGCTGCTGCACCTAGCATTGCATCACACAGTGCGTGTAGTAATACATCGCCATCTGAGTGAGCTAACAGTCCTTGCTCATAGTCGATACTGACGCCACCTATTGTGATGGGGCCTTCACCGCCAAACTTGTGTACATCAAATCCGTGTCCAATTCGCATTATGATTGTGCCTTTTGATTTTTTGCGCTGTGGCTTTGAGCTCTGTAGTTTTGAGCGTTCTGGCCTTGCGCGCTTAATTTTTGCTTAAGATAAAATTCTGCCAAAGGAAGATCGGCCGGATGCGTTATTTTTATATTTGCCGGGCTTCCGCTTACCATGGAAACTTTGTAGCCTTCAAGCTCCATGGCAGAGGCTTCGTCTGTGATATTCGCGCCCTGTGATAAACCATTTTGAAGCGCGCGCTTTAGCAATGTTGCTGGAAAAAGTTGCGGCGTTAAAGCGTGCCAAAGACCGTCTCGGTCTTCAGTGTGAGAAATAACATTTGTTGAAGGTTTGACCCGCTTCATGGTGTCACGAACAGGGGTAGCTAGAATACCGCCAGAAACGTCATCACTGCTCATCAATTCGAGCAGCGCGGAAATATCGCTCTCTTCTATACAAGGCCTCGCGGCATCGTGAACCAGTGCCCAATCGTTCTCGCCAAGTGACATAAGCCCGTTCAATACACTATCAGCGCGTTCCTTTCCGCCATCTACAACGCGAATGGGTTTTTCACGTAACCGATATTGATCAAAATACGCGTCACCTGGGCTTATCGCTACGATCACGTCGTCGATTAACGGATGCTGTAGCAGCGCGTCAATCGTGTGTTCAAGAATGGTTTTACCATTTAAGGTGAGGTATTGCTTTGGGCGGTCAGCCTGCATTCGGCTGCCAACTCCGGCTGCGGGGATAACCGCAACAACGCGGGGCGATGTCATTTTCTTCACTTAGAATCTGCGGGCAAAATACGGTAGAAGGTTTCTCCCTTTTT
>Ga0066860_10000084_pt1 | contig 39578 bp, 37 predicted proteins | sample ETN07SmetaG_FD_65601 | JGI IMG/M metagenome (GOLD analysis project Ga0066860, IMG submission 65601) | Marine microbial and viral communities from oxygen minimum zone, Eastern Pacific Ocean - ETNP2014F14-07SV275 | ecosystem: Environmental > Aquatic > Marine > Oceanic ... | reverse complement strand
GCCGACGTGTGGAACAACGGCCTGGAGGCAGCCAGTGGATAGCAGACCACTGCGCGTGATGTTTCTGACCCCCTATTTCCGGCCCTACTTGGGGGGTATAGAGCGGGCGATAGAGCAGCTATCGTTCCAGATGCAGCGGTCGGACGCCATTGAAGCCGTCGGTGTGCTCACCACCAAGTATTCCTTCCCCCGGCATCCGGAACCCACCTGGGATGACTATGAGACCACTCCTGAGGGTATATCAATCTACCGCCTGTCCGGGTTCCCCCGGCGGTCCCTCCCGGTCTACTCGGTCCCACTGGTCTGGTTCTCGCCGTGGCGTCTGAAGAGATACCTGGACGAATTCAAGCCCGACGTGATCCATTTCGTGGGTGACGGCTGGTTCTGGGGGCACCTCTGGGCGTGGTTCTGGTACCGGGGCAAGGCCCGGTTCGTGTTCACCCCATCGTTCCACAAACTGCCGATCAGCAGATGGTGGTTGAAACCTATCAACGCTTTTCTGAGCCACATAGCTGACCGGGTGGTGGCCTTGACTGAACTCGAGGCGGAGAGCGTCCACAAGGCCTACCGCACAGGCAGGGATAAATTGGGCGTGATCGGTTGGGGCGCATCACATGATGCCTGGACGGGCGGCGAGAAGTGCAGCCCTGTTCCAGACGATGACAGCAGGTCTTCGGGTCCGTTGACCATTCTTTGCGTCGGGCGTTTGGGGAGCCACAAGGGCCAACGGTGGCTGCTCAATACCTACCTGATGGCCCGGGCTCAGTTCGAGCGTCCGGTCCGGTTGGTTCTGGTGGGCCGGGACGAAGGCGCCTCTGCCGGAATCGAGAAGTTCATCGCCCAGAACGGTCTACAGGGCGAGGTGATTGTCACCGGAGAGGTCTCTGATGGCGAATTGGCCAAATGGTACACCGAAGCTGATCTGTTTACTCTGTTCTCCCAGTACGAGGCGTTCGGACTGGTGTTCCTGGAGGCGATGGCCCACGGGGCCCCGGTGCTGACCCACGATGTCGGCGCCAACCGGGAAGTGTTGTCGCAAGGCGCGGTGGTGGTTCCCAGGTTCAATGACGCGGCCGCGGCCCACGAATTGGTTCGGCTGGTGAACGACGACAAAGCCCGCCGGGAGCTGGGGCGTGAAGCCCAGCATTACGCCCTCTCTGAGTTTGCTTGGCCGGTAGTGGCCCAGAAATACTTGGAAGTTTACCAAGACACCCGCACTGCGGCCTGATTACAGGGAGTAGCTTTGGACCGAACGGAGTTGGAAGAAGGCGCAAGAAAGATACTCCTAACCAATCTGCGCCAGGGCGTGGCCGATTGGAATGGTCAAGAGTACAGCTTCGTCTGCCCCTCCATCACCGGCTATCCATTCCAGTGGTTTTGGGACTCGTGCTTCCACGCCATCGCCCTGCTGCACTTAGACCCAGACCAAGCCAAGGCTGAACTCCGGACGTTGATGAGCGGTGCCCTGCCCAACGGCTTCATGCCCCATATCATCTTCTGGGAGATGGAGAAACAGCCCGATTTCCTGAGCCGGAATATCGTCGGCCAGGCCGGTGACCCCCACTACAGTTCCACCATGCAGCCGCCAATCATCGCTTACGCCGTAGAACGGGTGTACCGGGCGACCGGCGATGAAGAATTTCGAGAAGCAGCCTTGCCGGTGCTGGTCAATTTCTACCGCTGGCTCCGGAACACCCGGGACCCCGACAACGATGCCCTGATCGCCGTGATCCAGCCGGAGGAAGCCGGTACCGACTGCTCTCCCAAGTACGATGAAGCCCTGGGCCTGACCGAGCTCTCCAACCAGGGGTTCATCGCTGCTCTGAAGGAGATCTATAAGGCTTACGAGCCGCTGCGGGGCGACGACCAGAAGATACTGGCTGCCGACCTGTTTCATTTTGAAGATGTGTTGGTGAACTCGATCTACGCGATGGGGATGCGCTCTCTGGCGCGGCTGTTGGGTGATTCTCCTGAAGCAGACGAGTTCAACCGCGAGGCTGACCGGACTCGGGACGCCTTACTGGAGAAGTGCTGGGACGAAGAGGCCGGGGCGTTCTTCGACCTCTCGGGGATCGCTGAGAAGCCGGTGCGGGTTGTGACCATCAGCTCGTTGATGCCCCTGATATTGGACGACCTACCCAGGCCCATTGTGGAACGGCTGGTGAACGACTGGGTGTCTTCGCCTGACCATTTCTGGACGCCGTATCCGCTGCCGTCTGTCCCGGCGTCGGACCCCAAGTTCATGCCGGGCAACCCCAGGGGGTTCATCTGGCGGGGTCCCTCCTGGATCAACACCAATTGGTTCCTGTCCCACGCATTGCGAGGCCACGGCTACACCGAACTGGCCGACACCATCGTCGCCAAGAGTCACGAGTGCATCGAGATATCTGGGTTCAGGGAGTACTACCACCCCTTTACCGCCGAGGGGCTGGGTGCCCGGGACTTTGGCTGGTCCACGTTGATATTGGACATGTAGCAGGGCCGGCGCCCAGCAGGAACAAGAAAAACGCCCCGACTGATCGGGGCGCTTTTTGCTTGCGCGGCTTATTGGTATTCCGGCTTAGTTTCGGCGAGGTCTGAAGAGGCGGGACATGAAACCAGTCTCGATGCGGGCTTCAGCGGCTGATTTGCCCGATTCGTAGTCTTCGTCCTCGTCTTCGTACCCGGATGATTCCGGCGATTCAACGATGTTTTCCGTGTCCTCCCCAGTTTCAGGGGATTCCGGCGGCTCGTCTTGGTCGATGGAAGGATAGCTTTCTTCGGTTGTGGTCGTGGTAGTTGTTGCGGTTTCGGCCGAGGTTGCGGTGTCGGCGCCCGAACGGGCGGCGATCGCCTGCTGCACCAGCGGGTGGTCGTGGTTCAGGTTGAAGGTGCGCCGTCGGCGGTTCTGGCCGGAGTTCTCGTCGCGCCAGCTATGGTTGCCCTTGATGAAGAACTCACCGTCGCTCAGACCGCGAAGAATCTTGCTCACATAGGTGCGGGAACTGGACTGGCCCCAGCGTTGGGCGATGTCGGCGTTGCCGGCCTCCAGCCCTTGGCCAAGGGCGTCACAGATCTCTGTGACCAAGAAGTTGAATGCCACGTGACTGATTCCCTCCTGGTTTTCCAGGGTATTGGCCATGAGAATCAGGTCGGATACGCGGTCGGCCAGCATTCCGTCGTCCGGTTCGGTAGGCATACTCAGCCCGCTGATGGCTTCCTCCAGGGCCTGAGCTAATTCTGCGTTGTCGCCAAACGGTGAACTGGAAGCGGTGGCCTCCCCGTCGTCTGGTCTGGACGAGTACTCTGACTGGTCGTCATGGTCGTCATGCTGACCGTTCGTTGCGATCGCGGGGACCGGTTCATGGTCGGTCTGGGTGTCTTCCACCAGCGAAGTATCGTCGTCATGCTCGGAGCTGACAGGCTTGGGCTGCTGAATCTCCTCTTGCTGTCTGGAGCGGGGAAGCCGTCCCCGGCGGCGTCCTGGCTGGGCATTCGGAGTGGAGAATGTGGCTTCGGTTGCGCCCTCGGGAATGTCTTCGTCGGCCATGATGGCCCAGTCGACCAGCCCGGCGGTGATCAGCCGGACGTTGCCGTTCTGCGCAACGCGGGCCATCAGGCGTTTGAAGCCCGAGTAGCCCAGTTTCTTCTCGTCGAACTCGGGATAGCGGCGCACCAAGCGCTGCTTGATGGAGGTCAATAAGGGGTTACCGCCGGCTTTCCGCTCGTCGCGGATGATCTCTTCGATAGCCCGGACCATGTCGTCCAGGTTATCGGCTGATGTGCGGTCCGGAACGGGTTCCGCGGCAGGAGCGGTGCTGGGGGCCGCGGCCTCGGTTGGAGCCGGAGGGTCAACATCCACATCGTAGAGCACCAGCGTGTCCACCTGATCGGCCAGACGGCGCGACGTGCTCCAGGAGATGCCGATCACGACTACGTGCTTGCCCATGGTCCGGAGGGCATTGACCACGTGGATGAAATCTGAGTCCCCGGAGACCAGCACGTAGGTGCCGATGTTGGGGTAGGAGTGGGCGATCTCGATACAGTCGGCGGTCATCTTGACGTCGACGCTGTTCTTGATGCGTCCGGTGCGCATCCCGTTGGCGTTGGTGGCGTTGGGAGAAGGGGCCCTGGTGGGCACAAACACCGGTTCGATCCCGGCGGCGTAGAGGGAAGGAGGGTCGTTTAGAAACTGACTGGCGCCCCTAAGTTCCGGGGCCCTGGTCACCCAGTCCGCGTAGGCCTTGGCAATCACTACGCGCCCGTAGTTGGAGACTTCTTCTTTCAGTGCGGAAACGTTGGGGGTGCGGTGGCCTACGGCCAGACTGATCTTGAAGTTTTCCCAGTCGATGAAAAGGGCGACATCCGCCCCGTGGTTCAGGTTGCTCTGCATGCAGTAATACGTCCCAGTGGCCGATTTCAGGCTCACCTAATTGTGTCTCTATCAGTGTAGAGTGCTGCCCAATTGGAGTCAAGAAACCGTGCGCGGCATTTGGGTTGGCCGACGAATTTCGCCGGGGGGGCGCGAAATATCTTGACAATGGGAATGCTTTCCTAGATTGTACCCCAATGTAAATCGGGCGTGTTTAAATAACCATCAACGGCGCGTTAGGCGAAATCTCAGAGGTGCAACCTATGGCGGAAAGACCACTAAGGCTTGAAGGAAAAGTAGCGATCGTAACCGGCGCCGGGTCCAGCGGCGAAGGTGTGGGCAACGGCAAAGCCGCATCCATCCTGTTCGCCAGAGAGGGCGCCAAGGTGCTTCTGGTCGATTTCCAAGAGGATCGGGCGAGGGAGACCCTGCAGATGATTCATGATGAGGGCGGCGTTGCTTCGACCCTGCAGGGCGACATGACCAAGCTGGAAGACTGTGAGCGCATGGCCGAGACGGCCATGGAGCGCTACGGCCGGGTGGACATCTTGGACAACAATGTGGGCATCTCCCAGCGGGGCACGGTGGTCGAGGTCAGCGAAGAGGACTGGGACAAGGTGATGACGGTCAACCTGAAGACCATCGTTCTGGCCAGCAAGGCCACCATCCCCCATATCATCGCCAGCGGCGGTGGCGGGGCGATCATCAACATCTCGTCCATAGCCGGTCTCAGGGCCCACAGCAGCACGCCTTACACCGCGTCCAAGGCCGGTGTCATCGGGTTGACCTTCTCCATGGCCGCCGACCACGCCGCCGACAGCATCCGTGTAAATTGCATCGCCCCCGGCTTGGTCTACACGCCTATGGTGGCCCCGCGCATGAATGACGATCTGCGTCAGTACCGCACCGACGCGGCGCCGCTGAAGACCGAAGGGACCGGCTGGGATGTCGGCTACGCTGCGTTGTTCTTGGCCAGCGACGAGGCCCGCTGGATCACCGGCATCTGCCTGCCGGTGGACGCCGGCCTGACCGCCGTTCACCCCGGCACCTTCACCCCCATGAACCAACAGACGAGGTATTAAGGGATCGCCCCTCTCCCAGCGGGAGAGGGTTGGGGTAAGGGCGAACCCTTCAGCATCAGCCAATCTTCAACCAAAGGAGCCCAACCATGCGTCTTGCAGGAAAAGTGGCCATCATCAGCGGCGGCAGCCGGGGTATGGGGGCCTATGAGGCGGAGCTGTTTGTCAGGGAAGGGGCCAAGGTGGTGGTGGGGGATGTGCTGGAAGATGAGGGACGCAACCTGGCCGAGAAAATCGGCGAAGATGCCTTCTTCTTGCGCCTGGATGTGACCAGCGAAGCGGACTGGGCGGCTGCGGTGAAGTTGGCGGTGGACCGCTACGGCAAGCTTGACGTGCTGGTGAACAATGCCGGCGTCAGCGCCAGGGGAACTATTGAGGAGACATCGGTTGCGGACTGGGACCGGGTGATGGACATCAACGCCAAGGGCGTGTTTCTAGGCACTCGCGCCGCCATCCCGGAGATGCGGAAGGCCGGCGGCGGCTCCATCATCAACATCTCATCACAGTTGGGTCTGGTAGGCATGGGTGAAAGCAGTCCCCAGTACCAGGCGTCCAAGGGAGCGGTCCGGATCTTCACCAAGTCGGCGGCCATCCAATACGCGGCCGACGGGATCAGGGTCAATTCGGTCCATCCCGGGCCCATCGTCACGCCCATGACCGAAACACGGCGGTCCGACGCGGCGGTGCAGCAGGTAATGATCTCCCGCATCCCCCTGGGCCGGTACGGCGAGTCCGAGGACGTGGCCTACGGAGTCCTGTACCTGGCCTCTGACGAATCGTCATTCGTAACCGGCAGCGAGTTGGTCATAGACGGCGGCTGGACGGCGCAGTAGGCGGTGTTCTGCTAAAACCCGCCGAAGGCGTAATCTGTAGTCTTAAGCGTCTCTAGTTGGGCGGGGGTGACAGTATCGATGTGGGTATCAAGAATCTCCCGCATGAACGTACCCTCTTCGTGGCCTAAATCCAGGAGGTGTCCGAGTTCATGGTTGATGATCTCGGCCATCGTGACTGAAGTGTCGGGAGTGCCCGCAACGATGGCGATGCCGTCACTCCTCGCTTCCCCATATACGTCGTCGGCGACTCTCGTTGAGGTCGAACCGATGTAAATGGTCAGCGTACCGCCGAATGGCCCGAAGAAATGTCCGTTGGTGAGTTCCGGCTTAGTGAAATCGAAAGTGAGGATGCTTTCATCAGCAACCGTGCCGGAGATCCGAGGCTGAACGTCGATGCCCAACGGGTCCTAGAACGCTTTGACATCCGCCATGGCCAATCTCACGGGAAGAGTAAAGTTCACGTTGGCTTCCGAAGTAAGTAGCACGAAGTTCACCGGCAGTTTGATCAACTGAGTGCCCGTGGCGTCGATGCCTGGGTCGCCCGTATCCCCTTTGTCGCCCTTGTCCCCCTTCTCCCCCGCAGTACCAGGTCCGCCTTTGAATAACCCTAGAATCGAATCAAAGAAACCCATGGTTGATGTCCCTCCGTCTGAGTATTCGTGGACGCATATTTAGTTACGGCTGCCAGCACCAGGAAAATGATCAGTAAGTCCCTGGTCTACCAAGCGGACCATAAATGGCTGGGAAACGTCGCTACATCGACGACAACCCCACCGCCTCCACCAGGCGGTGGAATTCGCTTTTGGTCTCATCGTTGGGGTTGGGGCCTGGGTGGCGGACGTTGGAGTTCTTGATCAGGCCACGGCTTTGCAAGGCGTATTTGCGGATGCCCACGCCGATACCCTCTTGGAACTCAAATAGCATCAGTGGCAAACAGCGGTTGAACAGTTCTTCAGCCTTGGCCCGGTCGCCCTCGGCCATCTGCCGGCAGATATCCACCAGGACTTCTGGATAGGCGAAGCCGGTCATGGCGCCGGCCGAACCCCGGGCCAGCTCCTCCAGCAGGTACATACCGCCCAGCCCGCCGAAGATCGGCATTTCGTCGCCCACCAGCTTGCGGATGGCCGAGATCTTGGGCGGCGTCGGCGGGTCTTCCAGCTTCAGGTACTGGGCGGCGGGGACGCTGCTGGAAAGCCTGGCGATGAATTCAGGGGACATGTGGACGCCGGAGGTGCTGGGGTAGTCCTGGACCACGATGGGAAGGTCGATGGCGTCGGCCAAGCGGGAGTAGTGGGTCAAAACGGCGTCCGGGTTGGGTTTGCCCATGGGCGGGGGCGAGACCATGACCGCCGTGGCGCCCAATATTTGGGCTTCCTTGCTGCGGTCGATGGCCGCGGCGGTGCTGCCGGCGGTGGTCCCCACGGTTACGGCTAGGCCTTCCGAGCGCTGGATGACCGTTTCCACGACCTGATGGCGCTCGCGGTCGGTCAGACGTGCGGCCTCGCCGGTTACGCCCAAGCAGACCATGCCCTGACAGCCTGATGAGACCGCTTTGTCCACCAGGTTGGCCATGGACGCCGAATCGATGCTCTCATCTTCGTGGAAGGGCGTTGCCAGCATCCAGTGGACCCCAGAAAACTTATCGGCCATGGAAACCTCCGGTGATTTGTCAGTGGGGGATATTCTACACGCAGATTTAGGGGGTTGGGCGTGGAGGCTGGCTGGGCGGGGTATAGACGGCCTACCCTCGGCGGTGGTTCGACCGGGCCCACCACGAGCGCAGGAAGGGGCCGATTCCGTTCGTCCTGAGCCCCGTCGAAGGATGCGCATTGGCCATGTTTGTGGTGGAAAGCCGCTCCACCTTTCTGGTTACCGATCAATCCGGCAAACCGAATTGATCTTGCTTGATGCGTATCAAGGAATTAGCAGAATCTTGCCAACGGTCTCTCTACCCTCCAGTTGGCGGTGGGCTTCCACGGCTTCGGCTAGGGGCAGGGTAAGGCCGATGTGGAGCTTGAGTTCGCCGGACTGCACCCACCTAAGGACCTCTTCGGCGCGCCCGAGCAGCTCGTCGCGGGTGGCGGTGTAGTCTCCCAGGCTGGGCCGGGTTAGATACAGCGAACCGTTCTGTAATGAGCGGGTGTTGGTGTCGGTCACCGCGCCACCGGCCTGTCCGTACAGCACCATGTAGCCGCGCCTTCCCAGGCACTTGAAACCCTTCTCAAAGGTTGTCTGCCCCACGGCGTCCAGCACCATTCGCACGCCCTGGCCGCCGGTCGCATTCAGTATCTCTTCCTCAAATTCCTGCTGGGTGTAGAGAATGGTCTGGTCGGCCCCGGCCTGCTTCGCCATCTCGGCCTTGGCCTCGGTTGAGACAGTGGTGAAGACGTGGACGCCGAGGCGCTTGAGCAACTGGATCAGGAGCAGTCCCATCCCGCCGGCCCCGGCGTGGACCAGCACCTGGTCGCCGGGGTTGAGCCGGGCGATGCCGAAGACTAGGAAATGGGCGGTCATGCCCTGGAGGAGCGACGCTGATCCGGTGGCGAAATCCATGGCGTCGGGGATGCGGACCAGCAGCCAAGACGGCACAGCCTGGCGTTCGGCGTAGGAGCCGGTGTGCATGGCGTAGGCGACGCGGTCGCCAACGACCACTTCGCTCACACCTTCTCCGATGGCCGTGACCACCCCGCATCCTTCCCGTCCCGGTGTCCAGGGAAAACTGGCCGGCGGGTTGGTGCCCTTGCGGCTGGAAACATCGGTGTAATTGACGCCGATGGACTTGAGGTCGACCACGGCATGGCCGGGGCTGGGAGTGGGATCAGGTACGTCTTCCAGTTTGAGGACATCGGGTCCGCCGATCTCGTACGCGCGTATCGCCTTCATGTCTGCCTCGCTTTTGGGGAATTGAGGCTAGGTTACAGCACGGGATGGCGCTAGGGAAGGAGAAACATTATGGGCCGCAAAATCGCGGGAAGGGGATCCAACGATCTTACGGCCCGGAACAACCAAGGGGGATATGGAAGAATTTTTCCTGCCGGACTTATCCGGCCGTCACCAACTCGGGTACGGCGGAGCGGAGGTCTCGCAGGCGCTCCCGGACCACCCGTATCTGCCGGGGACCTTTGCCGACGATCTCGGCGATCTCACGCATTTTCTTGCCCTGGTCCAAGTGCGATATCACCTGCCGGTTCTTGTGCCACCACTGCTCTTCGTTGAATCTGGAGGCCGCCACCACGGGATTTAGATGGCGGGCTGACCGGCGTACCTTGGGCCGGTCCGAATCTGCGCCGACAGGCATCGATTCTTGAACGGCCACGCGGCCTAGCTGTTGTTCTTCTGGAGTCCGCGTCGGGTAGTACACGCGGCCGCACTGGAAGCAACGCCATTCGTCGCTGTCCATCAAAAGGTCGCCTTCGCATTTTCCGCATCCCTTGAACAAGTACAACATCTTGCTTTCCCTTTTTTGTCCCTGGAGCGTTGGTCTTGGGACTCCGTTGTTGTTACAACCAGTAAACTCTCAGGGGGAGTCCCTAGCCATGACGTTTGGCACACGGGACATGTGAGCCTAGTCACATCGCCGGACCCAGATCACGGCGGCGACGGCGACGCCGACGCTAAGGGAGGTCGGGAAGTTTTCTTTGAGGGCCTGGTATGATTTATAGGATTTGGTAATCACCCCCCGGGCCGGCGGAATATTGGCGGTCTGAGGTGGGTATCTGGTAAATTTCCGGGAGAAATTGGAACCATGAGTTTTGAAATGATTAAGATCGACCAGGTGGACCGGGTGGCCATCGTGACGTTGAACCGGCCCGAGGTCTTGAATGCTCTTAGCTTGCAATTGGTGCGGGAGCTGGACGAGTTCGTAACCGAGGCGGAAGAGGACGACGGCATCGGGGCTATCGTCCTCACCGGGGCAGGCGATCGGGCATTCTCGGCGGGCGCCGACATCCACGAGAACCGCGAGAACTCAGACGAACAGCGCGCCGCCGGAGCCGCGGCCAGGGCCGAATACACCTGGCATCTGGCCGTATCCAGCAAGCCCGTCATCGGCGCCATCAACGGTCTCTGCTACGGCGGCGGCACGGTGATGGCAACCAGCCTCGACTTCCTCATGGGCAGCGAGAAAAGCAGCTTCCGGTTCTTGGCAGTCAACTACGGACAACTGAATGCCACCTGGAGCCTGCCGACCATGGTGGGTTGGCCCAAGGCCAAAGAACTGCTGTACAGCGGCCGCGAAGTCTTCGCCGACGAGGCTTATCACATCGGCCTGCTTAACCACCTGGTGCCGTCGGGCGAGTTGATCGACCGGACCGTTGAGGTTGCGGCGGGGATCGCCAAGAACCGGGCCGAGGGTGTGGCCAACATCAAGTCGCTCTTGATCGAGCAGACCGGTGAGGCCCTGGAAACCCAGTTCCAGACGGAGATCGAAGGCCGGAGAGGCCGTTTCAAGGGACTCAGCGTGGAAGACGGTTTCAAGGACTTCCTGGACCGGAAGGGCCGCAAACCCCGCGTTTCCTAGTTGTCCCAAGAGCGGTTGATGAAATAAAGGCCTCCGGCCATAAGCCGGTGGCCTTTATCTTGTGCCGCCTATCTGACTGCGGTAGAGTAGGTGCCGCCGAACAAACGGCTGATTTTCCCGGCCGTTCCGCCGGATACCTGACCGGATACCTGAGTTGATAGATCTAGTCACCATCAGAAATATGAGACCGGGCTCCCTGGCATTCCGCTTCGGTCTTCCGGTTGCCGTTTTTTTAGCAGTGATCCTGGCGCCCAACCCCGAAGGGCTCACCGATCAGGGACAGCGGGCCCTGGCGGTGATGGCCATGGCCGTGGTGCTGTGGGCCACGGAATCCCTCCACATCGCCGTGACCGGCTTGGTCAGCATCGTCGCCTTGGTGCTGGTCAACGCCGTGGACGACGTCAACGTGGCGCTGTACGGCTTCTCGCAGCCCGTCACTTATTTTCTGTTGGGCATTCTCACTCTGGGTTTGGCGGTGCAACAATCGGGCCTCGCAGCTCGGATGGCCGCCTACCTCATCCGGTTTGCCGGCGGCAGCCCCAAGATGCTCTACGTCCAGATGCTGGCCGCTTTTGCCGGGTTGACCTTTGCCCTCCCCTCCGCCAGCACCCGCGGCGCCATCATGGTCCACGTGTACGAGCAGGTGTTGGAGCATTGGGGCGTGGAGAAGAGCTCGCCATTGTACAAGGCGGTCATGATCGCCATGGGCGGTCTGAACCGGTTGGGTTCCACAGCCTTGCTGGCCGGAGGCATCACCCCGGTGGTCGCCGCGGCCTTGATCGCGGACTTCGGGATGATCGATGATTTTTCTTGGACCCGGTGGTTCATCTTGATGGCCGTGCCCTTCTATCTCATCCTGATATTCGGCGGGTTGGCCGTGTTCTTGATGTACCGGTCAGGATTTACCCTGCCTCAGGATGTCAGCGCGGTCGAGCTAAAGGCAGACCCGCTCCAGACGAAGGAGATAAAGGCGGGTCTGATCGCTTTGGGCACGGCCCTGCTTTGGTTCACGGACTTTGCCCACGGCCTGCCGCCCGCCGTGCCGGCGATCATCGCCATGACAGTGATCTTGCTGCCGGGTGTGGGCCTCCTTACGTGGCGGGAATTTGAGACGAACATCGGGTGGACCAACATCTTTGTCATCGCATCGTCTTTGTCGTTGGCCAATGCGCTGATCATCAGCGGGGCAGCCGCATGGTTCGCGGACACGCTCGTGGGAAGCGTAGAAGGACTGCGGGACCACCCCACGCTGATATTGCTGGCGATGTGCGGGGCGGCCGCGGCCGTCCGGGTAGTCATGCCCAACATCTCGGGCTATCTGGCGTTCATCATTCCCGTGGCTATGTCCACCGGCGCGGCGTTGGGGCTGAATCCGGTGGTCTGCGGATTGGCGGTTGTTGTCGTCGGAGACTCGGTGGTCTACTACCCGGCCAGCGCCACCGGCAGTGTTTTCATCTACCAGCGGGCTGAGATCAAGTCCTCAGAGGTAGTACGGATGGGCGTGGTGATGACCGTGGTCGCCATCGGAGTGCTCTTCACCATCGTCCTGCCTTACTGGAGCCTGGTGGGAGAGGGGCTGACTCCCTGACCGCGCGTCCAACCGACTCACCAACGAGGGGCTGCCATGAGTGATTCCAACGGCGACATTATTCCTCCCCTGGGACATCGCAGCCCAACCCCGGACGTAATCGCCACCGACGGCTCGGAGATTCGCCTACTGGTGGATGCGCGCCAAGGTGCTGAGAAAAGCAGTTTGGTTGAAGTTATTCTGGGGCCTGGCGAAGTAACCCGCCCGGTCCGGCACCGCACGGTGGAGGAGGCCTGGTATGTGATGGAGGGTGTTGGCGCTGTCTGGCGATGCCCGCCCAATGCCGACCCGGAGAGAATCTCAGCCGCTGACGTGAAGCCCGGAGATGCCCTGGTCATCCCCACCGGCTGGAGCTTCCAGTTCAGCGCCGGCTCTGATGGCCCGCTACGGTTTCTGTGCCACACCACGCCGCCTTGGCCTGGGAAAGACGAGGCTGTGCCGGTGGAGCAGGGCGGGTTGGGAGAGGCGACGGTTTAAGGCCATACTTTGGCGGTTTACTCACGAGAACTTGACAATAATTTTTCTCCAACCCTATACTCGAAGTTACACAAACGAATATGTTTAAGGGCTATGAAGGGGAGTAGTAGTCTTCCAGCGGGGCAAAGCGAGCCGGGTTAGGTGTGAGCCGGCGCTCAGAGCGGAAGAACGAATGGACCCCGGAGCTGCAGGCCGATCGATGTCCCGATCGAATCGAGGACGGAACTAGGCTGTGACGGTTGGACGCCGTTAAAGGTCCACGGCACGAGGGCAACAGTAGACCAGGGCCCTCCCGCCGATCGAGAAGCCGGAACTGCCCCGTCTACAAATTGGGGAACCGCCGGCAAATAGGGTGGCAACACGAGCTGACTCGTCCCTTGATGGACGGGTCTTTTTTTATTTGGGAAAAAGCTCAAAAGCTATGACACAGAAATCGATAGAAAATTACGCGGCACTCAAGCGCTCGGTCTACCGGGAGTACAGCCGTTCCTACGACGAAGACCGGGACCGGTTCGTCAGCGGGCAGTTGCTTCGCCAGGTGGCTGACCGGACCCAGGGAAAGGGTGTATTGGTGGGTCTGGACCTGACCCCAGATATGCTGAGACTAGCCAGGCTGGAGCTTGGCGGTCGTGTGAACCTGGTGGAGGGAAATGCCGCGACGGGATTACCCTTCAGGGAAAAGAGTTTCGATGTGGTCACGAGCCTTAACTTGGTTCAAGAGCTGCCAACCAACGCCGTGACGCCCCTCTTTGATGGGGTCTACCGGATTTTGCGGCCCGGCGGCGTGTTCCGGGCTGTGATTCCATGCATGGCGGACAAGAACCCAGCCGCAGACATGTTTCGCTAGATGGCACAAGCCCCGGGGACTTATGGATTTCCGTTACTCGGATGAACTCGAAAAGTTGCTGATTAGCATGCCCGGCTTCGGCGAAATTGAAATTGAATTTCGCCCCAGCACGGCGGCGGCCAACGCGGCCAAGGGAAGCGTTCGCTTCTCTTTGTTTTCGGACATACTCGCAGACATAAAGAACGAAGGTCTCGATTCCGGCCAAGTACGACAGGGGGTCATATTCTTCTCTGGCCGGCGCGGCACGGACACTTAGGCCAAGGGAGCATCGGCATGTATCAACCAACACTGGAAAAAGTCAAAGAGATGACCGGTCAAGGAAACCTGGTGCCGGTCTTCCGCTCCATTAACGCCGATCTGGAAACCCCTGTTTCCGCATATTTGAAGGTGGCGCAGGGGCCATATTCTTTCCTGCTGGAGAGCGTGGAAGGCGGAGAACGCATCGGCCGCTACAGCTTCATCGGCACCGACCCCTACAAGGTGGTGAAGACCGGCGCCAAAGAAGATTTGGGCGAGATCGACCCTCTGCTCCCCGTCCAAGAAGAGATGGACAAATTCCAGCTTGTTCCTATTGAAGGGCTGCCCGGTTTCCACGGTGGCGCGGTGGGCTACCTGGCCTACGACACCATCCGCTACTTCGAGCCAAGGGTTCCCGACATGCCGAAAGATCCGGTGGGCGTGCCAGAATCGGTGTTCATGTTCTGCGACACCCTGTTGTTGTTTGACCACGTCCGCCACGATATCAAGGTGGTCAGCCACGTCCGTGTGGACGGCGATATCGACCGCTCCTATGCTGAGGCCACGGCCAAGATCGACGAGATGGTCCGCCGGCTGGCACAGCCCCTGGACCTGCCCCCGGAGTTGCAGTCCAACGGACAGCAGAAGTTGGTCCCCAGCGAGATCGAGTCCAACCAGACAACGGACCATTACGCCAAGATGATCGACCGGTGTATCGATTACATCTACGCCGGCGACATGATTCAAGTAACCTATTCCCAGCGGTTTTCCCGCCGCACCCAGGCGCACCCGTTCCAGATCTACCGGTCTCTTCGCAGCATCAACCCATCGCCGTATATGTATTACCTGAACCTGGACGACTTTCAGATCGTTGGGGCGGCTATCGAGACGGTGGTTACCGTGCACAACGGCAGGGCCGCCACTCACCCGATCGCCGGCACCCGGCCCAGAGGCGCGACTCCCGGAGAGGACGACGCCAACGAAGCTGAGTTGAAGAGCAGCGAGAAGCAAAGGGCCGAACACATCATGCTGGTGGACCTGGGCCGGAACGACATCGGGCGGGTCAGCAAGCCAGGCACTGTGACGGTCACGCAGCTCATGGACGTTGAGAAGTTCTCCCACGTGATGCACCTGGTCTCCCATGTGGAGGGGGACCTCCGGCCCGAGATGACCTCCTACGACGCGCTGCGGTCCTGCTTCCCGGCGGGGACCGTGTCCGGGGCCCCAAAGATTCGGGCCATGGAGATAATCGCGGAACTGGAGGGCGAGAAACGGGGACCATACGGAGGCGCCGTGGGCTACTTCAGCTATTCGGGAGATATGGATACGGCATTGGTGCTCCGCACCGGGGTCTACAAAGACGGCGTGATGTATGTTCAGGCCGGCGGCGGTATCGTCGCTGACAGCACTGGCGAAGACGAGTACATGGAGACCCGCCACAAAGCCGGCGCCCTGATGCGGGCCATCGACTTGGCCGAGGGCTCAGAATAACTACTCTATAGGAGATCGAATATGTTGAAATCGTTTTTTCACACAGGGTTCGTAGTCAAAGACATCGAAGCGTCGATAAAGTTCTATGCCGAAGTGCTGGGCATGCGGATCGCGGGCCGCACCGAACGCGAGGGAGAGTTCGTCGAGCAGGTGCTGGCCTTTCCCGGCGCCCATATCAAAGGCGGGTTCGTGGACATGGGCGAGGGCCATCAACTTGAGCTGATCCAATACCTGTCCCCAGCTAGCGGAGAGAACAATCTACACCGCAACGACCTGGGAGCGTCGCATCTGGCGTTCTTCGTTGACGACCTAGATACTTTCTACCAGGAGACTTCCCAGAAGGGAATCAGGTACAACAATCCGCCGGCGTCGATGTTCGATGATGATGGGAAGCTGTCGCGCAAGGCGGCCTACGCCCAAGACCCCGACGGCAACTGGCTGGAGTTCGTGGAGACGTTCTAGTTCCGGCCAATCGACGATATGGTAAATACCATGCTTTTAATGATCGACAATTACGATAGCTTCACCTACAACCTGTACCAATACCTGTGCGAGTTGGGCGCTGAGGTTGAGGTGGTCCGCAACGATAAGATCTCCTTGGAAGAGATCGAGGACATGTCGCCGGAAGGAATAATCATATCTCCGGGGCCGTCCACGCCCCTGGAGGCGGGAATCTCCAACGACGTGATACGGCAGTTCGGACCCAAAACGCCCACTTTGGGTGTGTGCCTGGGCCATCAGTGCATCGGCTACGTCTACGGCGCCAAGGTGGACCAGGCGGGAGAGATCCGCCACGGTAAGACCTCCATGGTGAGCCACAACGGCGCCGGGGTGCTTGCCGGACTGCCCAACCCCTTCGAAGCCATTCGTTACCACTCGTTGGTGGTCTTTCCGGAGACTCTCCCCGACACGCTGGAGGTTACGGCACAGACCGACAACGGGCTGGTCATGGGACTTCGGCACAAAGAATATCCGGTAGAGGGCGTCCAGTTCCATCCCGAGTCCATCCTGACGCCGGATGGAAAACACCTGTTGCAGAATTTTCTGGACTCCGTGAGCGCGGCGGCCGGGGTTTAGAGTTAAGATTGGGAGAATGGCCGCTGTGAATTAACGGCGAGAAATTGCCAGCGGAGGTCCGGTTAATGAGCACCCAAAGCGTGAAGGACCAAATTCTTAAGGCGATTCAAGACTTGCCTGACGACGCTACGGTTGAGTCAGCTATGGAACGGCTTTACCTTCTCTACAAGATCGAGCAGGGTATAGAACAGGCTGACCGCGGGCAAGTTGTCTCCCAAGAAGAAGTAAAGCGCCGCATGGAACAGTGGCTGAAGTAGTCTGGACCGAGCGAGCACTGAATGATCTAGACGCGACTTGAAGATTTTCTATCAAAGACTCTTCAAGGACACGCAATAATCGGTGCTACTAGTTCCGCTCATGGTGAGCTTGTCGAACCACTGCTCGGCGCCCTTCGACAGGCTCAGGGTGAGCGGCTAACTCCAACGGCTGCTCTTATAACTAGGCGGCGATTACCGACAATCGTAGCGTACAAGCGGCGGAATGACCTGAAGATGATTTGCGGGAGCATCTAGAATTTGGAAATCAGGGAAGCGATAGACATAGTCGTCTCGGGCAAGGATCTGTCTATGGACGACGCTGCGTCGGTGATGCGGCAGATCATGTTGGGCGAGGCCACCCAGGCGCAATTGGGCTCGTTCTTGACCGCGCTCCGGCTCAAGGGCGAGAGCACCGAAGAGATCGCCGGCATGGCTACAGTCATGCGTGAGTTCGCGCTGAAGGTTAACGTGGACGGCATGTTGGTGGACTCCGTTGGCACCGGCGGAGACGGCTTGAACACTTTTAATATCTCGACGGCGGCGGCATTCGTTGCGGCGGGGGCCGGGCTAAAAGTTGCCAAGCATGGCAACCGGGCCGCGTCGGGCACCTGCGGCAGCGCAGACCTGCTGGAAGAACTGGGAGTGAAGATCGAGCTTTCGCCCGAGGGCGTGGAGCGTTGCATCAATGAAAGCGGCATTGGGTTCATGTTCGCCCAGGCATTCCATCCCTCCATGCGCCACGCCGGGCCGGTGCGCCGGGAGATAGGCATCCGCACCGTGTTCAACATCCTGGGGCCGTTGACCAACCCGGCTGGAGCGCAGTCGATGCTGGTGGGAGTTGCCTTCCCTGAATTGAGCGAGCAGATGGCCGCAGTCTTAAACCTGCTGGACACCCACCACTCGATCATGGTCCACGGCGAAGGCGGCCTAGACGAGATGACCCTTTCCGGAGACACGTCGGTGTGGGAGGTTGACGGTGGCAAAGTGAGCAATTGGACGCTGTCGGTGGCCGACACCGGCCTGCCGGTCACACCGATCGCGGCGGTCCGGGGCGGCGACCGGGCGGCCAACGCCAAGACCATGCGGGAGCTGTTGGACGGCGCCGGCGGCCCAGTGCGGGATTACGTCTTGCTGAACAGCGCCGGAGTGTTGCTGGTGGGGGACCTGGTATCCAATATCCGCGACGGAGTGCAGATGGCCGCCCAAGCCATCGATAGCGGCTCGGCCAAAGACCGCATGGAGTCCATGATTGAAGTCAGCCAGGCGGGCAGCTAATCTCCCATATGAATCGCGACGTATAATGCGAGTCTGGATTTCGAGCTGATTATAGAAGAAAAATGCCAAACATCCTTGATGAAATAGTCGCCGCCAAGCGTATTGAACTGGCCGAGAGCAAGTCGCAGGTATCGCTGGCCGACTTGGAGATTGTCGCTGCTGGCCAACCACGACCCCTGAACCTGTCTGGGGCGTTGTTGGGCGGTGGGGTGCGGCTGATCGCCGAGGTCAAGAAGGCCTCGCCCTCCAGGGGGCTGCTGATGCCCGACTTCGACCACCTGAAGCTGGCCGAGACTTATGCTGGCAACGGGGCCGCCGCCATCTCGTGCCTCACTGACGCCAGGTTCCAGGGTGAACTGGACCACCTGCGGCAGATCAAGGAGACTGGGGCATCACGACGCGCTCCGGTCATGCGCAAAGACTTTATCTTCGACCCTTACCAGGTCGTTGAGACCCGGGCGGCAGGGGCCGACGCCATGCTGCTCATCGTGGCGATTCTTGAGCTAACCCAATTGAAGGAACTGCTGGCCGCTGCCCAGTCACATTGGATGCAATGCTTGGTTGAAGTCCACGACGAAGCTGAACTGGAGACCGCGGTGGACGCCGGAGCGGAGATCATCGGCATCAACAACCGGGACCTGCGCACCTTCACCACCGACCTGTCGGTGACCGAACGCCTGGCGCCGCTGGTGCCCAGAGGCAAGCAGATCGTCAGCGAAAGCGGCATCTTCACCCGTGAGCACCTCGCGCAGATGAATCGTTCCAGGGTTAACGCGGTGCTGGTGGGCGAGGCCCTGGTGACCGCTCCCGACATCGGCGAAAAGGTCCGGGAATTGACCGGCCAGAAAGCGCCGGCGGCGTAACAGTGGATCCTCAAGAAATAAGGGTCAAGATCTGCGGGATCCGCGCTTTGGACGACGCGCTGGCGGCCGCCGAAGCTGGAGCCGATCTCATCGGCATGGTGTTCGTGCCCGAGCGGCGCCGGCGAATCACTCCTAAAGAAGCCAAAGCCATCGTTGATGGTGTCAGGAACTCCGGCGGCCCTGTTCCTCGGATCGTGGGTCTCTTTGCGGACCAGTCCATCGAAGAGGTTGCCGGGGTAGTCGAATTTTGCGGCCTGGACCTGGCCCAACTCTGCGGGCAGGAAACGGTCGAATTTGCCGGCCAAGTTGGCTGCGACGTGATCAAAGTGGTGCACGTGGCTGAATCGGCTACCGCGTCAGATGACGCCGGTACCGGCGCACTGGTCAAAGAATTCAGTGGCGTCGGGCATCTCGTAACGCTAGATAGATACGTTGAGGGCATCCAAGGTGGCACTGGAAAGGGATTCGACTGGGAGGTGGCAGCATCACTCTCCCGGTCTGGGCATCCCTTTTTGCTGGCGGGAGGGCTCACCCCCGAAAACGTCTCTGAGGCGATCACCATGGTGAAACCCTGGGGCGTAGATGTCTCCAGTGGCGTGGAAACCGACGGCAAGAAAGACCACGCCAAGATTTTGGAATTCCTGCAAAAGACAAAAGCCGCCGCCAACGCAACGTAGCGGATAGAAGGAACAATGCATGGCCCAACAAAACGAGGCGAGCCTCCGTTTCCCCGATGACCGGGGCCGATTTGGGGATTTCGGGGGGAAATTCATCCCCGAGACTCTGATGGCCGCTGTCGCGGAGTTGGAGGATGCCTATCTGGCGGCCAAGGCGGACCCGGCGTTCCAGGAGCGTTTGGGTCATCTGCTGCACACCTACGCCGGACGGCCGACTGCCCTGTATTTCGCCGAGAACCTGACCCGCGTCTGCGGCGGGGCGAAGATCTACCTCAAACGCGAGGACCTGGCGCACACCGGCGCCCACAAGATCAACAACGCCCTTGGCCAGGCGTTGTTGGCCCAGCACATGGGCAAGAAGCGAATCATCGCCGAGACCGGCGCCGGGCAGCACGGCGTGGCCGCTGCCACCGCCTGCGCCATGCTCGGATTGGAATGTATCGTCTACATGGGCAGCGAGGACATCCAACGCCAGTCGCTGAACGTCTTCCGCATGAAGCTGCTGGAGGCGGAAGTCGTACCGGTTGACTCCGGTACCCGCACCCTGAAGGACGCCATCAACGAGGCCATCCGCGACTGGGTGACCAACGTTGAGACCACCCATTATCTGATCGGCAGCGTGGTCGGTCCGCACCCGTACCCGGTGATGGTGCGCGACTTCCAGACGGTCATCGGCCGGGAGGCCAAGGCCCAGTTGCTCGAGGCTGAAGGACGGCTTCCAGACTACGTGCTGGCCTGCGTCGGCGGCGGCAGTAACTCCATCGGCATCTTCCATCCCTTCGTGCCTGATGAAGACGTGCGGCTGATGGGCCTGGAAGCCGGAGGCGAAGGCGTGGCGACCGGGAAGCACTCGGCCACCCTCAGCGCGGGGCGTCCGGGGGTGCTGCACGGCGCGATGTCCTACCTGCTGCAGGATGAGCACGGGCAGGTGCAGGAGACCCACAGCATCTCAGCGGGGCTGGACTACCCCGGCGTAGGCCCGGAGCACAGTTACCTGAAGGACTCGGGAAGGGCTGAGTACCGGGAGGTAAACGACTCCCAGGCCCTGGAGGCGTTCCATCTCCTGTGCCGCACCGAGGGTATCATCCCGGCGTTGGAGTCGTCACATGCGGTACACGCAGCCGTGGAGTTGGCGAAGACGCTGCCACCCGACAAGATAGTCCTGGTCTGCCTCAGCGGCCGCGGCGACAAAGATATCGACATCGTCGCCCAGGCATCTGGGTTGGAGATTTAGGGGCAATCCGAAGCTGCGGCAGACGTAATCCAGCCTTAGCCCCTGTGCTATAATGGCTGCCGATTCGTTGGGGCCATTTCTGAGCGTGCCCCGGTCTGATTCAGACTTGATTCCCGTTGAATAACCGGCTAAGAAACAGGAGAGATCACAATGGACATGGGCCTCGAAGGCAAAGTTGCAATCATCACGGGTGGGAGTGACGGGATCGGGAAAGCGGCCGCATTGAGCATGGCCAAGGAAGGGGCCAACGTAGTTATCGTGGCCCGGCGGCAAGAGGTCTTGGACCAGGCTGTACGAGAGATCAAAACGGCAACCGAGGGCTCTGTAATCCCCCTGGCCTTGGACATCACCACAGAGGGCGCTTCCCAGAAGATGATCAAGACCGCCGTGGATAACTTCGGGCGCGTGGATATCATCGTCAACAACGCCGGCTCCTCGATGGCCAAACCCTTCGAGAGCGTTAGCCACGAAGATTGGCAGTCGGACTTCGAGTTGAAGGTCTGGGCGGCGGTCCGGCTGATGCAAGAATCCATCGCGGAGATGCGGAAGGTCGGTGGCGGCCGGATCATCAACGTGACCAACCTGGGTGGCCGGACCCCTGGACCCGCCTCCATGCCCACTTCAATCTCCCGCGCCGCAGGCATCGCCATCACGAAAGGCCTGTCCAAGGACCTGGCCAAGGAAAACATCTTGGTCACCACCGTCTGCATCGGGCTGGTCAAGAGCGGCCAGCACCAGCGCCGGTATGATGCCCGCCTTGAGAAGGAACCCAACCTGTCCCTGGACACGTTCTACGACGAGTTGGCCCAGGCCCGGTCGGTGCCCATCGGCCGTGTGGCAGAACCCGAGGAAGCCGGTGACGTCATCGCCTTCCTGGCGTCGGAGCGGGCCAGCTACCTGACAGGCATAGCGGTGAACCTAGACGGCGGCGCTTCTGCAGTCCTTTAGCCATTGCGGTTAACGGCTCTGATATTCAGACATTGAAATGGTCCATCCGACCGAAGGACATCCTTGACTAGCTCCTACATGAACGAACTGCATGCGCCGCAAAAGGTCCTGCTTGGACCCGGCCCAAGCACGGTGCATCCGCGGGTGCTCCAGGCCTTGGCCAATCCCGTGATGGGACACTTGGATCCGGCGTTCTTCCAGGTGATGGATGACGTGTGCGAGATGCTGCGCGAGGTTTTCCACACTACCAACTCGATGACCTTGCCAATCTCGTCCACCGGCACCGGCGCCATGGAAACAGCCTGCGCCAACATCATCGAACCGGGCGACGAGGTGCTGATCTGCCGGAACGGCTACTTCGGCATCCGCCTGGCCGATATCGCGGAGCGCTGCGGGGCCACCGTGCACGTGATGGACACGCCTTGGGGCAAAGCGGTAGACGCTCAGATGCTGAGGGACGAGATCAAACAATATTCCGGCCTCAAGGCTGTGGGGGTGGTCCACGCTGAGACTTCCACCGGGGTCCTGAGCGATATGAAAGAGCTGGTGGAGGTGATCCACGAGGCCGGTGCGCTGGCCATAGTGGACGCCGTGACGTCTCTGGGCGGCCATGAAGTCAGGATGGACGACTGGGGCATCGACATCTGCTACAGCGCAACCCAGAAGTGTTTGGGAGCCCCTCCAGGACTGGCCCCCATCAGCCTCAGCCCAGCGGCCATGGACGTGGTCAGCAAGCGGTCGACCAAGGTGCAGAGCTTCTACTTCAACCTCAAGGACCTGGAAGCCTACTGGAACCAGACCAGGGCTTATCACCATACCTCGCCCATCAACATGACCTACGCCTTGCGTGAGGCACTGCGCATGATGATGGAAGAGGGCCTCGAAAATCGGATTCAGAGGCACGCCAGGGTGGCGGCCGGGCTTCGCGCCGGAGTGGAAGCCCTCGGTTTAAGCCTGCTGGCCGAGGAAGGCCACCGCCTGAATCCGCTCACCACGTTGTCTATTCCAGAGGGCGTAGAAGACGCCAAGGTCCGCCGGGCGCTGCTCAACGACTATGACATTGAGATCGGCGGCGGACTGGGAGAGTTTGCTGGCAAGGCCTGGCGCATCGGCTTGATGGGCGAGTCGTGCCGGGAGAAGAACGTCTTCGCGGTACTCTCCGCCCTGGAATCCATCCTCGCCAAAGAGGGCTACGAAGTGGCCTTCGGCGCCAGCCTCTCAGCTGCCCAACGAGCCATTGCGACGTTTGACGAGTAGATAGTCGGTTGGCCCGAATTTAGAAAAGAAACGACGCGGGAACACCCCGCATCTTTCTATTTGGCTTTACCCATCGTTCCTGCGAAAGCAGGGACCCACTGCGCGATAACATTCTCCTGCGGAGATGGCTCGGACGGCCAACCACGGTAAACCAGTGGATTCCGGCGTTCGCCGGAATGACGGACTCTAAGGCCCCCTTTCTTAAAATGGGGGTTGGGGGAATTTTCGCCCCTACCTATAGTCGCTGGGCAGCCGCGTAGCCACCGTCCCCATAGATGCCGGAGGCCAGGGGCCGGTCAGGTAGTCGTAGAGGTTGCCAGCGTTGATGCCCATGACCATTGGGGCCAAGGCTGCTTGCTCCACGTCCATGGGGTATCGGTCGATCATGGCGGTCAACGTTGAGACCGATTCTTCTCTGGTCATGCCGCGGTCCACGGCGTCTTGGACGTAGTCCTTCCACTCGGAGATGAACGCACCCTGCTCGTCCAGATAGCCTTTGCCGCACATGTCGCCGTGGCCAGGTACGAAGATGTCTTCGTTCAGCCCCCGCAGCGACTCCAAGGCAACCAGCCACAGGTCCGGGTCGGCCTCGTGCAGCCAGGAATGCACGCCGTGGAAGATGTTGTCGCTGGTGAAGACCACACCCTCTTCTTTCACGATCACCGCCGCCTGATAGAGGGTGTGGCCGGGCATGTGAATCATCTCGAAGGTGTGGTCGCCCACGTGCATGGTCATGGTGTCGCGGAAGGTAATCACCGGAAAGTTGGCCGTGTAATCTTCCAGCAACGCCGGCTCTTCGGGCCCGAAGGTCCCGACCCTGGCGGCATGCTCGGCCATGTCGGTGTTCAGCATGCGGGTGCGCACCCCTTCGTGGGCGATGACCGGTGCATCGAAGAAAGCGTTCCCGGTCCAATGGTCCCCGTGGGGCTCGGTATTGATGATATATCGGAGTAGTCCCCGGTTCTCGATCTCGGTCTTCAGCCACATCGCCGTGGTCGGCTTGTGGGGGCTGTCGATCATGACGATGCCGTCCGTGGTGGTCACGAACCCAAAGTTGCAACCACGGGTTTCGGTCTCAACCCAAACGTTGCTGGTTATCTGTTTCATTCCGAGCCTCCCTTTTTTGCCACTCCCGTTCCCAGTGATTCTTCCACTACCGCCGGCAGCCTCATGGTGAACGTTGAGCCTTTGCCGAATTCACTTTCCACCAGTACTGTGCCGCCCATCATCTCGCAGAAATGGCGGGTGATTGCCAAGCCCAACCCCGTGCCACCATGGCGGCGGTTGGTTGAGGCTTCCGCCTGGGTGAACGCCTCAAATAGTTTCCCCATCTGTTCTTCGGTCATGCCGATTCCGGTGTCGGCCACAGCGCAAGTTGATCCAGTCCTGGCCGTCGGTGGTCTCCCGGCTGATAGTGAGTGAGATCGTGCCCTGTTCGGTGAACTTGCTGGCGTTGCTGAGGAGGTTGAACAGGCCTTGCCGGACTTTGGTGGAGTCCGCGTGGATGGAGCCAACAGAGTCGGGGCAATCGACCGCCAACAAATTGGAATTCTTTTGCACCAGAGGCTGCATGGTCGTAACCACGTCGTGAATCATGGGCGTGATTGGGAACGTCTCCAGATAGATATCCATGGCGCCGGCCTCGATCTTTGAGATGTCTAGGACATCGTTGATCAGGCCCAGCAGGTGTTTGCCCGCGCCGTTGATCCGCTCCAGGTCTTCCTCGAATTCCTCGTTCTCCAAGTCTGCCGCTTCTTCTTGCAGCAACTCGCTGTAGCCGATTATAGCGTTGAGCGGTGTGCGGAGTTCGTGGCTCATGTTGGCCAAGAACTCGCTCTTGGTCCGGTTGGCTTCTTCGGCGTCGTCTCTTGCTAGCCGAGTCTCCTCAATAAACTCGGATTTGCCGATGGCAACTGCGGCACTGTCGGCCAGGGTTTGTAGGAGTTGGATTTCGCTCTCGGTGAAGTCGTGAGGCTCATAGTAGAACGTACACAATACTCCGTAAGGTAGATTGCGAATAATGATCGGCACCGAGAGAGAACCGCCTATCTCCGCGGCCACGCTGATTTCTTGCGTCGTTCGGTCAGAATAATTTGACCTAAACTCCGATGTCCAAACGGGACGAAGCTCCTCGAAAGCCCGGCCGGGTGTCCCTTCTCCGGGTTTAATGATCACGACGTCCGTCCAATTCGGTGGCACGTTGTGTCCTCTGGCAACCGTCAGAACTCCGCTGGCCTGGTCAAGCTTCCAGATCGCTGTCGCTTGACTCCCGATCAACTCCGAAGCCTTTCGGGCAATCAACCCCAACACATCGTCCATATCCGTGTTTGAAGCTAACTGAGTTGTAACTTCCTGGAGTTGGACAGCCTCTCGTTCCCGTGCCTCAGCAAGGTCCCGTGCTTGCTCAGTCTCCTCGATGAACCGGGCGTTGTTGATGGCAACAGCGGCGCTGTCAGCGAGGGCCTCTAACAGTTGGATCTCGCCGTCAGTGAAATCATGGGGCTCATAGAAAAATGTATTCAGGGCGCCGTAGACCTCATCACGAATAATAATCGGGACCGCCAGCGCGCCCCCCATGGATGTCGCTCTGTTGATCGCATCGGAAACAGGGTCCGCAATCGTCCATGATGGGTCAGACAGAATATCCCTGCTCCAGATCGGACGGCGTTCCTCGAAAGCCCTGCCGGTGGTGGCGTCGCCTGGGGCAACTAGTCGGTCGGCCCATTCACCGGAAGGAATGTTGTGCCCCCGGACAACGACTAGTCCCCCTCGAGACTCGTCGAATTTCCAAAGAGCTGATGCCTCGCTTCCTATAAGCTCCACCGCCTTGGCGGTGATGAGGTCTAACACGCTATCCATGTCTGGGCTGGAGGCAAGCTGCTCCGTGATCTCGTATAACTGTGTGGCCTCATCCCGTGCCTGCTTAGTTTCCTCTATGAACCGGGCGTTGTTAATGGCTACGGCGGCGCTGTTGGCCAGGTTCTGTATGAGACTTATCTCTTCGTCGGTGAATTCTTTAGTCTTGTCAAAAACCACGTCAAGGACGCCCCAAACGCTGTCCTCTATCATGATGGGAGCGCCAACGATAGACATCGCACCCAAATCGGAGATTTGGCTCCTGGCCGTTGAGCGGTCGCCAGATGTAAAAGATGGGTCTTCGATGGTCATGGAGTAATCTGACGTCCACTCGACACGCCGCTCCAAGTACGCACGTCCGGCGATGCCTTCCCCGGGCAAAACCAGCGAGTCCAGAATCTCCGGGCGCATCTTGAAATTGTTAACCGCGACCAAGCCGCCCCTGGACTCGCCAAATTGAAAAAGCATCCCTGAGTTTCCGTCCATCAGTTCCACAGCCTGCTGGGTTATAAGGTCCAGCACGCTCTCCAAGTCGTGGTTTGAGGCCAGTTGAGCGGTTACCTCGTAGAGTTGGGCGGCCTGCCGCTCCCGGGCCTCCGCCTCGTTAAGGAGCCGGGCTTTATCCAAAGCCAAGGCTGCCTGGTCGGAGAAGGCGGTTAGCAAGGAAACTTCGTCATCGGTCAGTCGCCGAGGGCGCGTATCAGCTAGTACTAAGACCCCAAGGGATTGGTCGTTGGCCACCAAGGGTACGATCGCACCACCGCGGAGACCGTGTTTTTCCATTATGGAACGCTGCTCTGGAGTTAAAAACTCAGCCTGCGATATCTCTTCGACGACAAAGGCTTCTCTTGTGGCCATAACGTGGCCCGCGGGATTCCCCCCTTTTTCGATCACGGTAGATGAGTCGAGGTCAGCGAGAAGGCCAACCGCTGCCGCCGTGGCGGCGCTGGCGACCAGGTCCTTTCTTGCTGCTAGCCGGATATAGGCGATCGGCACACTGAGAAGCCGCGCGGCTTCGTCAACGATCAGGTCCAGCACCTCGTCAGTGTCATGAACGCCAGCCAGCCGGTTGGAGACTTGGTAGAGGGCGTCGGAGCGCTCCTTCTCCCGCTCTGCTTCGTTCAGGAGCCGGGCTTTTTCCAGGGCCAGCGCTGCTTGGTCAGCGAAGGCGGCTAGAAGGGAGATTTCATCGTCGGTGAAGCGGCGGACCTGGCTGTCCATCACGACAAGAACGCCGATAGATTGGTCGTTGGCGAGTAGCGGAACCGTGGCGGTCCCGTGCAAGCCATGTTGTAAGTAACTGAGACGTCCTGCTGGCGTTACTGTCTCGTCTATCTGTCCGTCAAGAATCGTTAAAGGTTTCTTGGTGGCCATCACGTGCCCAACCAAGCTCGTCCCCTCCTCAACCGGGATGACAGGCAATTCTCTTGCGCCACTGGCAAGAAAGGCCGCTGCGCCCTTAGTTGCCGCGCTAGGCACCAATCGGCCGCCCTCCAACAAGCGGAGAAACGACGCGTCTGTGCCGACTAGCCGGGCAGCCTCGTTAACGATCAGGTCAAGCACCTCGTCGGTGTCGTGGGCGCCTGCCAGCTTGTTGGAGATCTGGTAAAGGGCCTCGGAGCGTTCCTTCTCCCGCTCCGCGTTGTTCAAGAGCCGGGCTTTCTCCAGGGCCAGCGACGCTTGGTCGGCAAAGGCGGACAAGAGGGAGACTTCGTCTTCCGCCCACTGGCGTATTCTCTTGTCAAATACGACCAAAACTCCGATCGCTTGATCGTTGACCAAGAGGGGAATGTTGACTCCAGCGTGGAAACCAGAACGCTGAAGGTTTTGGCGGGCCGCTTCAGACGTCAACAAAGGGTCATTCTGGGCATCCTCAGTCAGATAGGGTTTTTTAGTCGCCAGGACACGGCCCATGATGCTCGAACTGTCCTCGGCGATGTAGGTCTCTTTTATCTCGGCGGCCACGGCCAAATGAGCGGTTGCGGAGTCCGTGGCAGCCCGCGGGACCAGCCTGTTTCCTTCCAACAATCGCAACGTGGCCGCAGACGCGCCAATCAGGCGGACAGCCTCGTTGACGATCAGGTCCAACACTTCGTCCGTGTCGTGGGCCGCAACCACCTTGTTGGAGACCTCTTGAAGCGCGATGGAGCGTTCCCGCTCACGCTGCAAGTCTTCCAATAGCTGCTTCTTAGTCTTTTGCTGGTCGTTCATGCGATATCCGCCGAAAAAGTTGCCGGTATTATGACACGAACCAGTAATGCGGCGCACCGATTGCGGTAGCTACAGCGCGACCACAGCACCGGAAGTTCCATACGGTGTGATTTCATTGTTGACGGGGCGCGAGGCCACAGCTATGCTGGCACCGATTCTGTTGGCGCCTCATTAAAAAATTTCTTATGTCGCAAACAATGCGCATCTATCTTGGGAGTCAGTCATCGTAAACTAAACGCGCACCTCTCGGCCCGGCGCGGCCAAAAAAGGAGTAACAATGGGCGAAAAGCTGCAACAGGGAGACCGTCTCCCCAAGATTACTCTCCAGATGCTGAACGGGAGCAAGCTCACCCTACCCGATGACGCACCCACTCGGTACACAGCGCTGCTGTTCTACCGGGGCCATTGGTGACCCTACTGCAATCGGCAGTTAGCCGAATGGGAAGCGAACAAAGCGGAGCTGGAAGAACTGGGAGTCACCACCTACGCAGTCAGCGTTGAGACCAAAGAACTGGCCCAGGAAGTCGTCGACAACAATAAGTTGACCTTCCCAATGGGATACGGCGCAACCAAAGCCGACGGTGACCTGTTGGGATCATGGTGGTCTGAGGAGCGGGGCGGTTACATCCAGCCCACCGAGTTACTGTTGGGCCGGGGCGGCACGGTGCTGGGCGCCATGTACGCTTCGGGGCCGGTGGGACGCATGGGCGCCGACGAGGCCATCCGCTTGATCACCCGCCGAGAGAATATGAGGAAGGAAGAAGAGGGCGCGGCCCACTAACCCAAACAAGCGATTCAGGGGGGAGAGCCATGAGCAACCAGCAGGTGGTAGACCTGATGGAACACGTCTGGAGTTCGATAGACTCATTGTGCTCCCCCCTTACCGAAGCCCAATGGAACACGCCCACCGACTGCCCCGGCTGGTCGGTCCAAGACCAAGTCTCCCACCTGGTGGGCGCCGAGTCCGGGATATTGGGCAATCCCCGGCCGGACCACACACCGAAAAAAACCTCGCACGTTAAGAACGATGTCGGCCAGTCCAATGAGGTGGTCGTGGACTTTCGCCGGTCTTGGCCCGGACAGAAAGTACTGGATGAGTTCCGGGAGTTGACCGGCCAACGGCTGACGTTCCTCAGAGGCCTAAGCGACGACGGATTCGCCGCCGAGACCCAGACTCCGATCGGCCCCGGAACGATCACCGAGTTCGTCCGCATCCGAATCTTCGACGCCTGGGTCCACGAGCAAGACATGCGCCGCGCACTGGGCATACCTGGCGAGTTGGAAGGGTCGGTGGCCGCTCATTCGGTGGGCCGCATCGCCCGCGCGTTGCCGTTCGTGACTGCCAGAAAAGCCCAAGCTCCGGACGGCGTAACCGTAGTGTTTAACATCACCGGCACGTCAGGCTGCGTGGTTTCTGTGGCGGTAGAGGGCGGCCGGGGAAAAGAGTTAGACGCAGTGCCCGATTCGCCAACGGTCACGATAACAACCGATGTCGAGACGTTCGCCCGCCTGGGCTGCGGCCGCTGGGATCCCGCCGAAGTCCTCTCCTCTGGAAAAATCACCGTTTCCCGCGATACCGCGCTGGGAAATAACATCGTCAATCAGATGAACATCATGATCTGACGCCTTCGGGCGTTATCACGCTGTATTTAAAGATAGCGATTCGATATAATCCAGCAATCGCTTTATCGAATTACCTATGTATTCGGGCAGTTCACACAACAAACAGGCGGTTTAAGGTAATTGGCCCTTCTAGATAAACCCAAGGTGGGATCCCTGGCCTCCAAGATGCCCTTCGGCATCCACTACAGTTGGGTGATCGTGGTTGTGCTGGCCATCGTGCAGGTCTTTGGCAGCTCCGTTTTCATGATTGCCGGTGTTATGGTGCCGCCCCTCACCGACGCTGATGGCGCCTTCGGCTTTGGCATCGGCGAACTCAGTATGGCCATCGGCCTCTACTATGTCTTCAGCGCCATATTCGCTCCCATAACTGGACACCTGGGAGACAGGTTTGGCGCCCGGCCCATGATGCTTGTCGGCGCCGTGATGTACGGCGTGGGTATGGTCGCGCTGGGGTTCGTGACTGAGTTATGGCATTTCTTCCTCTTCTACAGCTTCCTAATGTCGTTCACCGCCTCCATCACCATGGTGCCGATGATGGCTTCCATCAGCGGCTGGTTCCGCCGCAGCCTGGGTTGGGGTGTTGGCATCCTGTGGGCCACCGGTGGCATCGGGACCGCGATATTGGCGCCGTTGATCGCCTATATGCTGGACACCATGGGGTGGCAGCAGACCTTCACCCTCGTCGGCCTGGCGGGCACCGGAATCATGCTCTTGGTCTTCCCGCTAATACGAAGCAAGCCGGCGGATATCGGGATCCGGCCCTTTGGGGTGGCAAGCGATGCACCTGAAGCCCCGCCCAAAGACCGCGCCGTGGAGGCCCTTCGCCTCAAGGTCTTTAATCAGCAGATACGGGGCACCAAGGCATTTTGGAACCTTCCCATCATCCATGCATTGGGTTGCGCGGGGATGGGAATCGTCCTCATCTACGTGATTCCCCTCGCGGTGGAACAGGGGCTCAGCACTACCGAAGCGGCGTTTACCATCACGATCATCTCATTGGTAAGCATCGTCAGCAGGCTTGGAGCGCCGGTCGTGGCCGAGGCCTGGGGCCCCAGGAAGGTTATGGCCGCCAGCCTGAGCATCCAGGCCCTTACGGTGTTCATTCTGTTCTGGGCCCACGACCCGTGGATGTTCTATCTATTCGCCGCCGCATTCGGACTGGGGTTCGGCGCCGAGTGGACCGGATATCTGGAGATCAACCGGCGGTACTTCGGCGATGGCCCCATGGGGAGCGTGTACGGCTGGCAGATGACGGGCGCGTTCGCCGGACACGCCGTGACCACGTTCCTGGCAGGCTTGGTCATCTATGTGACAGGCTCTTTCTATCCGGTGTTTGTGCTTTCGGCGGTCTTTAGCGCAGCCGGACTCCTGGTCATCGCCACGTTGGAGAGCACCTCCCAAGTTCTGATTCCCGATTGGGAAAAAGCGCTGCCGGCTGAAGCCAGGAGCAACTTTGTGCCTGGAGTCGCTGCCGGAGACGACTGACGTCATCGGCTAAGTGTGTTGGCCCTGCCGGCGGAAACCACGCCGGAGTGCATTTCACATGGCAGATAGCTATAATGTTTAGTTAATAATATCAACTTCACGCCGGTAACTCGGCGTGATCGTGTTTAGGGAACGGGAAATTGCCTCTGACCTCCAGGCCCAACATTAGGTCCTCGGCCGGTAAGTTGCCCTTTGGCATCCACTACAGCTGGGTGATCATCGGGATCTTGGCCACGGTTCAGATATTCGCCAGCTCCATCAGCATGGCCGCGGGCATCATGGTCCCGCCGCTGAACGACGCCGAAGGCGACTTCGGATGGGGTATGGGGACCATCGGCGTGGTCATCGCCAGCTATTACATGTTCGGCGCGATCTATGCTCCTATGTCTGGTTGGCTGGGCGACCGCTACGGCTCCCGGTGGATGCTGTTCGCTGCCGCCGTCATGTACATTATCAGCATGTTTCTGCTGGGCCAAGTGACCGCAGTCTGGCACTTCTTCATATTCTTCGGCGTGTTGCTGTCCCTGACTCAGTCCCTGGCCATGGTCCCTCTGATGTCGGCCGTCAGCGGGTGGTTCCGCCGCCACCTGGGGCTGGGCGTGGGTATCCTCTGGGGCGCCGGAGGAATCGGCACCGGCATCATGGCTCCCCTCATGGGCGGCTTCATCGAGGCCCTGGGCTGGCAGACCACGTTCATGCTCATCGGGGCCGTTGGTGGAGGCATCATGCTGGCCATGGTCCCCTTCATGCGCAGTAAACCGGCCGACCTGGGGATACAGCCCTACGGCGCCAGGCCTACCGATCCACCTACAGTTCTGAGAGACAAGACCGCGGACCGGCTGCGTCAGAAGGTCTTCAACCAGCACACCCGCCGCACCAAGGCTTTTTGGAACCTGCCGCTGGTCCACGGTCTGGGCTGCGCTGGACACGGAACTATCTTGATCTACGTGATTCCCATGGCATTCGAGCGAGGGGTGTTCTCTTCGCTGGCGCAGGCGGGAATCATCCTTACCATTATCTCCTTGGTCAGCGTCATCAGCCGGGTGGTGACCCCGATAATGGCGGAGACGTACGGCACCCGGAAGATGATGGCCGCCAGCCTGACGATTCAGGCTGTCACCGTCTTTATGCTCTTCTGGGCGCAAGACGTTTGGGCGTTCTACCTGTTCGCGGCGGTATTTGGGATCGGGTTCGGTGGTGAATGGACGGGCTACCTGGTCATCAACCGGCAATATTACGGCGACGGCCCCATGGGCACGATCTACGGTTGGCAGACCACCGGCGCTCTGATGGGACACGCGGTGGCCACCGGGCTGGCCGGGTTGGTCATCTACGCGACAGGATCATTCAACATGGTGATGGTGCTATCCGTTGGCTTCAGCGCCGTCGGGGTGTTGGTTATCGCTTTGTTGGACGACACATCCCACGTGTTGATCCCAGACTGGGAAGACGACTTGCCAGAAGTTGTTGGTTCCGGGGAGGCCCAGCTCCGGCCGGCCGCCGGCGCCGCGGGAGATGACGACTAGGGTTTATTCGGCGTACGTGGTTGGGTGTTTGGAGTAGCCCCCATCCCAACCTTCTCCCATTGCGACGGGAGAAGGGGTTAGGTTTTCTCCGACCGGGAAAACGGTTTGTTCTCTCGCCCTTCAAGAATATTTGTGTTTCAACCCCGCATTGGTTCTGGATTGAGAGACGCCGCCCGAATGTCACCCTGAGCGAAGCCGAAGGGTCTGCCAAGGTGGTGATTGGCAGACCCTTCGTCGGCCTACGGCGCTCCTCAGAATGACAGTTTTGGGCGAAGGAATCCTCGAGGAAAAGTACTAGTGCTCTCCCCCTAATCCTGGTTTAAGAAGTCCAGGACGAACTGGCTCATGGGTTCTTTGTCGTAGCGGTTGTTCATCAGGACCACGTTCCGGTTCCGGTCGCCCTGGAAGAAGCGCTCGTAGAGTATCTGCCGGGAGCCAAAGGCGCTGCAGCAGGTGTCCCACGCCAGCCGGAAGAGGCGCACTCGGTCTTTGGCCGATGAGAAGTCGGTCTCCAGATACTTCGTGATGTCGTCGGCGATGGGGCCCTCGAAATCATCTTCCGTGGGCAGGGCCATCAGGCTGCTGGAGCCCAGCAGGTGGAGTATCTCGCCCATGCGCGGGTACATCTTTATGAACTGCTGACGAGCCACCATCAGCGATATATCGACGGGGCACATGACGCCCCATTCATCTAATCTCGCGTCTACCTCGGCCGCGCGCAACAAGGCTTTGGTTATCTCCAGGTTTTCGATGATCTCCGCCAACATGCTGTGGACCTCGGGCATCTCCTGAGAACCCAAGGTTTTAACCATCAGGTTGGCCAGTCCCAGGATGAACTCGCATTTCACCACGTTCTTGGTCACCACTTGGTGGCCCGAATGAAGGAACTGGTGCGTCCGCAGGGACATCTCGTTGCACATCTCCACGTCTTCGTAGAGAAAAACCCTTTCCCAGGGGACGAGGACGTTATCGAAGAAGGCCAAGGCGTCCATCTCCTCGAACCGCGAGCCCAGGGGATGGTCGAAACTGGAGCGCTCCAGGTCAAAGGGTTCTCGGCATTGGAACTTCAGGCCTGGGGTGTCGCAGGGTATGGCGAAGGCGAAGGACGTCCGGCCCGGGGCGCCTGTGGGCAGCCGGTGGGATCGTGCTGGGTAGACTGCGATCTCGTCCGCGATGGGCAGAGTCGCGAGTACCCTTGCGCCGTGCACTATGATTCCCTCGTCGGTCTCTTTGACCACCGACAGGGCCAAGTCCACAGAGTCATCAAGGGGCGTAGCCGCTCCGGAACGGCTACGCTGGATGTTGACCAAGGTGTGGGTCAGCACCAGGTCTTTCTCGCGGACCAGCTCGTAGTAGTCTTGGATGTTCTTCTCGAACTCGGGGCGGTTCTGGCCAAAGTATTTTCCCGCCGCGGCCATGGACATCAGGCTCACATTAAGAAAGTCTGGGGTGCGGCCCATCATTCCGCAGGTGATCTTGGCCCAGTTGCGCATCATCTCGCGGCGCCGGTCCAGGTCTTCGTGAGTCCGGGGCGTCAGAAAGGATATGCCCACCTGGTCGCCGGTGGTGGGAGACTCATAGGTCATCTTTTTGGCGTACTCGGGGTCGTGTTGCAGGTCGTAGAGCCGGGCTAGGGTTTTGATGCCGCCCATGAGCCCAGGCTCTTTCGTTGCGTCTTTTACTTTCTTGCCAGACATATAAAGGTTGGGCGGCCGTTCGCTTAGTCCGTCGATGTACTGCTTTCCAGTTCTGGCTGGCATCCAGTCCCCTCCTGGCGGTCAACGCCGGGCATCGATCTTTCCAAGATTGTTCGCGGGTATTTTGCGTTATCTCGCTCCGTTTTACCAGAGACGGACGATTCGTCCGGCGGATCAAAAAAATACATTTGACAGCGCCAGTGGCTTCCCCTAGTCTGGGGCACAAGATCCTGCCTGTGGACTAAGCTGGTATCAAGCTCGGAGGTCTCAAATCATGTCCCTTCCTCCACATCGCGTGGACTACAGCCCGATAATCGAACGCCCTCCCATCAAATGGCCCAACGGGGAACGGGTGGCGTTGTGGATCGCTCCCAACGTGGAGCACTACGAATACATGCCGGTACAGTACGGGCCTCGCAACCCCTGGCCGCGCACGCCGTATCCCGACGTGCAGCAGTACTCCTACCGGGACTACGGCAACCGGGTTGGTTTCTGGCGCATGCTGGAGGTACTGGACCAGTACAAGATTAGAGCCTGCGTCTCCCTGAACTTGGCCGTTCTGGAACACTTTCCGGAGATCCGCGACGCCATGGTGGAGCGCGACTGGGATTTCATGAGCCACGGCATCTACAACACCCGCTATCTGTATGCCTATACGGAGGAAGAGGAGCGGGAGTTCTACCGGGACAACGTCGAAACCCTGAAACGGCAGACCGGCAAGCAGTTGAAGGGGATGCTGGGCCCGGCGATATCAGGAACGGTCCGAACCCCGGACCTGATGGCCGAGGCCGGGCTGATCTACCATACCGACTGGATGCACGACGACCAGCCGGTGCCCATCAACGTGGAGTCGGGCAAATTGGTGTCGGTGCCTTATTCCATCGAATTGAACGACTCGCCATTATTCCGGGTGAACTACGAAGCCGATTACTTCGCCGAGATCTGCAAGCGGCAGTTCGACCAACTATATAAAGAAGGGGCCGAGAGCGGCCGGGTGATGTGCATCGCCCTCCATCCTTTCTTGATCGGCCAACCGCACCGCATCAAGTACCTGAACGAGATACTCAGCTACATCATGTCCCACGACGGCATCTGGCAGACCACCGCCGACGACATCGCCGAATACTACATCGACAACTACTACGACCAGGCGGTGGAAAACGCCCAGCAGTACAAGGTATAGCCGACTCGGTCAACCAAATTCCCGGCCCTAGGAGACCTGACCCATGCCCGCTGAAAGACGAGAAGGGATGGACCACGAACATCACGAGTGGTCCCCCATATCCACCCGAGGCAAACTGAGCTGGCCCAACAATGCCAGAGTCGCATTGTGCGTCATCATCACTTTGGAGCACACCGAGTGGGAGGCGCCGGAGGGTAGTTTCAGCGCCGACCAAGCCGGCGGCCTGGGGCTGCGTCCTTTCCCCGACTACCCACGTTTCTCCCACCGGGAATACGGCCACCGGGTGGGCATCTTCCGGGTGCTGGACACGCTGCAGCGGTTGAACATCAAGGCCACCGTGGCCATGGACACCCAGACCGCGGAAGGATATCCCTACCTGGTGAAGCATTGCCAGGACCGGGGCTGCGAGATCATCGCCCACGGCGTCTCGGGCACTCAGATGATTTCCGGCCAGATGTCTACCGAAGAAGAAGCCGACTTCATTCGTTCATCCTTAGATGCCTTGAAAAAGGCAACTGGCTCGGCGCCCAGGGGTTGGTTCGGGACTGACTACGGGGAATCGGAGCGGACGCCCGGACTGTTGCGCCAAGCCGGCATCGATTACCTCTGCGACTGGGTCAACGACGAGCAGCCCTACCCAATGGCCAACGGCCTGACCGCCCTGCCGACCATGCTGGAGATGGACGACTTGTTCGCGCTGTCCAACCGGCGCGTGGAGATCGAGCGCTACTGCCAGTCGATGAGGGACGGCTTTGACACCATGTATCGGGACGGCGAGGAGAACGGTCGTCTGATGACGATCAATCTTCATCCGTGGCTGGTGGGCCAGCCCTTCCGCATCGGCTATCTGGAAGAGGCATTGGCCCATATCATGGGCCATGATGGAGTCTGGGCCGCGTCCGGTTCGGAGATCATAGACTGGTTCCGGAGCAACCCGCCGGTTTGATGATCAGCCTAGCGCAGTATGGCCAAAACCTAAGCCGGAGCACGCCGCTGCGGTGAGCTTCCAATCAAGCGTAACCAAAGCTGAAATCTCTTGACACTCAAAGGCAGTTGTGATATTTTTCACCTGGCCTCTGACCGGAGGCTTTTTTACGCGCGGGCTACTCACGGACAAATCCCCGTAAAAACGCCCTAATAATCGCTGATTCTTGGCCGGGAATCCGGCCAACCATGGGTAGCTCTATTGGAAGACCCAAAAGCATTAACGAGCGTTGACTGGAACAACATCCATATGTTCCTGCAATGGTTCTGGATCTACTTCCCCATTGTCGTGACGTTTGGAATGACCCTGCTGATAGCCCATGCGTTGATACCCTCGTTGGTGATGACCGGCCATCTCCCTGAATCGACTCAGAAGCTGCGGATTCCTTTAACCGGGTTCGCGGTTCTTCTGTTTGCCGCGGGGGTTGTGGTTCTGGTCTTGGGCGTCAACGCAACCCTGGATGTGCGCAACGTCTGGGACCGGTTCCTGATCTAAAGTGCGCGAAATTAAGAAAACGATGGACGGACAAACCTACTAGATGATGCCAAGCCGGAAAATGTTGCCCCTCATGGTCGCCGGAGGGGTTGTGACCGTAATCATGGGCTTCATCGTGGTAGTTCTGCTCATATCTTGGTTCTCAAACCCGCCGTTCGGCCTCGGAAACGCCCCGGAGCAACCCATCGCGTTCCCCCACACGGTCCACGTGGCGGAGAACAATATCCAGTGTGAGTTCTGTCACCGGAATGTGACCAAGGGCGCGGCAGCCACCGTGCCGGCTGTGGAAACATGCCTCTTCTGTCACAAGGATATCGACGGCAGGACGGTTACCGCCCAGGCTGAGATCGAGAAAGTCAGGACCGCATTCGAGACCGATACGCCGATCGACTGGGAGCGTGTCAACCGGCTTCCGGACCATGTCCGTTTCATCCATGAAGCCCATATCAGGTATTTCACCGACGAAACGATTCCCGTTAAATATGGCATCAACGGGGAAGAGATCATTGAATCGCCAGATGTCGCTCAGACGTGCACCATCTGTCACGGCGATGTGGGCAACAAGACGGTGGTCCAACCGAAGACCGGCCAGTCGCTGAAGATGGGGACCTGCGTGGATTGTCACCGGGTCAACAACATACCCACCGACTGCACGGTCTGCCACAAGTGATGAAAATAGATGCGCTACAGGGCTATAGGTAAATGAAGCTAACCCGGCGAAATTTCCTAGCATGGGCCGGCCTGGGCGCGGTGGGAGCCGTTGCCTGTGAAGGCTTTGGCATTCGCAGCGGAGAGTTGAATATCCAGAGCCCCGTTCGATTGCCGGAAGACCTGGTCCGGGGAAGCGACAACTGGTACGCCAGCCTGTGCCGGATCTGCCCATCTTGCGAAGGGATCGTCGTCCGGGTGATGGAAGGCCGGGCCAAGATGGTCCAGGGCAACCCGTACTACCCGACCAACCAGGGCAAGATTCATGCCCGTTGTGAAGCAGGGCTCCAGGCCCTCTACCACCCAGACCGAATACCTACCGCGATGCGCCGCAGCGGCCCCCGCGGTTCCGGCGAGTTCATGCCCGTAAATTGGCAGCCCAACGGCATGGATACACTGAAGGATGTTCTGCGGGCCAACGGCTCGTCATCGGTGATGATCACCGAGCCCCTCAGGGGACACATGGCGCTGTTGGCCGACCGGTTCGCCAAAGCCATCGGCGGCGAGCGACTGGGTTTTGAAGCCATCGACAACAACACGCTCCGTGCGGCGGTCAAGAACGTCTTTCAACAAGACTCGCTGCCCGACTTTGACCTGGATAACAGCAAGTTCATCCTGTCCTTCGGCGCCGACTTCCTATCCACCTGGGTCTCACCCACCCGGTTCAACCGCGGATACGGGGAGTTCCGCCAGGGTGAGGGACGCGACCGGGGCATGTTCTATCAGGTAGATTCCCGGTTCTCCATGACGGCGGCCAATGCTGACAAATGGCTGCCGGTGCGGCCTGGATGGGAAGGCTACTTGGCACTCAGTTTGGCCCAGGTTATCGTCGCAGAGGGCCTGCAGGACGATAGCATCGACGTAGCTTCCTTCGTGGGAGGCGATTCAGGCATACAGGTCCTGAAAACCTTCCGGCCCGAGGTCGTGGCCCCATTGGCCGGACTAACCTCGGAGATGACCGGCGGCAACCCGGTTGAGTTCCTGAAGAACCTTGCCCGCAGTTTCGCGGCGAACCGGCCCAGCATCGCCATCGGCGGCGGGTCCGCCGGAGCCCAGAGCAATGGGCTCTTCAACTTGGAAGCCATCTACGCCCTCAACTTCCTGGTGGGCAGCGTTGGCAAGAAGGGCGGGATCAGATTCAACCCACCCAGCCCCTGGGCCGACGTTCCCAGCGCCAGCACGGCGGGCAGCTTGGAAGACTGGACCCGCGTTACTGAGCAGATCCGTAGCGGAAAGACGAAACTCTTGCTATTACACGGCGCAGACCCGGTTCACGGCCTGCCCGACTCCCTGCAACTCAGGGACGCCATCGAACAGGCGGACGACCTATTCGTGGTCAGTTTCTCGCCGTTCTTGGACGACACCAGCGCGATGGCCGATCTCATCCTCCCCGACCGTGTGTCCCTGGAGGACTGGGGCGACGATATCTCCGAGCCGGGTCCCGGATACCAGATGGTGGGGATGCAACAGCCCGTAGTGAACCCACTGTCCGACCTTGACCCGTTAAGCTTCCCTGACGTTCTGTTGACCATGGCCCAGGAACTCGACAAAGAGTCCGACCTGCCTTGGGCCAATTACAAAGCCATGCTCCGGGAAGGCTCCGATGCCCTGTTCGATCTGAACCGGGGTTCAATCGAAGCTTCTTCCCTCGATGAGTTCTGGACCAATCTGCTGAAGTACGGCGGATGGTGGGACGAACTACGCAACGGACCGACCAGCATTCGTCCGGCCGACGATTTACTGCGGACCATCGCCGCTAAGGCCGCCCACCCTGAATTTAATGGGATCGGCGCCGGCGC
>Ga0066860_10000078_pt1 | contig 42175 bp, 44 predicted proteins | sample ETN07SmetaG_FD_65601 | JGI IMG/M metagenome (GOLD analysis project Ga0066860, IMG submission 65601) | Marine microbial and viral communities from oxygen minimum zone, Eastern Pacific Ocean - ETNP2014F14-07SV275 | ecosystem: Environmental > Aquatic > Marine > Oceanic ... | reverse complement strand
CGACACGACCCGGCCGGTGCGGGAAGTGCTGTGCGAGACGGCCGAGCGGATCATCGGCTTCTACACCTCGGAGTTCGGGCTGCGAATCTTCCGAATCTTCGTCGCCGAGAGCGCGCGCTTTCCCGATATCGGCCGCGCCTTCTACGAAACCGGGCCGCAAATGGGCCGGCGCTACCTGATCGGCTATTTCGAGCAGGCGATCGGGCGCGGCGAGCTGCGCGTCGACGATCTCGCGCTCGCCGCCGATCAGTTCTACGAGCTGTGCCGGGCCGATCTCTTCGCCCGGGCGATCTTCTGCGTCTCGGACGACTTCTCGCAGGCGGAGCGCGACCGCGTGGCCCAGGGCGCGGTCGACACCTTCCTCGCGCGCTATGGCGGTTAGTCCTTGCGCCGCACCTGCAGCTGGTTGCCCTGCTTGCGGGTCTCGAAGCGCTTGAGCTCCAGCACCAGCTCCGACAGCTTGCGCTTGCCATAGCTGCGCACGTCGAAATCGGGGTTGTCGGCGGTGATGTACTGGCCGATCGGCCCGAGCGGGTACCACTCGTCGTCATCCTGCTCGATCTTGTCCATGGCGCGCAGGATCAGCGGCACCGCCTCGAGCGGCGACTTCTTGCCCGTCGGCGCGGCCGGCGCCTCGCCCGGCGCGGCGTCGGCCTTGGCGGCGACCGGCTCGTCCATGATGTTCTCGATCAGCACGAAGCGGTTGCAGACGTTGCGCAGCGATTCCGGCGCCTTGGCCTCGCCGATGCCGATCACGTCGAGCCCCTGCTCGCGGATCCGGTTGGCGAGCGCGGTGAAGTCCGAATCCGACGACACCAGCACGAAGCCGTCGAAGCGGCCGGTGTGCAAGATGTCCATCGCGTCGATGACCAAGCCGATGTCGGAGGCGTTCTTGCCCTTGGTGTTGGCGGTCTCCTGATGCGCGACCAGACCCAGCGCGCGGACGTTGTCGGCCCAGCCGCGCAGCCGCTCGGCCGACCAGTCGCCATAGACCCGGCGCAGCGCCGGCTCGCCGAAACTGGTGATCTCCTTGAGGATCGGCTTGGCGAAGCGCGCCGGGATGTTGTCGGCGTCGATCAGCACGGCGTAGAGCGGACGGGTCTCGGGCATGTCGGGCCTCCTTCGGTGATTGTATCGGCCATCGCCCTCCTGTGGCCCATCGTCAAGTCGAAGCGATTGGCGATATCCGAACGAAACATGAACATTTTGTTTGCGAGACTCGGGCAGGCGGGCGTAGCCTTTCCGCACGGTCCTTGGCGGATCGGCAAGGAGGAATGGATCATGAGTTTCATCGACGGATTTGTCGCCGCGGTTCCAAGCGACCGCAAGGACGACTACATCGCCTTCTCGCGCGAAAGCTGGATGCTGTTCAAGGAATTCGGCGCGCTGTCGATGCGCGAATGCTGGGGCAGCGACGTGCCGGATGGCGAGGTCACCTCGTTCCCGATGGCAGTGCAGAAGAAGCCGGAGGAGACAGTGGTCTTCTCGTGGATCGAATGGCCCGACAAGAGCAAGCGGGACGCCTGCATGGCCAGCATGGAAAACGATCCGCGATGGGAGGCGATGAGCCCCGACAAGATGCCCTTCGACGGCAAGCGGATGATCTATGGGGGCTTCGAGCCGGTGTTCGAGAGCTGAAAATTCATAGGTGGCCGGCCCGAACCGGCCACCTATGCGGGATCAGTAGACCACAACCGAGCGGATGCTTTCGCCCGCATGCATCAGGTCGAAGCCCTTGTTGATCTCGTCGAGCTTGAGTTGATGGGTGATCATCGGGTCGATCTCGATCTTCCCTTCCATGTACCAGTCGACGATCTTCGGCACGTCGGTGCGGCCGCGCGCGCCGCCGAAGGCGGTGCCCTTCCAGGTGCGGCCCGTGACCAACTGGAACGGACGGGTCGAGATTTCGGCCCCGGCAGGCGCCACGCCGATCACCACCGAGACGCCCCAGCCGCGATGCGCCGACTCGAGCGCCTGACGCATCACCGTGACGTTGCCGGTGCAATCGAAGGTGTAGTCGGCCCCGCCGATCAGGTCGCCGCGCCGCTTGGTCATGTTGACCAGATGCGCGACGATGTCGCCGTCGATCTCCTTGGGATTGACGAAATGGGTCATGCCGAACCGCTCGCCCCAGGCCTTGCGGTCGTTGTTGATATCGACGCCGATGATCATGTCGGCGCCCGCCAGCCTCAGCCCCTGGATCACGTTGAGGCCGATGCCGCCCAGGCCGAACACCACCGCCGTGGAGCCCACCTCGACCTGCGCCGTGTTGATCACCGCGCCGACCCCGGTGGTGACGCCGCAGCCGATGTAGCAGATCTTGTCGAAGGGCGCGTCCTCGCGCACCTTGGCGAGCGCGATCTCGGGCAGCACCGTGTGGTTGGCGAAGGTCGAGCAGCCCATGTAGTGCAGGATCGGCGTGCCGTCGGTCATCGAAAAACGCGAGGTGCCGTCGGGCATGAGGCCTTGGCCCTGAGTGCCCCGGATCGAGGTGCACAGATTGGTCTTCTGGCTCAGGCAGGACGGGCACTGGCGGCATTCAGGCGTGTAGAGCGGGATGACGTGATCGCCCTTCTTGAGCGAAGTCACGCCCTCGCCCACCTCGACCACCACGCCCGCGCCCTCATGGCCGAGGATCGCGGGAAACAGGCCCTCGGGATCGGCGCCCGAAAGGGTGAATTCGTCGGTGTGGCAGATGCCGGTGGCCTTGATCTCGACCATGACCTCGCCGGCCTTCGGGCCTTCGAGATTGACGTCCATGATCTCGAGCGGCTTGCCCGCCTCGAGGGCGACGGCGGCACGTGTGCGCATGGGATGACCTCCGTGATGGGACGCGCCGAGAGGCGGCGCGCCTTTGGCGCGAAGCGTCGCGGAAAGCGTGGGCAAGATCAATGGCGCAGCCCCTTGTGCAACGGCGCGCAGCGGGTCAGGCTCGGCCCATGCGATACCTGATCCTGCCCCTCCTGCTCGCCGCCTGCGCGCCATTGGCGCAGGCCCCCGCGCCCGCTCCGACCCCTGCCCCGGCAGACCCTGGGACATGCGGCGCCGATGCGCGTCAGCACCTGATCGGCGCGCCCGTCACCGCGCTGGAGCGCGAGCTGATCCTCGGCCCGGTGCGGATCATCCGTCCCGGCGACGCAGTGACCATGGATTTCCGCCCTGACCGGATCAATTTCGAGATCGACGCGCTGGAGCGGATCGCGCGGGTCTATTGCGGCTGAAACGAGAGCGGCCCGGACGCAGATCAACCGCGCCCGGGCCGTATCGAGTTTGCGAGCAGGCGCCGCCCCGCCGCGGATCAGGTGGGGGCTGTTATCACCGCCTTGAGGCGATCGCCTGCCGCTGAACCCTTTGTGCCGGGCAAGCGCGGCGCGCATGCGGTGCACCGTGGCCACGCCGAGGGTGATTTCGCGGCATTCGCGTGGCGCCGCGCCACGTGATGCCCGCGAGGCTTGAAAAGCGCCGGCGCGCGCGTAACTCTGAAAGCATGACGCTGCAGCCGCCGACGCCGTTTCCCGGCCGCCTGCCAGAGCAGGTGGCCTTTCACCGGACCGAGCTGGGGCCGATCCTGTCGGTTTATGGCCGCATGGTCGCCGCCGGAGAGTGGCGCGACTACGCGATCTCCTCGCTGCGCGACATGGCGGTCTTCTCGGTGTTCCGCCGTACCGCCGAAACCCCGCTCTACCGCATCGAGAAACGTCCCCGTCTGCGCCATCGGCAGGGGCAGTTCGCGGTGCTCGGCCCCGACGGGCAGGTGCTGCGCCGGGGCGACGAGCTGGCACAGGTGCTCAAGGTCTTCGACGCGCGCCGCTTTCGGGTGATCGACTGAAGGCTCAGAGCCTGCGGCGATGGGTCACCGGCCCGCCCCCCTGCGCCTCGATCCTGAGCGTGGCCTTGCGCGCATCCTCGTAGGTCACGGCCATGGCATGGCCATTGGCATGGATGATCGTCTCGGCATCCACCATCAGTGCCACGTGACCCTTCCAGAACCACAGATCGCCGCGCTGCGGCGGCTCCCCCTCGACATCGCGGCCCAGCGCCTGCTGCAGGTCGCTGTCGCCCGGGCAGGGCAGGCCGCAAGCCAGCAGCGCCGCCTGCACCAGCCCCGAGCAATCGATGCCCAGCCGCGAATTGCCGCCCCAGAGATAGGGCGTTCCGAAGAACATCTGCGCCACCGTCACCGGGTCGGAAAAGGGGCGGTCGATCTCACGCAGATGCTTCTTGGGGATGAAGCCCTCGGGCGTCTCGAACAGCTCGCGCCGCTCGTGCAGCACGGTGATCCGGCTACCGAAGCTCAGATGGGCGAGGTCGGGCGACTTTATGCTTTCTTCGGCATAGAGATGCGTCGCGGGCGTGGCGACGAGATGGGTCGCCGCGCGCGGCGCGTCCAGCGCGGCGGCGTCGACATAGCCGCAATAGCCGTCGCGCGCCGCGCGGATGAAGGCATGGCCCGCGCGCCGCTCGAACACCTCGACGGCCTCGCCCATCAGCAGTTGCCGGTCGCGTGCGCCCCCGGGCGCGGCCAGCAGGTCGAGAACCGGGCGCGCCACTCGCGCGCCCTCGCCCGGCACGTAGCGCTCGGCCGGCACCCGCCCAGCCAGCTCCAGCGCGGCGACGCGGCCATTGGCCGGGGTCAGGCGGCGGTCCGGACCGCTCATCCCAGCCCCAGCAGTTCGGGCATCGCCTCGAACAGCGCCCGCGCGCCCATGCCGACGCCGCCCTTGGGCCGGGCCGGGGCGGGCTTGGGATTCCAGCCATAGATGTCGAAATGCGCGTAGCGCACCGGCTCGGCGAAGCGGCGCAGGAACAGCGCGGCGGTGATCGAGCCCGCCATGCCGCCCGAGGGCGCGTTGTCGAGATCGGCGATGCCCGGCTCGATCATGCTCTCATAGGGGGCGTGGAACGGCATCCGCCAGACCGGGTCGGCCACCCGCGCGGCGGCGCGGGCGATGGCCGCCGCGTCATCATCCGCATCGGTGTAGAACGGCGCGAGATCGGGTCCGACCGCGACCCGCGCCGCCCCGGTGAGCGTTGCCATGGAGATCATCAGGTCGGGCTCTTCCTCGGCGCCGAGCGCCAGCGCGTCCGCCAGCACCAGCCGCCCCTCGGCATCGGTGTTGTTGACCTCGACCGACAGCCCCTTACGCGAGGCGAGGATATCGCCGGGGCGAAAGGCGTCGGCCGAGACCGAATTCTCCACCGCTGGGATCAGCACCCGCAGCCGGATCTTCAGTCCCAGCGCCATGATCATCCGTGCCAGCCCGAGCACGGTGGCGGCGCCGCCCATGTCTTTCTTCATCAGCCCCATCGAGGCGCCCGGCTTGAGGTTGAGCCCGCCGGTATCGAAGCACACCCCCTTTCCGACCAGCGTCAGCGTCGGGCCTGCCTCGCCCCAACGCATGTCGATCAGCCGGGGCGCCCGGTGCGGCGTGGCGGCCCGGCCCACGGCGTGGATCAGCGGCAGGTCGCGCGCGATCAGCTCCTCGGCCGGGGTGGTCTCGATGGTGGCGCCGAATTCGCCCGCCAGCGCCTCGGCGGCGGCCTGCAGCTCGGCCGGGCCCATGTCGGCGGCGGGGGTGTTGATCAGGTCACGGGTCAGCGCCTCGCCCGCCGCGATGGCGCGCAGGCGCTCGGCGTCGATCCCGTCGGGCGCGACGAGCCGGGCCTTCGTCGCGGACTGCTTGGCATAGCGGTCGAAACGATAGCTCTCCAGCAGCCAGCCCAGCGCCGTCTCGCGGGCGAGATCGGGGGACGTGGCGGGGTCGAGCGCATACACCCCCTCGGGCAGCTTGGAGGCGGCACTTGCGGCGATGAAGCGGCCGCGGGCCCGGGCCCGGTCGTCGCCAAGGCCCACCAGCGCGCCCCACAGCCCACCCGCAGCGTCGGGCAGCGCCAGCACCGCGCCGGCGCCGGCCTTGAAGCCCTGCGCCTCGGCCCAGCGGCGCGCGCCCTCCGGCAGCCCGGAGAGCGTCGCTTCGAGATCCTCGGGCGTCACCAGCCGCAGCGGCAGCGCGTTCTCCCGGTCGGTGGCGAAATCCTGCATCGGCATGGCACGGCTCCTCAGTTCGATCGCCGGGAGACTGGCCCCCCGCCACCGCGACCGCAAGCCGGATCGCGCGTCAGCCGGCGCGCCCGAGCGCCGCCTGCGCCCCCGCGCCGCAGCGCCCGAGCCGCGCCACGGTGGCGCCGAGCGCGGCGGCGTCACCGCGCGCCGCGCAATCCTCGACGCTGGCGGCGACATGCGCCATCTCCGACAGGCCGAGCCGCGTCGCCAGCCGCCGCAGCCCGCGCGCGTCGGCCCGCAGCCGGGCAAAGGCGCAGGCGGCGAGGTTGCCCTCCAGCCGGATCAGCCGCGCCGCCAGCTCCTCGGCCGGGGCCGGGCGTCGTCGCACCGCCCCCAGCGCGGAGAGCAGCCGCACCCGCAGCACCGCCTCCGGCGGCGGTTCGGGCAGCGGCATCAACGGGGCGAGCGCGTGCGGGATCGGGCGTATGTCGGAACAGCTCATGAGCGGAGCCTAGGCCGCAATGGGTTTGGAAAGCGTTGCGGCCGCGACGAGATAATTCTCGAATTCACGTGCGTTTCCGCCTATCTGCCTCGAAGACGACGCATGGAGAACCCGATGACCCTCGCAAGCCCCCTGCCCGACTATCTCGTGAACCGCTATCACGGCTGGAAGGCCACGCGTTACGCCGAGAACCGCAGCTGGTACCAGAAGCTCGCCAGCGAGGGCCAGCACCCCCGCGCCATGGTGATCTCCTGCTGCGACAGCCGTGTGCATGTCACCTCGATCTTCGGCGCCGATCCGGGCGAATTCTTCCTACACCGCAACATCGCCAACCTGGTGCCGCCCTACGCGCCCGACGGCAACCAACACGGTACCTCGGCGGCGATCGAATACGCGGTGACCGCGCTCAAGGTGCCGCATCTGATCGTGATCGGCCATTCGAGCTGCGGCGGTGTGAAGGGCTGCTACGACATGTGCGAAGGCCACGCCCCTGCGCTCGAGGAGAAGACCAGCTTCGTCGGCCGCTGGATGGACCTGCTGCGGCCGGGCTATGCGCGGCTGCCCGAAGGCACCGACGAGGAGCGGGTCGCGGCGCTCGAAAAGCAGGGCGTGCTGATCTCGCTCGAGAACTTGCTGACCTTCCCCTATGTGAAGGAGGCGGTCGAGGAGGGTCGGCTGTCGCTGCATGGCCTGTGGACCGATATCGGCGCCGGCGGGCTCGAGTGCTACGACCCCGAGCGCGGCGGCTTCGTGCCGCTCTGAGCGCCGCGCCGCGTGGCCCGGAACACGGGCTGCGCGGCGAAGATCACCAGCATGATCCGCACCAGATGCAGGACCGAGACATAGGCGACGTCCTGCCCCATCGCCAGCGCCAGCAGGCTCATCTCGGTCAGCCCGCCCGGCGAATAACCCAGGAAGCTGAGCGACAGCGGCAGCCCGGTGATCGCCGTCAGCGCGGCGGCGGAGATCACCGCGACGGCGATCATCGCCACCGATGACAGCGCGCCGAGCGACAGATCCCGACCGATCTGCGCCGCGCTCACCCCGATGAAGCGGCAGCCGATCACCGTGCCGATCACCACCTGCGCCACCACGATCAGCGCGCCGGGCGGAGCGACCGAGACCAACCCCACCAGATGCAGCACCCCGCTCAGGATCATCGGCCCGGTGACCTGCGGGGCCGGCAGCCGCAGCCATTTGCCCAGAGGCACCCCGGCCACGGCCGCGGCCCCCAGCAGCGCCCAGTCGAGAAGGCTCAGCGCCGCGGCCGGCGCGCCGCGTGCCACCTCGCCGGAATCGACGTCAAGCGCGGTGCCGTAGAACAGCACGACGAACAGGATGACGAGCAGCACCCGCGCGGCATGGGCCAGCGCGATGCGCTTTTCATTGCCGCCCGCCGCGCCGCCGAGGATCAGCATGTCGTTGAGCCCGCCCGGCATCGCCGAGAAGAAGGCGGTGACCGGGTCGTAGCGCCCGACCCGGCGATAGACGGCATAGGAGACCAGCGCCGTCACCACCAGAAAGGGCGGCAGCAGGGCGAGGCTCGCGGCGTAGCGTCCGGCCGTGTCGAACATCTCGGGCCGCAGCGCCGAGCCGAGCATCACGCCGATCACCGGGATCACCAAGGGGCGCAGCCGGTCGGGCCCGCGAACCGGCAGCGCCAGCACCGCCGCCAGCGTGTTGCCGATCATCGGCCCCAGCATCCAGGGCAGCGGCATTCCCGACAGCGCGGCGAGCCAGCCCGACAAGGCGCCGATGGTCAGCGCGAAGACGGCGCGGCGCCCGGGCACGAGGCCGCGCAGATACATGACGACATCATCCATATTCGCCTGCTTAGCCCCGGCGCAGGCAAAGGTGTAGGGGGGTCAGCCGCCCATCTGCCTTTGCCGCTCGGCATAGCGGGCGCGGTCCTCGTCGCTGCGCGCCTCGATGCAGCCGGGGCAGGAAATGCCCTCGACATAGGCCGGATCGCGCATCGCCTCGGGCGAGACCGGCATCCGGCAGGCCCGACACAGCACGTGCGAGCCGGGCTCCAGCCCGTGGCCCACCGCCACGCGCTCGTCGAAGACGAAGCATTCGCCGCGCCACAGGCTCTGCTCCTGCGGGACCTCTTCGAGATATTTCAGCACGCCGCCCTTGAGGTGATAGACCTCGTCGATGCCTTGCGCCTTGAGGAACGAGGTCGACTTCTCGCAGCGGATGCCGCCGGTGCAGAACATGGCGATGCGCTTGCCCGCCAGCCTGTCGGCATTGGCCGCCCACCAGTCGGGAAACTCGCGAAAGCTCGTGGTGCCCGGATCGACCGCGCCCTCGAAGCTGCCCACCGCCACCTCGTAGCCGTTGCGGGTGTCGATGGTGACGACGTCGGGAGCCGAGATCAGCGCGTTCCACTCGGCCGGCGCGACATGGGTGCCGACATGGCCCCGGGGATCGACGCCGGGCTGGCCCATGGTGACGATCTCGCGCTTGAGCCGGACCTTGAGGCGGCGGAAGGGGGCCGCCTCGGCGGCGCTCTCCTTCCAGTCGAGCCCTTCGAATCCCGGCCAGCCGCGCAGATGCGCGATCAGATCGAGGACCGCCTCGCGCTCGGGCGCGGCGACGGTGCCGTTGATTCCCTCCTGCGCGAGGATCAGCGTGCCGATGATGCCGCGCGCGGCGCAGAATTCGAGCAGCGCCTCGCGGCGCGCGGGCGCGTCCGGCAGGGCAGCGAAGTGATAGAGGGCGGCGACTGTGAACATGGCGCGAGGGCTTAGGCCCGCGCGCGGCGCGGCGCAAGGCCGCGCCGGTCACACCAGCCTGAGCCCCGGCCCCTCGACCATCTGCCCGACCAGCGCCGCCGGGTAGCCCGCCGCGCGCAGCTCGGCCAGAAGCCGCTCCGCATCCGCGGCATCGACGGCGGCGAGCAGCCCGCCCGCAGTCTGCGGGTCGAACATCAGGTCGGTGCGGGCGCCGCCCGCCCCGATCACCACCGCGCCCGCCCCGGCCATGTTGTCGGAAAACAGCGTCGAGCGGGTCCCCGCCTCGGCCAGTTCCAGCGCGCCCTCCATCAGCGGCACCTGCGCGACGCGCAACTCGGCGCCGCAGCCCGAGGCCTCGCAGATCCCCGACAGGTGGCCCGCGAGGCCGAAGCCGGTCACGTCGGTCATCGCCTGCGCACCGGCGAGGATCTCCGACGCCCGCCCCTGCGGCTGCACCATCGCCTCCCAGGCGCGGGCCACCACCGGGCCGGGGGCGCTGCGCGCCATCTCCGCGGCCATGATCGTGCCCGAGCCGATCGGCTTGGTCAGGATCAGCGCCGCGCCGGGGCGTGCCCCGCCCAGTGTCACCGCATCGCGTTCGCAAAGCCCGGTGACGGTGAAGCCCACGGTCAGCTCGGAGCCCAACGAGCTGTGCCCGCCCAGCAGATGCGCGCCGGCCGCGTCCAGCACCTCGCGCGCGGCACGCATGATCTCGGCCATGGTCCGGCGCTGCATCTCGGCGCTCATGCGCGGCAGGATCAGGCTCACCGTCGCGGCCTGCGGGCGCGCCGCCATGGCCCAGATGTCGCCCAGCGCGTGGATCGCGGCGATCCGGGTCATCAGGTCGGGATCCTCGACCATGGCGCGGAGATGGTCGGTGGAGATCACCTGCCGCGCGCCGCCCGTCACGATCAGCCCGGCATCGTCGCCGGGCAGCGCCACCACGTCCTCGCACGATTGCGCCGGCAACCCGGCCAGCGCCTCGCGCAGCGCGCCGCGCCCGACCTTGGCGCCGCAGCCGCCGCACATCGGCTTGTCGCCCAGCGCCTCGCGCACGCCTTCGGCGACCGGGTCGGGCAGCTTGGCATTCCCCATCTCGGGCAGGTCCGACAGCTTCTCCATGAAGCGGCGGTCGATCCGGTCCTTCCAGAGCCAGAGCGCCGGGTGGGCCACGGCGCGGCCCCATTTCTCGGCCATCGCGGACTTGCCGCCCAGCGAGATCAGCTTGAGATAGTCCTTCTGCGGCCGATAGTCCCGCATTCGCCCGCCCGAGAGCGCGGCGCGCAGATTGTCGAACAGCACCGGCGCCTGCCGCACCGCGTAGACCCCGGCCTTGGGGCGCGGATCGAATTCCATATGGGCGCAGTCGCCGGTGGCAAAGACCTGCGGCGCGCTGCTCTGCAGGGTCGGGCCGATCTCGACGAAGCCCTCGGTCAGCACGAGGCCACTCTGCGCGAGCCAGCCCTGCGGCCGCGCCCCCGCCGCGCCAATGGTGAAGTCGGAAACCACCTCGCGACCATCATCGAGCGTCACGCGATCGGCCGCCACCCGCGCCACGCCCGCGCCCTCGACCACCTCGATGCCGAGCCGCTCCATGCGCTCCAGCACGAGGGCGCGGGCGCTGTCGGACACCGCACCCAGCACCCGGTCCTTCTCGATCAGCGTGACGCGCGCCTCGCGGTGCCGCAGCCCGTGGGCCGCGGCCATAACCAGTTCGGCCCCCGCGACACCGCCGCCGATCACCGCGACCCGGGCCGGGCCTTCGCCCGCGCGAAACGCCGCCCAATCGCGCGCCAGACGGCCCAGCGGCTTGGCTGGGACGCCATGCTCGGCGAAGCCCGGAAGGCCGGGCATTTCGCTGGTGACGCCGATGTCGAGCGAGGCGGCGTCGAAGCCGATGCGCCGGCCACCCACCGTCACCTCGCCCGCCACGGGGTCGAGGTGGCTGGCCCGCCCAAGGATCAGCCGCGCCCCGGCAAAGCGCGCCAGCCGCACGAGGTCGATCTGCGGCGTGGCGGCGTCGTAATGGCCCGCCACGAAGCCCGGCAGCATCCCCGAATAGGCGGTGAGCGGGCCGGGATCGATGAGCGTCAGCCGCACACCGGGCAGCGGGTTCATGCCCCAGCGCCGCAGCAGCAGCGCATGGGCGTGACCGCCGCCGATCAGCACGAGGTCGCGGGTCAGGGGAATGAGGGGCGTCATGGGAGGGGATCTATCGCCCCGCCCGGCCCTGCGCCAGACGGCTCACGGCACCAGCCAGCTGCCCTGCCAACCCTCCTCGCGCTCGAAACGGGCGCGGCGGTGGGTTTCGCCCAGATGCAGCGCCTCGACGCGCAGCACGCGGGCGCGCAGCACCGCGAAGCGGGCCGGGCGCGGGTTGGGATGCCAGGCGTCATGGGCGGCGATCGGCGTGCCGGGCGGCGGCACCGCCCCGTAGCGCGCGCGGGCATCGTCGGGGACCTCCTCCCACAGTGCCTTCTCCTCCTCATGCGGCAGCCGCACGACATGGGCCCGCATCCTGACCTGCAACGCGACCTCGGCGTCCCAGAACTGGATTGCGGCGCGCGGCGCATCGGTGAGTTGCAGCACCTTGGCCGCGTCCGCGTCGGAATGGATGTCGAGCGTCCATTCCCCGGGATCGAAATCGCGCAGCACCATCGAGCGGGCAGAGGGCCAGCCTTCGGCGTCCCGGGTCGCCAGCACCGGCAGCCGCGCGGCCGCGTCGCGGTCATGCAGCCCCGCCTCGATCCGTGTCCGCACCAGCTCCAGCAGCCCCGCCAGCGTCGTGATGTCACTCATATCCCGTCATCTCCAGATAACCCTGCCCCTGATGGCTCCCCGTCACCACGACCGGCCCCTCCCAGTAGGGTGGGGTCAGCGCGTTCCAAGCGGCCGCGTTCAGCGCCTCGACCTCGATCTCGACGCCCTCCTCCGGCAGCCGCACCGCCCAGCGCACCGGCAGCTCGACCGCGCCGAGCCGCGTCGTCTCCAGCGGTTCGGCCGCAAAAGAGCCGACATAGGGCGTCAGCCGCCCGTCCGGCGCGATCCAGCTCGCGTAAGTGTAGCCTTCATCTTCGCCTTCGCGAAGCCGGAAGCCCATCAGCTTGGCGCCGCCCTCGAATGAGAGCGAAAACCAGTCCCAGCCGGTCTGCCGTTCCGACAGCGGCTGCGAAGACCATTCGTGGTCGAACCAGGCGGAACCGGTCAGCTCGACCGCCCCTTCGGGCAAGGTCAGCGTGCCGGCGATGTCGAAGAAGGGCTGAGAGTAGTAGTAACTCGCTTGCCCCTCGGCGGATTTGACGGAGTAGCCCTCGTCGCCGTGCAGCACGAGCGGGCCGCGCGCCTTAAGCGTCATGTCATAGGCGAAGTCCGGGCCGGAGGCGGCGAGGCTCAGCGCCTCGAAGCGCTCGCCCGCCATCTGCCAGTCGTCGATCCAGGCCTCGAAGGGCGTGACCGTCACCCCGGCCTGACCGATGCCGCCGCGCGCCAGCCGCTCGGTGAAGAGGTGGGTGTCGGCGGTGGTGACGGCGGCGTGCCCGAGCCAGAGCTGCGGGCTCTCCCAGCCATCCCCTTCGCGCGGCGCCAGCGCCGAGCGGAACAGCGTCCATTGCAGCCCGTAGGGCGTGCCATCGGGATCGGTCAGATTCGCGGTGAGGTACCACCATTCGATGCGGTAGGCGGGATGGGCGCCGTGATCGGCGGGAAAGGACAGCACCGTATCGGGTTCGGGCAGGGCGAACTCCCCGGCGGTCCCGCCGAGACCGGCGAAGCCCTGCGCCTGCGCCGTGGCCGGAAGCGCCAGCAGGATAAACAACCTAACGTTCATGCGCGAAGACCCCCAGCAGCGCGGCGGGCGGAGTGCGGGCGAGCCGGATCGCCGGCCAGAGCGCGGCGAGCCCGGCGGCGAGCAGCGCGAAAAGCCCCAGCCGCGCGTAGTCCCATGGGAAGGCGGTCATCGGCAGCCGCCAGCCGAAGGCCGCGACATTGACCACCGCCAGCAGCACCCAAGCCAGCGCCAGCCCCACGGGGAGCGCCACCACCGCCGTCAGCGCCGCCAGCAGCACCGTGCGCCCCATCTCGAGCGCCGCCAGCCGCCGCCGGGTCAGCCCCAGCGCCCAGACCGGGGCAAGCTGCGGCAGCCGAAGCGCCGCGAGCGTGAGCAGCGACATCAGCATCGCGAAGCCCGCCACGGCGAGCGTCAGCACGTTGAGCGCCGCCGTCACCGCGAAGGTGCGCTCGAAGACCTGCATCGAGAAGCGCTTGACCGCCGCCTGATCAGTGATTGCCCCCTCGGGCAGGCCCATCCCGGTCAGCGCGGCACGGATCTCGGGTACCTCCGCAGGATCGAGTCTAAGGCCGAAGCGGCGCGGCACGATCTCGGGCTGCAGCCGCGCGAACAGCGCCTCGGTGACAATCACCTGTCCCAGCGGGTTGCCGTAATCGCCATGGATGCCCAGCACCGGCAGGGCCGTCTCGGGGCCGAGCCGGACCGGGTCGCCCAAGGACAGGCCGGCGCGGCGCGCGAGCTGTTCGCTGATCAGCACGCCCTCCCCGGTAGAGAGCCTTTCCCATGGCCGCTCGGCCGCGCGCAGCAGGCGCCAGTTCTCCGGATAGGTCGGATCGGGCCGGGCGAGGTTCAGCTCGGCCGGAATCCCCTCGACCTCGATCTCGACCGACGCCAGCGGCAGCACGGCGCGGATGCGTGGCGCGAGCAGCGCCTCGACCGCGCGGGCCTGCGCGTCGTCGGCGGTCTCGACATAAAGCTCGGGCGCGAGGCGCTGGTCGAGGAACTCGGCGAATGTCGCGCGGAAGGAGCCGACCATGGTCGAGACGCCGATATTGGCGGCCATGGCCAGCATCAGCGCCATCAGCGCCAGGGACAGGCCGGGAAGCTGCTGGCGCGTATCGGCCCAGAACCACTGCATCAGAGGCCCGCGCGCCAGACGCGCGGCGAGGCCCAGCGCCGCGCCGAGCATCAGTGGCAGCGCCAGCGCCGCACCGATCAGTCCAGCCCCCAGGAGCGCAAAGCCCGCGACCAGCCCCTCCCCCCAGACCGCCAACCCGGCGGCCAGAAGCAGAAGCGCCAGCGCCGCCGCGCCCTGCCCGCGCGCCATCCGCGCCTCGGCCATGGCCCAGGCCCGTCGCCCGCCGGCCGCCAGGAGCGGCATGGTGGCGATGCGCCATAGCGCCGCCCCCGCGGCCAATCCGGTGCCCAGCACGGCGATGCCCAGCCCCGAAAGCCACCAGGCGGGGCGCAGCGCCAGCCCGCCCGCCACATCCGCGCCGTAGAGCCCGCGCAGCGTCGCCGCCACGTCCGGCAACAGTTGCGCCGCCAGCAACCAGCCCAGCCCGACGCCGATCACCCCCGCGACCAGCGCGAAGGCCAGAAGCTCCAGCAGCATCAGCGCCACGAGGCGGCGCAGCGGCACGCCCAGCGCCCGCAGCGTGCGGATCACCGGACGGCGCTGCTCGAAGGCGAGGCCCACCGCGCCGTGGACGATGAAGATCCCGACCGCGAAGCACAGAAGACCGAAGGCGGTGAGGTTGAGGTGGAAGCTGTCGGTGAGCCGGCCGACCTCGGAGCCGGGCTGCGGCGGGCGCAAAACGAGGTCCGACGCGATCTCGGCCAGCTCGGGGCGCGCGATCGGCTGTTCCGGCGCCACCAGCAACGCGTCGATGCCGTCGCGCTTCAGGAGCCGCAGCGCCAGCGAGATGTCGGTGAGCGCGGTGCCGGGCGCGACGTCGGGCGCGAGCACCGCCTCGGCGCCGGTTTCGGGCAGCGCCGCCAGCACCTCCGCCCGGCCGAAGATCTGCCCCGCCCCGCCGAGAAAGGCGGAGATGTCGGCTTCCCCGGCCGCCGGGCCGATGCCGCCGGGGGCGGTCAGCGGGTCTATCCCCACCAGCCGGACCCCGCCCAGCCGGCCCTGCACCACCGGGCTGACCAGCCAGCCGGCGCGGCGCAGCGCGACGTATTGCGCTTGCGTTACCTCCCCACCCGTCGCCGCCTCGATCCGGGCGAAGCGCCCCTCGCCCAGCGTCGCGGCGGCGGCGTCGTAGCTGGCGCGCGCCTCGGCGTTGATCGCCTGCACCCCGGACCACAGCCCGGTGGCCAGCGCCAAGCCGGCAATCAGAGTGAAGAGCTGCAGCGGCGCGCGCCGCCAATGCGACAGCAACGCGTGGAACACCGCCCCGGTCACGCGATCCGCCCGGCATGGAGGTGCAGCCGCCGTCCCATCCGCGCTGCGTGGTGCTGCGAATGGGTGACCATCAGCAGCGCCGCACCGGTCTCTGCCACCAGTTCCAGCATGGCGCCGAGCACCTCCTCGGCGGTCGCCTCGTCGAGATTGCCGGTCGGCTCGTCCGCCAGCACCAATGCCGGGCGCGCCGCCAGCGTCCGGGCGATGGCGCAGCGTTGCTGCTGCCCACCCGAGAGCTGTTCGGGATACTTGGCCAGATGCGGTGCGAGGCCAAGCCGCTCGGCCAGCGCCGTGGCGCGGGCGGGCTCGTGCCGCCCCGCGATGCGGGCCTGGAAGGCGATGTTGTCGCCCACGGTGAGCGAGGGGATCAGGTTGAACTGCTGGAACACGACGCCGACCGTGCCGCGCCGGAGCGCCGCCCGGCCGCTGTCGTCGAGGGCGGTCACTTCCGTCCCGGCGACCTCGATCCGGCCGCGATCGTGCCGGTCCAGCCCGCCCACCAGATGCAGCAGCGTCGACTTGCCAGAGCCGCTCTCTCCGGTGAGCGCGAGGCTCTCGCCCGCCGCCAGATCGAGATCGACGCCGCGTAGCACCGGCACCGGCCCTTCGGCCCCGGCAAAGCTCTTGTGAATGTCGCGCAGGCGCAGGAGCATGAGCGCCAAGCTAAGCCGATCCGGAGCCCCGGGAACAGCCGTCTTGCGCGGCCGAAAGCGGGCGAAAGAAAATCTCGAAAACGCGGGAACCCGAATGCCGCCGCCGCGTTGAAACCACTATGCCCGCGAAACCGGGCATTCACGATCCGGGGACCGAACGCCTTGACCACCACCGACTCGACGTTGCGGACCCGCCTGAAGCGGGACCTGGCAGCGCGCCACGCCCGGCTCGACACGCTCTTCTCCAGCTTCGATCTCACCACCCGGCCGGGGCTGACGGGATTCCTCGCCGCGCATCGCGCCGCCTTTGCAGCGATACGCCCGGCACCGGGGGGGCTGACCGGGCCCGCGTTGCTGACCCGGATGATCGAGGCGATCGACGCCGATCTCGCCACGTTGGACACCGTGGTCCCGCCCCCGCTGCCGCCGCTTCAGCTGACGCGCCCCGAAGCGCAGGATTACGTGCTGCTCGGCTCGCGACTTGGCAGTCAGCTGCTGCGTCGGCGTTGGGCGGCGGCGACGGACCCCGCGCTGCAAGACGCCGGGCGCTATCTGACGCTGCCGCCGCTCACCGGGCAGTGGCGGCGTTTTTGCGACGGCGCCGAAGCACTTGGCGGGTCGGGCACCGGGCCCGATGCCATCATCGCCGAAGCGGGCGCGCTATTTGACCTCTTCGTGACCGCGGGTCATGCTGCGTGCAAGCCGCCCTGCCTCAGCCCCGAATGGACCACCTGAATGACCGCCTCCCCCGCTCCACATTCGGTGGATCTCAGCAATTGCGACCGTGAGCCGATCCAGTTCCTCGGCCATGTGCAGCCCTATGGTTGCCTGCTCGCCGTCTCCACCGATTGGGCGGTGCAGCATGCCTCGGCCAATACCGGCGCCATGCTGGGTCTGGAGACCGCGCCGGTGGGCACGCAACTGGGCGAGCTGTTCCCGGGTCAGGTGGTGCATGACCTGCGCGGCAGGGTTCAGATGCTGGGGCATGGCAGCGGTGCGGCGCGGATCTACGGGCTCGACCTCATGGGCGACGGCCGTGCCTTCGACGTCTCCGTGCATATGTCGCAGGACCTCTATGTCTTCGAGTTCGAACCCAAGGAGCAGTCCGCGGCGCGCGACGAGATGGCGCTGGTCCAGCCGCTGATCGCGCGGGTCCGCCGCCGCCCCGAGATCGACGCCATGGCGCGCGAGGCGGCGCGTGCCGTGCGGGCCATGACCGGCTTCGACCGGGTGATGATCTACCAGTTCCAGCGCGACGACAGCGGCCGGGTGATTGCCGAGGCGGCAGCGCCGGGGCTGACCCCGTTCCTCGGGCTGCGCTTCCCGGCCAGCGACATCCCCTCGCAGGCACGCGCGCTCTATGTCCGCAACCCGATCCGGCTGATCCGCGACGTCGATGCAGAGCCGCAGCCGATCGAACCGGCGCTGACCGGGGCGGGCCAGCCGCTCGACCTGTCGATGTCGGTCACCCGGGCCGTCTCCCCGATCCATCTCGAATATCTGCGCAACATGAACGTCGCGGCCTCGATGTCGGTGTCGATCCTGCGCGATGGCGAGCTGTGGGGGCTGATCGCCTGCCATCACGGCGCGCCGCATGCGGTGGATTACGAGAAGCGTTCGGCGGTGGAGCTGTTCACCCAGCTGCTTTCCTACGAGATCGCCGCCGTCGAGAACGCCGCCGAGCGCGCCAGCGTGGCACGGGCGCGGGTGCTGCACGGCACCTTGCTGTCGCGGATGACCGACGGCGCGGCGATCGCCGACAATTTCGGCACCATCGCGCAGGAGATCGGCGAGGTGATCCCCTTCGACGGGATGGCGATCTGGATCAACGACCGCTTCCATGCGGTGGGCGCCACCCCCACCGAGGAGGAATTCACCGGGCTGCAGCGCCACCTCGCCCGCAGGCAGGCCCGGCAGGTGCATTCCAACGACCGGCTGGTCGACGAATACCCGCCCGCGGCGGCCTTTGCCGAGCGCGCCGCCGGCATGCTCGCGCTGCCGATCGGGCGGGGCCTGCGCGACTACATCGTGCTGTTCCGCCGCGAGCAGATTCAGGACGTGACCTGGGCGGGTGATCCGGCCAAGCCGGCGCAGCCCGGACCCAACGGGCTGCGGCTCACGCCGCGCAAGAGCTTCGAGGCCTGGACCGAGACCGTGCGCCAGCAAAGCGCGCCCTGGACCGACAGCGAGATCGCCGCCGCCGAGATCCTGCGCATCACCCTGCTCGAGGTGGTGCTCAAGATCGCCGACGACTCGATCGCCGAGCGCAAGCGCGCGCAGGAGCGTCAGGAACTGCTGATCGCCGAGCTGAACCACCGGGTGCGCAACATCCTCAACCTGGTCCGCAGCCTGGTGTCGCAAAGCCGCGCCGAGGCGAATTCGGTGGCCGAATACGGCCGCGTGCTCGACGGCCGGATCGACGCGCTGGCGCGGGCGCATGACCAGCTCACCACCGCCCAGAAGGACGGCGCCTCGCTGCGCGCGCTGATCGAGACCGAGATCGACGCCTTCGTCGCCGACCGCGCAACCCGGCTGCGGATCGAAGGCGCCGACGTGGCACTGTCGACCGAGGCCTTTTCGACGCTGGCGCTCGTGGTGCACGAGCTGGTCACCAACGCCGCGAAATACGGGGCGCTGCGGGACGGGCATGGCCGGGTCGAGGTGCGGCTGCGGCGCGAGGCCGACGGGACGCTCGGGATCGAGTGGCGCGAACGCGGCGGCGCGCCGCTCCGCGCCTCCCAGGGCAGCGGCCGCGGCTTCGGCACCACGGTGATCGAACGCTCGGTGCCTTTCGAGCTGGGCGGCGAGGCCGAGTTGCGCTTCGCGCTGACCGGGGTCGAGGCGCGGTTCCGGATCCCGGCGCGCTTCGTCTCGGACGCCGCGCCGCGCGGCAAGGAGCAGGAGGCCGAGGATCTGGCCGGTGGCGCGGCCGACGCGCCGCGCCTTTCGGGCCGGGCGCTGATCGTCGAGGACAACATGATCATCGCGATGGACGCCTCTGACATCCTGACCGAGCTGGGCTGCGAGGCGGTGGAGACCGCCAGCGGCGTCGGCGCGGCGCTGCGCCTGATCGAGGCGCAGCAGTTCGACATCGCACTGCTCGACGTCAATCTCGGTCACGAAACCTCAGTGCCGGTGGCGGAGGTGCTGCGTGCTCGGGGCGTGCCCTTCCTGCTCGCCACCGGTTACGGCGCGACCGAGGACATCGCCGCCGCCTATCCCCCGGCCCCCACCATCAAGAAACCCTTCACCAAGCGCAGCATGCGGCAGGGATTTTCGAAGCTTCTGGCGGAGTCCGCGGCGTGATCGGCTCTGGACGCCGCCTGCGCGGCGCGGCAGTCTGCGCCGGCAATCGGCAAAGGAGAGACGGCATGGCGGGATTCACGGCGCGCAAGGCGGCACTGGCGCTCATCGGGGCGGCGACGCTGGCAGGTTGCGAGGCCGCCTCGCTTGCGCCCACGCCGGTCGACCAGGAGGTGCCGATGGCCTTCCCGCAATGCCTGTCGCGGATTGAGGAAACGGCAGCGCGGATCGGCCAGGAGCCTGCTGTTCTGGCCGAGACCTCCGAGATCCGCATCGTCCGCTTCAACGACGAGGGCGAGATCGTCACCGTGAGCTGCGACGCGCTCGGCGGGCGGATGGTGGTGCAGACCCGCCCCGCCCCGGCGGCTGCCCCTGCCACGGCGATCTGAACCGGACGCACCGATGCCGGAGAACCCCGACGCCTTCGAGATCCCGGCATGGGTCGACGACCGGCTGGTCCCGGTCGACAAGCTTGAGGTGCATCGGCGCGGTCTGCGCCACCCGGCGGTCAGCGTCTTCGTGATCTGGCAGGGCGAGACGCTGCTGCAGCAGCGCGCGGCGGCCAAGTACCACACCCCCGGGCTGTGGACCAACAGCTGCTGCACCCACCCGCTCTGGGGCGAGGCGCCCGAGGAATGCGCGCGTCGGCGGCTGGGCGAAGAGCTGGGATTGCACGACCTGCCGCTGCAGCCGGCGGGCCAGATCGAATACCGCGCCGATGTCGGGGCCGGCCTGATCGAGCACGAGCTGGTCGAGGTCTTTGTCAGCCGCCCCGCGGCCCGTCCCGAGCCGCGCCCCGATCCGGCCGAAGTGCAGGACACTATTTGGATCGCGCCCGAGGCGCTGCGTGCCGATCTGGCGGCGCGACCCGGCCGCTACACCCCCTGGCTGGGGGTTTACATGCGGCAGCCGGGCCTACTGGGCTGACGCCCTATTGCTGTGCTTCGGCCGACTCGGCCGGGGCGAGGCCCTTCAGATAGGCATAGATATCGGCGGCATCCTTGGCATCGCGCACCCGGTAGGCCATCTTGCCGCGCGCCCGCCGGTCGTCGAGCTCGGCCCGCAGCCAGGCGGTCGGATCCATGACATAGGCCACGAAGCGCTCCTCGTTCCATTCGACGCCGCGCTCGCCCAGCGCGGTGATCGCGTCGCCGTAACGGAATCCCTCCACCGAGCCCAGTTTCCGGCCTTCGAGGCCGTGCAGGTTGGGACCGGTCCGGGCATTGCGCCCGGCGAGCACGCGACCATCCTCGTCGCGCACCACGTGACAGGCCACGCATTGCCGGCCGAACTGCAACTCGCCATTGGCGATATCCTGCGCCGCGACCGGTGCCGCACCGAGCCCCAGCCCGGCCAAGGCCAGCGCCGCGCCTCTAGACAGCAAATCCATCGAGATCTCCTTGAACCCGTAAGTGACCGTTGCCCCAGTCAGTCTAGCAGATACAGGCTCCGGCCGGGGCTTCCAATCCCCGGCGCGACACGGGATCGTGTCGTCACTCCGCATGCCCCTCCGTCGTCACCGCCCCCTGCCACAGACCCGGGTCGGCGGTCACGAAGCCGCATTCGTGCAGGGACAGCCGCGCGTCGCGGCCCAGCGCCGGGATCGCGTGGTCCAGCCCGCCGCGCAGCCGCGCGAAGCTGTGCCCCAGTGGCTCCAGCCGGCCGCCATCGCTGGCGCGCAACCGCGCCGTCTCGACCAGGCGGGGCCGCGCGTCCGGCAGGGTGAGCCGGTTCAGCGGCACCACCATCCAGGCCGGGGTGAAGCCGAGGTCGAGATCCTCGCCCTGCACCGGCGCCTGCCCCTCGAGCGCGAAGCCCGCCCCCTCACGCGATATCCGGTAGGCCACCGGCGCCTGACCGCGCAGCCCGGTCACGTCGGCGCCGAGGCAGCGCCAGTCGGAATCGCAGCGCAGCGCGTAGTCGAGCGCGACCTCCTCGCCCGCCTCGTCCCAGCGCGCATGACCCATGATCAGCCAGCCCTCGTCGAGCCGGGCGAGACGGCAGCGATCGGTGCCGTCGCGGTCGAGCCTGTGCCAGATCACGCTGGCGACGGTGGTGCCGGTCATCGCGGAAACCTCCTGCGGCGTTCGACCGATGCTGGCATGGCCCCGGCCATCCTGTCCACGATTCTAGGCACTTGCCGGGCAAGCCCCGCCTGCCTAGCCTGCCGGTCATGACCCCGCCCTTCCGCCCCCGCGCGATCGGAGAAATCGCCATCCGCTGTGCCGATCCGGCACGCATGGCCCGGTTCTACGAGGAGGTGATCGGGCTGGAACGGCTCTCCGGCGCGGATGATGATCCGATCATCTTTCTCAAGGTCGCCGAGGGCCATGCCGGGCATACCGCCGTGATCGCGCTCTTTGCCCATGACGCGGGCGGCGTGGCGGTGCCCGAGCCTGCCGGAGCGCCCGAGACCGGCGCGCGCTCCTCGCTGCATCATCTCGCGCTGTCGATGGACTACGCCGAGCAGGACAAGGTGGTGACGTGGTACGAGCGGATCGGTCAGCCCTACCGGGTCCAGCATTTCGGCTGGATCGGCTGGCGCGGCGTGTTCACCACCGATCCCGAGGGCAACACGGTCGAGCTGGTTGCCTATGATTCCTCGGAGCTTCCCTCGAAGACCTGAAGAAAGGCCGCGCCGAACCGCTCGGCATGGCGCGGGCCGAGCAGCCGCTCCATGTCGGCCATGTCGCGCGGCCGGGCGGCGGCCACGCGTGCCAGTTCCTTGGCCGAGCAACTCATCGGCTTGTCATGGCCCTCCGGCCCGCGCAGCAGCTCCGCCTGCGTCGCCATCAGCCGGTCGTAGAGCGAGCCCGCGCCACGCGTGGCAAGCTTGCGCCGGGCCGGGTGGATCTCCTCGACCGCACCGGTGATGACGGCGAGGAATTCGCGCCCGTAGCTTTCGAGCTTCTTGGCGCCCACGCCGCCGATCCGCGCCATCTCATCGAGATTGGCGGGCTTGCGCTCGGCCATCTCGATCAGCGTGCGGTCGGTGAAGATGATATAGGCGGGCAGGCTCGCCGCCTCGGCCAGCGCGCGCCGCTTGGCCTTGAGCGCCGACAGCAGCGGCGCGTCCTCCTCCGACACCATCTCGCGCACCTTGGGGCCGGAGCGGGCGGACTTGATCGTGTCCTTCCTCAGCGTGATGCTCTCCTCGCCGCGCAGGATCGGTCGCGCGGCCTCGGTCATCCGGAGCGCGCCGTGGCGTTCCGGATCGGGGCGCATCAGATCGCGGCCCATGATCTGCCGGAAGATCGCCTGCCACTGGGCCTTGGAATGGCCCTTGCCGACACCGAAGGTCGGCAGGTCCTCGTGACCGCGCTGCTTCACCTTGTCGGTGGCGTTGCCCATGACGATGTCGATCAGGTGCCCGGCGCCGAAGCTTTCGCCGGTGCGCAGCGCCGCGGAGAGCGCCATGCGCACCGGCTGCGTGGCGTCGAAGGTCTCGGGCGGCTTGTCGCACAGGTCGCAATGGCCGCAGGGCTCGCCCGGCGCCTCGCCGAAATAGGCGAGCAGCACCTTGCGGCGGCATTCCAGCGCCTCGGCGAGGCCAAGGAGCGCGTTGAGGCGGCCGTGATCGGCGGCCCGACGCTCGGGCGGAGCGAGCCCCTCGTCGATCTGCTGGCGCCGGTAGCGGATGTCGTCGGGGCCATAGAGCGTCAGGGTCTCGGCCGGCGCGCCGTCCCGGCCGGCGCGGCCGATCTCCTGGTAATAGGCCTCGATGGATTTCGGCAGATCGGCATGGGCGACCCAGCGAATGTCGGGCTTGTCGATGCCCATGCCGAAAGCGACGGTGGCCGCGACGATGAGACCGTCCTCGCGCTGGAACCGGGTCTCGGCATCGCGCCGGTCCCCCGCCTCCATGCCGCCGTGATAATGCAGCGCCGAATGCCCCGCCTCGCGCAGCGCGGCGGCCAGCGCCTCGGTCTTGGCGCGGGTGCCGCAATAGACGATGCCCGACTGCCCCCGCCGCCGGTCGGCGAAGTCGAGGATCTGACGGCGCGGCCCGTCCTTGACCGCAAAGGCGAGGTGAATGTTGGGCCGATCGAAGCCGCGCAGGAAGGTCTCGGGCTGGCGGCCGTCGAACAGCTTGCGGGTAATCTCTTCGCGGGTCTCGGCATCAGCGGTGGCGGTGAAGGCGGCGAGCGGCACGCCGAGCTGCCGCTTCAGATCGCCGATACGGAGGTAGTCGGGCCGGAAGTCGTGGCCCCACTGGCTGACGCAATGCGCCTCGTCGACCGCGATGAGAGAGGCGCCCGCGCGCTGCAGAAGCGGGACCGTGGCGCCGGAAGCCAGACGCTCGGGCGCGATGTAGAGAAGCTTGAGCCGCCCCTCGCGCAGGCTCTCGAGCACGGCATCGGTCTCTTCGGGCGTGTTGCCGGAGGTGAGCGCGCCCGCCTCGACACCGGCCTCGCGCAGCCCGCGTACCTGGTCGCGCATCAGGGCGATCAGCGGCGAGATCACCACCGTCACGCCATCGCGCATCAGCGCCGGCAGCTGGTAGCACAGCGACTTGCCGCCGCCGGTGGGCATGATCGCGAGCACGTCGTGCCCGGCCGCCACCGCCGCGACGATCTCCTCCTGCCCGGGGCGGAAGGCGTCGAAGCCGAAAACGTCGCGCAGGTGGCTCACCGGGCTCATCTGGATCGTGCCTCGTTGGACGGCGGCCGCGCCCCATCCGGCCCGGCCTTCGGTTACTTCTGGCTCATGGCGCGGCGGGCGCCGCGCCGGGCGGCACGATCAGTAGAAGGCGGCGACGTTGTTCCGCAACACGATCTCGATGGCGTAGATACCGACCAGCACGACCAGCGGCGCGAGGTCGAGCCCGCCCATCTGCGGCAGGATGCGGCGCACCGGGGCGTAGAGCGGCTCCAGCAGGCGGGTCAGACCGTCCCAGACCTGGGCCACGAAGGGCTGGCGCAGGTTCAGAACCTGGAAGCTGATCAGCCAGCTCATGATGAAATGCGCGAAGATGAAGAAGGTCGCGATGTCGAGGATCAACATCAGGATCTGGAAGAGCGAGGTCATAGCGGTCCGTCCGGGGCTTCTGGGGTCGCCAAGACAGGTAAGGAGCGAAGCCCGCGAGAGCAATCCCGAAGGGCCCCGACGCGACGATCGGTCCCCGCGTCACCCGTTGACCTTCGCGTCACCCTCGCGCAGCCTGCGCCGCGATCCTCGCCACGGAGTTTTCGATGTATCCCTTCGTCCGCATGTTCTGGCAGTTCTGGCGCCACAGGGGCGACGCCCCGCTGCCCATCACCGGCACGCATGAAAGCCGCCACGTCGTGATGCCGTGGGATCTCGACTTCTGGAACGAGCTGAACAACGGCCGGACGCTGACGCTGTTCGATCTGGGCCGGATGCCGCTGTCGAAGCGGATCGGCGTGATCGGCGCGCTGAGAAAGCAGGGCTGGGGCATGGCCGTGGCCGGCGTCTCGGTGCGCTACCGCCGCCGGGTGCAGGGCTTCGCACGGCTGACGATGCGGTCGCGCGCGATCTGCTGGGACGACCGCTACGTCTATACCGAGCAGGGGATGTTTCGCGGCGATGGCGAATGCACCAGCCATGCGCTGGTGCGGCTGGCGATCACCGACCGCAAGCGCGGTGGCGTGGTCAACCCGGCGCGGCTGATGGAGGTGCTGGGCCAGGACCCGGCCTCGCCGCCGATGCCCGACTGGATCGCCGACTGGGTGCGCGCCGAGGCCGAGCGGCCTTGGCCCCCGATGGCGGATGCCAGCCCCGCGACCGACACTCTCGCCGCCTGAACGGCAGCGGGCGGGCGCCGGGCGCCCACCCGCTGGGTCGGACCGCTCAGCGGCCCTTCTTCTCTCCGAGCGAAAGCGGCTTGGCCGCGCCGGAATTCGCCGTGGCCAGCACCTTCGGCTTTTCCTGCTTGGGCTTCTTCGCTTCGCGGTTGCCGCGTTTGTTGTCGCCTTTTCCCATCACGATCTCACAGGCTGAAAGGACCGCCCGGCGACAGGCCGGACGGATCGTCCCGATGCAAATCAAGGTTGCCTGACAAAACGGTCAGGGCGGTGATCCTGGCAGGGCGCACGGGGTCCTTTGGGACCGTGTCGCGCGCAAGTCGAATCTACGCCCGCGCCCGGCGCCCCGCAAGCGCGCTCATGCGCGCCGCACCGCCTCGCGACGCGGCGTTCGGGCCGCGCTCGGCCACCGATGCGCCGCCGATGGCCTGCCGCGCTTGCCCCGGCCCCCGCCGCCCTGTCAGATCCGCCGCGACAGGTGCGAGGGGACCGGCATGGCGACGAAGAAGCGGATCTGGGGCTGGATGATCTTCGACCTGGCCCAGCAGCCCTATGCCACGCTGGGCCTGACCTTCATCTTCGGCCCCTATTTCGCCGCCATCGCCACCGCGCGCTTTGCCCGCGAGGGGATGGGTGTGTCCGAGGCCGACGCGGCGGCGCAATCCCTGTGGGGCATGGGCCAGACCGTCGCCGGGCTGGTCATCGCCTTTACCGCACCGGTGCTGGGCGCGCTGGCCGACGCCTCGGGGCGGCGGATGCCGTGGATCGCCGGCTTTTCGGTGATCACCGTGCTTTGCGCGGCAGGGCTGTGGGTGCTGACCCCGGATGGGTCGATGCTGGTCCCGGCGCTGGTGCTGTTTTTCGCGGGCTTCGTCGCCGCCGAATCGGCCACCAACGTCAACAACGCGCTGCTGCCCTCGCTGGCCACCGGGCCGATGATCGGCCGGATCTCGGGCTCGGGCGCGGCGCTGGGCTATTGGGGCGGGGTGGTCTCGCTAATCCTGATGCTGCTGTTTCTCGCGGAGAACGAGGCGGGGGTGACGCTCTTGGGCAAGCCGCCCGCCTTCGGCCTCGACGCGGAGGCGCGCGAGGGCACCCGCGCCGTCGGCCCGGTGATCGCGCTGTGGTACGCGGTGTTCATCATCCCCTTCTTCGCCTGGGTGCGCGACGCAGGTCCCAAGACACGCGATCCGGTCGGCCCGCGCGCAGTGGCGGCGCGGCTGCGCGAGACGCTGCGCGACGTGATCCGCAGGCCCAGCCTGGCGGCGTTTCTCGGCGCGTCGATGCTCTACCGCGACGCGCTGGCGGCGGTTTATGCCTTTGGCGGGCTCTACGCGACACTGGTGCTGGGCTGGTCGGTGATCCAGATCGGCGTCTTCGGCATCATCGGCGCGGTCTCCGCGGCGATCCTCACCTTTGCCGGGGGGCTTGCGGATGCGCGGCTCGGCCCCAAGCCGGTGATCCGCGCCGCGATCTGGATCCTGATCGCGGTCTGCCTGCTGGTCGTCTCGATGACCCGCGACAGCCTGTTCGGCATGGCCCTGCCCGCCGGTTCGACCCTGCCCGACCTGCTGTTCTACCTCTGCGGGGCGCTGATCGGCGGCGCCGGGGGGGCGCTCTACTCGGCCTCGCGCAGCCTGATGGTGCGCCATGCCGACCCGGCGCGGGCGACCGAAGCCTTCGGCCTTTTCGCGCTGTCGGGCCGGGCCACGGCCTTTCTCGCACCGATGGCCATCACGCTCGCCACATGGATGAGCGGATCGGTGCGCGCCGGGCTCGTGCCGGTGATCGTGCTGTTTGCTCTGGGGCTGTTTCTGCTAGGGTGGGTCAACAAGAACGGAGACCGAGCAGAATGATCCGCCCCCTCTTCGCCGCCCTGATGGGGATCGGCCTCCTCGCGGCTTGCGAGCGCGAGGCCCCTGCCCCGCGCGCGGTCGTATCGACCCACAACACCAGCGACACGCGCGTCGCCAAGCAGCTCTTCGGTCATGTCTCGACGGCCTCGTCGCAGCGCTCCGAATCGATCGGCTTCTACTCCAAGGGGTGCCAGGCCGGTGCCGCGCAGCTGCCCGAAACCGGGCCGACCTGGCAGGCGATGCGGCTGTCGCGCAACCGCAACTGGGCCCAGCCCGAAACCATCGACTTCATCCAGGATCTGTCGCGCAAGGCGGCCGCCCTGCCGGGATGGAACGGCATCTATGTCGGCGACATGAGCCAGCCGCGCGGCGGCCCGATGCTGACCGGCCATGCCAGCCATCAGACCGGCATCGATGCCGACATCTGGCTGCGCCGGACCGACCGTCTGAACCTGTCGGTGGCCGAGCGCGAGGCGATCTCCTCGACCGACATGCAGGCCCGCGGCGGCGCCTATACCAACGCCAACTGGACGCCGCAGCACATGGCGCTGGTCAAGGCCGCGGCCTCGGACCCGCGCACCGCGCGGATCTTCATCTTCCCGGGCGCCAAGGTGGCGATGTGCGACGCCGAGACCGGCGACCGCGCCTGGCTCTCCAAGGTCCGGCCCTGGTACGGCCACAACACCCATTTCCATGTCCGGCTGAACTGCCTGCCCGGTGACCCGTCCTGCGAGCCGCAGGATCCGCCGCCGCCGGGCGACGGCTGCGCCGAGGCGCGTGAGTGGCAGGCCAACATCCTGAACCCCAAGCCCGCGCCGCCGGCCGATCCCGACGCCCCCGAGCCCAAGCCCAAGCGCGAGATCACCATGGCCGACCTGCCCGCCCAATGCGCGGCCGTGCTGGCGAGCGACTGATCCGATGAAAGCACTCGTACTCGCGGCCCTGCTCACCGGCGGGGCCCCCGACCAGCAGCGCGCCGACTACATCGGCAGCCATGTCTGGCCGACCACCGAACACCACTCCGGCGGCTTCTCGGCGATCGAGACCGACGGCACCGGCTTCGTCGCGCTGAGCGACCGGGCGCGGATCTTCGACGGCCGCTTCGAACGCGACGCCGAAGGCCGGATCACCGGCATCGAGATCCTGCATGACGACCCGCTGCGCTCGGGAAGCGAGGGGATCATGACCGGCAGCCTCGCCGACAGCGAGGGGCTGGCGATCGGCCCGGACGGGCGGCGCTGGATCTCCTTCGAGGCGCGGGCGCGGGTGCGCTCGGAAACCGGCCCGGACGGGCCCGAACTGCTGCCTCGGCCGCAGGCCTTCCGCGACATGCAGTTCAACAGCGCGCTCGAGGCGCTGGCGATCGACGAGGCCGGCGCGCTCTACACCATCCCCGAACGCTCCGGTCAGCTCGACCGGCCCTTCCCGGTCTATCGCTGGAAGGACGGCGAATGGAGCGTGCCGTTCAGCCTGCCACGGCGCGGCGCCTATCTCGTCACCGGCGCGGATTTCGGCCCCGACGGCAAGCTCTACCTGCTGGAGCGCGATTTCGCGGGCATCGGCTTTCGCAGCCGGGTGCGGCGTTTCGCGCCCGACGGCACCAGCGAGGAGGTGCTTCTCGAGACCGGTCTCGGGGTGCACGACAACCTCGAGGGGATCTCTGTCTGGCGCGACGATCTGGGCCGAATTCGGCTCACCATGATCTCCGATGACAATTTCCGCTTTTTCCAACGCACCGAGATCGTCGAGTACGCGCTCGACGAATGAGCTGTCCGCGTTCGGCCACACTTCGCCTTCCGCCGCGTAATGTCACATAAATTTCTGTTTGACGATCGCCCGTCCCGTGCCAGCTTTGGATCAGGCGAAACCAACTGAAAGGAGGTGATCCAGTGTCGAGAAGGGTATTGGAGAAATGTGTCGGGACAGCTTGGGAGGCGCGCGGCTGAGGCAGCCCTCGTCCGCTCACCCCCCAGGTGGATCACGGTCTAACCGACCCACCTCCTGATCTTCGAAGGGTCGTCCCCCATTCGCCGGGGACGGCCCTTTTTGTATGTCTGCGCAGGGCGGTCTATCTCGGGGGCGAGAGCTTTGGAGACAGGCATGCTGAGGATCGACGACCGCATCACCATCGAGGATTGGGAGCTGACCGAGCAGTTCACCCGCGCGTCCGGCCCCGGCGGCCAGAACGTCAACAAGGTGAGCACGGCCGTGGAGCTGCGCTTCGAGGCGGAGCGTTCGCCCAACCTGCCCGACCCGGTCAAGCGGCGGCTCAAGCGGCTGGCGGGGCGGCGCTGGACCAATGACGGCGCGGTGGTGATCTTCGTGCAGGACACCCGCCACCAGCCCCGCAACCGCGAGATCGCCCGCGAGCGCCTGGCCGAGCTGATCGCCAAGGCGACCGAGGTGCCGAAGCGCCGGATTCCGACCAAGCCGACCAAGGGAAGCGTCAGGCGGCGGCTGGAGGCGAAGAAGCAGCGGGGGGAGGTGAAGGCGTTGAGGGGACAGGTTGAAAAGGACTAGTGGCGGTCTGGTCGGGACACATATCTACGAATTGGATGGTTCGTCTGCAGCAGACTGTAATCCCCTGATAACGGCAAGGAAAAGAACATTATACAGTAGCAAAGTGTTTCGACTGCATCGATTTGGCGCACCAAATCGCTGAATTCCGAAGATTTGGAGAGGGGCTTATGCCCATGTGCGAATTTTCCTCTTCGCCTTAAGCCTTCAACAACATCCCGTACAAATTCATCTTTCGAATCATACAAGCCTGCCCTTGCAACGTAAGGGAACAAGCGCGAAACTCTTTCCCGATGACTCTCATTGGCAACTGCCCCTATAAGGCCCCCAATTCTTTCAGATAAATGACTAAACTCGCTCGGCAATCCATCAGAAACGATTTGCTTTAGCCTGCCTACGTCGCCTGTGGCCATTACTTTGGTTGGCTTAGCGATCGGAATATCTTCAAGCCAGCTACAAGCACGAACCAATCTTTCCCCACTATAGGTATCGTCTCCGAGACGACGCAATGCCCCCATCATTGCTCCGATCCACTTGTCGCCTCTAATGTACCAACTTGCCAAACAGTTCGAAAAATTTTCCCTTTCCGAGTTACCGCCAACTCGAAGCAAAGGAATATGTCGAAGCTCACTCACATTGTCGACAGGAAACGAATTTAGCCACAAAAAACGATTTTCCACTAAGTCACTTATATTGCTCAATGCATCACTGCGCGCGCGATAGAAATAAATATCCCTTAAGCCGATCGCGCAGCCGGAAACCATAGACAAAAATGATCTAATTAGTAGAATTTCTGCATAGATCTCCGACACCTTGATCGGCTTATCGAAGGATATTTTGATGACTGTTCCAGTCACTTCCACTAATGATACATGATTGCGCGTTATGGTTTCAAAACTTACACGCATATATCGCCCCGAGAAGCGATGCTCATAAATCAATTCCTCAGCACCATCACCCCTTAATATGGCTTCCTTCATCTTACTTGAGTCAGAAAAAATTCCACAATAATCGTCGAAGACAACAGATACTTCTGATATACCATCGTCCGCGCCGAAACTACTGTAACCAATTACCGGCTGAACAACGAATCCGGCGATTGCATATAGACCCTTTTCCCCGACCGAATTCCTATGAAAGCTAGGGAAGAATTGAGCACAACTCATTATTCTTCCATCTCCTAGCTGGAGAAGAAAAGAGCTTGAGAGAACCTCCGAAGGTGGAGGGCGCTCGAAAAATAATTCTATCTGGCACTTATTTTCTAGTATCAGGACGCGTCCACTGGCAGAAGCTTCATCTCCTACTAGTTGGCAGTATAGCCAACGACCATTAGCTTCACTCCACCGCATGTTTCTCTCAGAACACCCTGAACGTCTGCGTCGTCAGCGTCCGCTCGATCCCCTCGATGCCCATCAGATGCTCGTCGAGATACAGGCCGATATCCTCGCCCTCCGGCACGTAGATCTTGACCAGCAGGTCGAAGGCACCCGAGGTCGAATACAGCTCGGAGTGGATCTCCTTGAGCGCAATGGCGTCGGCCACCTTGTAGGTGGTGCCGGGCTTGCAGCGGATCTGGACGAAAAGCGGGAGCGACATGGCGGACCTCAGACGGTGACGGGGATGGGGGATTGCGGGCCGACGTCGAAGACGCGCTTGTAGCGGGCGATCTCGTCCGCCGGGCCCATCGCCTTCTCGGGGTTGTCGGAGAGCTTCACGGTGGGGCGGCCCTCGGCGGCGACGGCCTTGCAGACGAGGCTGAAGGGCGCCAGCGCGTCGCCAGCCAGCCCCTTGAAGTCGTTGGTCAGCATCGTGCCCCAGCCGAAGCTCACCTTCACGCGGTCCGAGAAGCGGGCATGCAGTTCGAGGATCTTCTCGGCGTCGAGCCCGTCGGAGAAGATCACCAGCTTCTCGCGCGGGTCCTCGCCGCGCGCCTGCCACCAGCGGATCGCCGTCTCGGCCCCCGTCGCGGGATCGCCGCTGTCGATGCGGATGCCGGTCCAGCCGGCAAGCCAGTCGGGCGCGCGCTCCAGGAAGCCCTCGGTGCCGTAGGTGTCGGGCAGGATGATGCGCAGGTTGCCCTCGTGCTCGTCATGCCAGTCGGCCAGCACCTTGTAGGGCGCCTCGGCCAGCTCTGCGTCGCTGTCGGCCAGCGCGGCATAGACCATCGGCAGCTCATGCGCGTTGGTGCCGATCGCCTCGAGATCGCGGTTCTTGGCGATCAGGCAGTTCGAGGTACCGGCAAAGCTCGACCCCATGCCCTCGATCATCGCCTGCACGCACCAGTCCTGCCAAAGGAAGGAGTGGCGGCGGCGGGTGCCGAAATCGGCGATCCTGAGGCCTTGGGTGCCGCGCAGCCGCTCGACCTTCTCCCAGGTGCGGGTCATGGCGCGGGCATAGAGCACCTGCAGCTCGAACCGGCCCATGTCGTTGAGCACCGCGCGCGAGCGCAGCTCCATCAGCACGGCCAGCGCCGGGATCTCCCACAGCATCACCTCGGGCCAGTCCCCCTCGAAGGTCAGCTCGTACTGCCCGTCGCGCTTCTCGAGATGGTAGGGCGGCAGGCGCAGCCCCTCGAACCACTCCATGAAGTCGGGGCGGAACATCTGCCGCTTGCCGTAGAAGGTGTTGCCCCTGAGCCAGGTGCTTTCACCGCGGGTGAGCGAGAGCGAGCGGATATGGTCGAGCTGCTCGCGCAGCTCGCCCTCGTCGATCAGCTCGGCGAGACGGATCGACTTGGTGCGGTTGATCAGGCTGAAGGTGACCTGCGTGGTCGGGTGATTGCGGAACACCGACTGGCACATCAGGAGCTTGTAGAAATCGGTGTCGATGAGCGAGCGGACGATCGGGTCGATCTTCCACTTGTGGTTCCAGACGCGGGTCGCGATGTCCATCAGCCCAGCACCACGCCGGCGTCACCCATCGCCTGCCGCGCCGCGCCGAGGCTGCCGTCGAGGTCGATCCCGCGCGAGAGGCTCTCGATCACCATGACCGCGTAGCCGAGCTTCGCCCCGTCGAGCGCCGAGTAGTTGACGCAGAAATCGGTGGCGAGGCCGACCAGCGTGATCGCCGTGATGCCGCGCTCGGAGAGGTAGCCATGCAGGCCGGTCGGGGTGGCGCGGTCGTTCTCGAAGAAGGCCGAGTAGCTGTCGATCTCGCGGCGAAACCCCTTGCGAATGATCAGGTCGGCATCGAGGCGCAGGTCCGGGTGGAAGGCGGCACCCTGCGAGCCCTGAACGCAATGATCGGGCCAGAGCACCTGCGGGCCGTAGGGCATCTCGGTCATCGTCATCGGCGCCGCATCGTCATGCTGGCTGGCGAAGGAGAGGTGGTTGGCCGGGTGCCAGTCCTGCGTCAGCACCACGGCGCGAAACTCGTCCATCAGCGCGTTGATGCCTGGAACGATCTCGTCGCCGCCCTGCACCGCGAGCGCGCCGCCGGGGCAGAAGTCGTTCTGCATGTCGATGACGATCAATGCCTCGTTGGCGGGGCGCATGGCTCTCTCCTCAGCTCTGTGCCACCGAGGTAAGCCCCTCGCCTGCCTGCGTCAAATGCCGCGCATGGCCGCCGCGATGGCATCGGCCGCCCGCTCGAGCCCGGCCGCGTCGAGCGTCTCGGCCTCGACCCGCGCCGCGAAGACCGGCGCGTGCGCCGCGCGGGAGCGGGCATAGGCAGGGTCGTAATGCTCGACCATCAATGCGGCCGAAAGCTCGACCATGCGGCCCTCGGCCAGCAGCTTCTGCCAGCCATCGACCACCTCGTGACCGCGATGCGCGCGCAGCTGGTCAAGGAGATGCGACAGCCGCGCGGGGTCGGCGCTGACATCCTCGTATTGCCGGGCGAGAAACGCGGCGCGCGCCTCGATCGGCGCGGTGATCTCGATGCGCGGCGCACGGGTCATCAGCGCCCAGAGCGAGGGCGGCAGGGTGATCCGGCCGATCTTGGAGCTTTCGGCCTCCACCAGCACCGGCCGGGTGGGGTCGAGCCGGGCGAGGCCTTCGGCGAGCCGGCTCTCGAAGCCCTTCTGCGCCGGCTGCTCGTCGGGATCGCCGCCCAGCAGCGAGCCGCGATGATGGGCCAGCCCCTCGAGGTCGAGCACCTGCCCGCCGCGCGCCTCGACCAGCGGCAGCAGCGCCGTCTTGGCGGTGCCGGTAAAGCCGTCGAGCAGCACGAAGCGATGCGGCAGCGGCGTCTCGTAGAGGGCGTCGTGCACGAGGCGGCGCCAAGTCTGGTAGCCGCCCTCGACGACCTCCGCGCGCCAGCCGATCTGGGTCAGGATCGAGGCGAAGGAGTTCGACCGCTGCCCGCCGCGCCAGCAATAGACCAGCGGCTTCCAGCGATACTCCCGGTCCGCCAGCGGCCCCGAGATATGCGCGGCGGCGTTCTTGGCGACCAGCGCCGCGCCGATCTTGCGCGCATCGAAGGGCGAGACCTGCTTGTAGATCGTGCCGACCTCGGCGCGCTCGGCGTTGGACAGCACCGGCAGGCTGATCGCGCCGGGGACGTGGTCCTCGGCGTATTCGGCGGGGCTGCGCACGTCGATCACGTCGTCGAAGCCGTGGTCGAGAAAGGCGGGAATGGTGTCGAAGCGGGTGCTCATGCGAGCCTCTCTACAGGGGCGGTGCCGGGCCGGGAAGCGGCGTTCCCGGCCGATAGGGCGGGATCTGCGTATTTGGAGAATGGTGAAGAGAGGGGCGCGCTTCTCGTTCGACGGTCCGCAGATATGTGGTGCGTTCGTCGAGGTCCGGAACGACGAAGGGGCCGCGGCATCCGCCGCGGCCCCCTGCCCCGTCCCTTGCGGGCGGATTATTCCTCGACGTCGAAGGTCAGCGCCTTGACCTGCTGGAACTTGCCGGTGTCGCGCAGCTTCTGCAGCACCTCCTCGGAGACTGCCTCGTCGGCGTAGAGGATGGCGATCGCCTCGCCGGCGCGCTGGTTGCGGCCCAGGGTGAAGTTGGCGATGTTGACGCCGTTCTCGCCCATCATGGTGCCCAGCACGCCGATGATGCCCGGCACGTCCTGGTTGGTGGTGTAAACCATGTGGCGGCCGATCTCGGCGTCGATGTTGATGCCCTTGATCTGGATGAAGCGCGGCTTGCCGTCCGAGAACACCGTGCCCGCGACCGAGCGCTCACGCTTCTCGGTGACGACCGTGACCTTGACGTAGCCCTCGAAGGTGCCGGACTGGTCCTGCTTGGTGGTCGAGATCTGGATGCCACGCTCCTTGGCGATCACCGGGGCGGAAACCATGTTCACGTCCGGGTTCACCTTGCGCATGATGCCCGCGACCAGCGCCGAGTTCAGCGCGGCAAGGTTCATCTCCGAGACCACACCGTCATAGAGGATGTTGATCGCCTTGACCGGCTCGTCGGTCATCTGGCCGATGAAGTTGCCGAGATGGCCCGAAAGGCCGATCCACGGCCCCATGATCTTCGCCTCTTCGGCGGTGATCGAGGGCATGTTGATCGCATTGGTAACGGCGCCGGTCAGCAGGTAGTCGGACATCTGCTCGGCCACCTGCAGGGCGACGTTCTCCTGCGCCTCGGTGGTGGCGGCGCCCAGATGCGGGGTGACCACGACGTTGGGCAGGTTGAACAGCGGCGAGTTGGTCGCCGGCTCCTCGGCGAAGACGTCGAAGGCGGCACCGGCGACGCGGCCCTCGGTGATCGCCTCGGCCAGCGCCGCCTCGTCGACGAGGCCGCCGCGGGCGCAGTTGACGATCCGCACGCCCGGCTTGAGCTTGGCGATGTTCTCCTTGGAGAGGATGTTGCGGGTCTGGTCGGTCAGCGGCACGTGCAGCGTGATGAAGTCGGCGCGCTTCAGCAGCTCGTCAAGCTCCAGCTTTTCGACGCCGATCTCGGTGGCGCGCTCTTCCGACAGGAAGGGGTCATAGGCCACGACCTTCATCTTCAGGCCATGCGCGCGGTCGATCACGATCGAGCCGATGTTGCCGGCGCCGATCACACCCAGCGTCTTGCCGGTGACCTCGACACCCATGAAGCGCGACTTCTCCCACTTGCCCGCATGGGTCGAGGCGTTCGCCTCGGGGATCTGGCGCGCCACGGCCATCAGCATCGAGATCGCGTGCTCGGCGGTGGTGATCGAGTTGCCGAAGGGCGTGTTCATCACGATGATGCCCTTCTTCGACGCGGCCGGGATGTCGACGTTGTCGACACCGATGCCGGCGCGGCCGATGACCTTGAGGTTGGTGGCCTTCTCGATCAGCTTCTCGGTCGCCTTGGTGGCCGAGCGGATCGCGAGACCGTCGTAATTGCCGATGATCTCGGCGAGCTTCTCCTTGTCCTTGCCGAGCTTGGGCTGGAAATCGACCTCGATGCCGCGATCGCGGAAGATCTGCACGGCGGCGTCGGAGAGGGCGTCGGAAATGAGAACCTTGGGCATGGAATGCTCCTGTGGCGGTCGGACGGGAGGCGTCCGGGGAAATGGGGGAGCGGGGCGCGCCGTCGCGCGCGCGCCCCGAAGGGGATCAGGCGGCTTCGGCCTGCGCCGCGATCTCGGCCTCGAAGGCCCAGTCGAGCCAGGGCATCAGCGCCTCGAGATCGGCGGTCTCGACCGTGGCGCCGCACCAGATGCGCAGGCCGGCCGGGGCGTCGCGATAGGCGCCGATGTCGAGGGCCACGCCCTCCTTCTCGAGCCGCTTGGCCACGGCCTTGGCAAAGGCGGCCCCGTCCTTGATGCGCTCATCGGTGAACTTCAGGCAGACCGAGGTGTTCGAGCGAGTTGCCGGATCCTCGGCGAGGTTGGCGATCCAGGGACGCGCGTCGCAGAAATCCCAGATGACCTTGGCATTGGCGTCGGCGCGGGCCTTCAGCCCCTCCAGCCCGCCGACCTCGCGGCCCCAGGCCAGCGCGACGAGGTAATCCTCGACGCAGAGCATCGACGGCGTGTTGATCGTCTCGCCCGTGAAGATGCCCTCGATCAGCTTGCCGCCCTTGGTCATGCGGAAGATCTTCGGCAGCGGCCAGGCGGGGGTGTAGCTCTCCAGCCGCTCGACGGCGCGGGGGCTCAGGATCAGCATGCCATGCGCGGCCTCGCCGCCCATCACCTTCTGCCAGGAGAAGGTGGTGACGTCGAGCTTGTCCCAGGGCAGGTCCTGCGCAAAGGCGGCCGAGGTGGCGTCGCAGATGGTCAGGCCCTGACGGTCGGCCGGGATCGCGTCGCCCGAGGCCACGCGCACACCCGAGGTGGTGCCGTTCCAGGTGAAGACGACGTCGGTGTCGTAATCGATCGAGGCCATGTCGACGATCTGGCCATAATCGGCGGTCTTCACCTCGGCGTCGATCTTGAGCTGCTTCACGACATCCGTGACCCAGCCCGCGCCGAAGCTTTCCCAGGCGACCATGGTGGCCTTGCGGGCGCCGAGCATCGACCACATCGCCATCTCGACGGCACCGGTGTCCGAGGCGGGCACGATGCCGATGCGGTAATCGGCGGGGATGCCCAGGAGCTCGCGCGTCTCTTCGATCGCGGCGGCGAGCTTCGACTTGCCGATGGCGGCGCGGTGCGAGCGGCCGAGCGGCGCGTCGGAGAGCTTGTCGAGGCTCCAATGGGGGGGTTTGGCGCAGGGGCCGGAGGAGAATCGCGGATTCGACGGACGAACGTCCGGAGTCGTGCTGACCATTGCTGGTATCCTTGCAGATAAGCGCCTCTCGTTGGGGAGAGGTGTCCCGTCGCCGCAGATACGCCCCCCGACGCGCTTTCACAACGGGGAAATTGCCGTTAAGGCACCGCCAAACGTCGCAAGCGGGCCATCCCGCGCCACTATCGGAAACTTTTCCCCATGTTCACCGCGCTCCTCCTCTCCGCCCCCGGCACCCAGCTCGACCCGATTCTCGCCGAGAACCTGCGCAGCGCCTGGGGCGGCAGCGCGCTCGACTGGCTGTCGCCGGGCGAGGCGGTGGAGTTCGGCCTCCCGGCGATGCCGGACAATCGCTGGGACGTCTGGGCCGATCTGCAGCAGGCGCGCGTCGATCTGGTGATCCAGCGGACCGACGGACGCCGCAAGAAGATGCTGCTCGCCGACATGGACAGCACGATGATCCAGCAGGAATGCATCGACGAGCTGGCCGCCGAGGCGGGCGTGGGCGAGCGCGTGGCCGAGATCACCCGGCGCGCGATGAACGGCGAGCTGGATTTCGAGGGCGCGCTGATCGAGCGCGTGGGCCTGCTCAAGGATCTCGACGAGGCGGTGATCGCCCGCGTGCTGTCGGAGCGGATCACCCACATGCCGGGCGGCCGCGAACTGATCGCGACGATGAAGGCCAATGGCGGCCACGCGGCGCTGGTCTCGGGCGGCTTCACCGCCTTCACCGAGAACGTGGCCGAGGCGCTGGGCTTTCACGAGCACCGCGCCAACACGCTGTTGGCCGCGGGCGGCAAACTCACCGGCGAGGTGGCCCGCCCGATTCTCGGCCGGGAGGCCAAGGTGCAGGCGCTGAACGAGATCACCGCGCGGCTGGGAATCACCCCGGATGACGTCATCGCGGTGGGCGACGGCGCCAATGATCTCGGCATGCTCGGCCTCGCCGGGACCGGGGTGGCGCTGCACGCCAAGCCGGTGGTGGCCGAGCAATGCGAGGTCCGCGTGAATCACGGCGACCTGACGGCGCTGCTCTACATCCAAGGCTATCGCCGGGAAATGTTCGCCATTTGATCTTGCGCGACTCGGTTCGTGGCCCGACACTGACGCAGGGGCAGACCCGCCCCGCGTCACCTGGGAGGACGACATGACCGACAAGCGTTTCATGTATATCTACCACGGCAACGGGATGGGCCCGCCCGAGAGCGAGGAAGCGGGCCGCGAGGCGATGGCCCGCTGGCAGGGCTGGATGGACGGCATCCGCGACAACATCGTCGACGAGGGTGCCCCCGCCGGAAAATCGCACACCGTGAGCCAGAGCGGCGTGACCCATGACGGCGGCGCCAACCCCGTCTATGGCTACACGCTCGTCACCGCGCCCGACATCGACGCGGCGATCGCCATGGCCAAGGACTGCCCGATGGTCGCCGATGGCGGCAGCGTCGAGGTCTGCGAAGCGATCCAGATGTAAATCGGCCACCGTGGCGTTGCGCTGACGCCACGGTTCCGCCCGGCGGTTTTCGCCGGGCGCTTTGCGCGGATATCCGCGCAAAGACGTGAGCGCGCGGGGCTTTCACAAAGCCGGGGAATCTTGGTAAGCCTCTGGCCATCGAGTTGAACCCGCCCCTTCCAGTCGAAAAGGCGCCGGGGGCATCCAAGAGGCCAGACAGCTGGAGGCTGCTACATGATGTCACGACTTTTCCGCGCGTTCGGGTCCCTGACGGCAGGTGCGCTCATCGCCGCCGCCGCCACGAGCGCCGTCGCGCAGGAGGCGTCGAACCGCGTCGCCGCAGAGACCGACTGGAGCGTGTTTCAGGAAACCGATCCGGTCGAATGCTTTGGCGTCTCGGCCCCCAAGAGCCAGCTCAACACCAAGGATGGCCAGCCCGTCACCGTGAACCGCGGCGAGACGCTGCTCTTCGTGTTCTATCGCCCGGCGCAGGGGGTGAACGGTCAGGTGACCTTCACCGGCGGCTACCCCTTCGCATCCGGCTCGACCGTGACGCTTGAAGTCGGCGGGCAGGACTTCCAGCTCTTCACCGAGGGCGACTGGGCCTGGCCCGCGACGCCGCAGGACGACGCGGCCATCGTCGCGGCGATGAAGCGCGGCGCCGAGGCCGTGCTGACCGGCGTGTCCGGTCGCGGCACCCAGACCAAGGACACCTTCTCGCTGCTGGGCTTCACCGCGGCCGTGGACGAGGCCGCCAAGCGCTGCACCAGCTGATCCACCGCCCTTCCGGGGCGGCCCCATGACATGAGAGCGGGTCCGGTTTTCCTTGATGACCGGGCCCGCTTTCCCATATGAGCCGGGCAGCCCCGGCCCCGAGGTACCCCCGATGACCGCCCCCGTCACACCGACCGCCCCCATCACCCAGGACGTCCACACCATCCCGCGCAAGACGCCGGAAGGTCCGACCAACCTCGTCGGCCTGCGCCGCGAGGCGATGCGCGATGCGCTGATCGCGGCCGGCACGCCCGAAAAGCAGGCGAAGATGCGGGTGAACCAGATCTGGCAGTGGATCTACCACTGGGGCGTGCGCGATTTCGATGCGATGACCAACCTCGCCAAGCCCTATCGCGAGCTGCTGGCTCGCAACTTCGTCATCTCCCTGCCCGAGATCGTCTCCAAGCAGGTCTCCTCCGACGGCACCCGCAAGTATCTGGTCCGGATCGCCGGCGGCCACGAGGTCGAGACGGTCTATATCCCCGAAGAGGATCGCGGCACGCTGTGCATCTCCAGCCAGGTGGGCTGCACGCTGACCTGTTCGTTCTGCCATACCGGCACCCAGAAGCTGGTCCGCAACCTGACCCCGGCCGAGATCGTGGGCCAGGTGATGCTGGCGCGCGACGACCTCGGCGAATGGCCGCAGCCGGGCGCGCCCAAGGACGAGACGCGGCTTCTGTCGAACATCGTGCTGATGGGCATGGGCGAGCCGCTCTACAATTTCGAGGGCGTGCGCGACGCGATGAAGATCGCCATGGATGGCGAGGGCATCGCCCTGTCGCGCCGTCGCATCACGCTCTCGACCAGCGGCGTCGTGCCTGAGATCGCGCGCACGGCCGAAGAGATCGGCTGCATGCTCGCCGTCAGCTTCCATGCCACCACCGACGAGGTGCGCGACAAGCTGGTGCCGATCAACAAGAAGTGGAACATCGAGAAGCTGCTCGAGGCGCTGAAGTCCTATCCCAAGCTGTCGAACTCGGAGCGCATCACCTTCGAATACGTGATGCTCAAGGACGTGAACGACAGCGACGAGGATGCGCGTCGCTTGGTCAAGCTGATCGAGGGCATCCCGGCCAAGATCAACCTGATCCCCTTCAACGAATGGCCCGGTTCGCCCTACCAGCGCTCGTCGAACAACCGCATCCACGCCTTTGCCGACATCATCTACAAGGCGGGCTATGCGAGCCCGATCCGCACGCCGCGCGGCGAGGACATCATGGCCGCCTGCGGCCAGCTCAAATCCGCGACCGAGCGCGCCCGCAAGAGCCGCGCCGAGATCGCGGCCGAAGTACAGGGATAAGGCGCCGGACCAACCGGGCGCTATCAGGGGGAGAGAGCGGTGAAGATCAAGCTCAACGGGATCGAGTTCGAGGTCACGGCGGTGGAGCCCGCCCTGCGGGAGGCGATCCTCGGCGATCCGGTGATCGCCAAGGCGGTCTGGCGCGACGTGTATGCGTGGGACGCAGCCGCGCAGGAGGGCAAGAACACAGGCCCGGTGACCCAGAACGGCGCGATCCCGCTGGCCAACGGCCTCTCCTTCTTCGTGCCCAAGGGCGAGGGCGCCGAGAAGAACGAGAGCGCCTCGCGCACCTCCGGTGAGCGGTTCCTCAAGGCGCTGAACGTGAAGTCGACCATCGACGTGCTCAAGGCGATGGCGCGGCTTCTGGGCATGCCGCAGAAGATCCTGCCCAAGGAGTTCGACCCGCTCCGCCCGGTGGCCTCCTTCACGGTGAAGATGCATGTCGAGCACTCGGTGCTGCGGCTTCGCAACGCCAGCCGGAACCTGCAGGCCTATCTGCTGGTGCCCGGACAGATCGGCTTTCACCACGAGATCACGGCGATCCACGACCAGGGGGGCTACGACGCGCTGATCGCCGAGAAGCCAGAGCTGAAGACGCTGACGCCGCTCTTCCTGGTGCCCGCGCGCACCAAGGCCAACCGCGAGATGCGCGCCACCGCGCTGATGGCACAGACCCGCGACCTCGCGGAGCAGGCCAAGGGCAAATCCGTCGAGGAGCTGCCGGAAGCGCTGCGCATGCGGATCGGTCGCAACCAGGCAGAGCTGCGGATGCTGGCCCAGGCCGCGAACCAGGCGCGCCAGGGTCAGACCGGCGCCAAGCCCCGCGCCACCGCCTGAGGAACCGCCACCCGACTGGCCAGTTGGCCGTGCATCCCCGCAGCGGAGGCACGGCCATGAGCTATTCGACAGGTGACAAGGTGACGTGGAACTGGGCCAACGGCACCGGTAGCGGCAAGATCACCAAGGTCTACACGCGCAAGATCACCCGCACGATCAAGGGCTCGGAGATCACCCGCAACGCCAGCGAGGACGAACCCGCCTACCTGATCGAGCAGGAGGACGGCGACGAGGTGCTCAAGAGCGGCTCCGAGCTGTCCAAGGCCTGAAGGCGCGACAGGTCAAACCAGCCGGTCGCGCAAGCTCGGAAGGGTGAGGCGGAGCGGCGCGCCCCGCCCTCACCCTGCCGCGAAGACGCCCCTTCGCGGCGGAGCGTTATTCTGCCCGGCCGGGGATATGCTCGCGCCGCTCGCCCGCATGGGTCCAACTGCGCATCGCCTCGAAGGCCTCGTCGGCGGTTTCCACGAACTTGAACAGCTGCAGATCCTCTTCGGCGATGGTGCCGGCCTCGGCCAGCGCCTCCCAGTTCACGATCTTCTCCCAGAAGGCCCGACCGAAGAGCAGGAAGGGCACGCGCTTCATCCGCCCGGTCTGGATCAGCGTCAGCGTCTCGAACAGCTCGTCGAGCGTGCCGAAGCCGCCGGGGAACACGCAGACCGCCTTGGCGCGCATCAGGAAATGC
>Ga0066860_10000075_pt1 | contig 42744 bp, 33 predicted proteins | sample ETN07SmetaG_FD_65601 | JGI IMG/M metagenome (GOLD analysis project Ga0066860, IMG submission 65601) | Marine microbial and viral communities from oxygen minimum zone, Eastern Pacific Ocean - ETNP2014F14-07SV275 | ecosystem: Environmental > Aquatic > Marine > Oceanic ... | reverse complement strand
CACGGTGCTGGTTGACCCATCGTGACCGCTCAGAGTACAAAACCCGTTCCAGCGTGAAGGCCGTGCGCAAATCGGTCACGATCCCCGGAATGACCGGTCACGTTCGCCGGAATACGCAAATACTCCGACGAATGAAGCCTAACTGCAAAAGAGCTGTCATTCTAGCTTTAACAGAGGCGGGCTTCAGACCAGTGCACTTCGAAATCTGACTGACCGTTAGCGTACTAACCACACCCAGATCGTCTGCAGCACATATCAGCAATGCAAGAATCAGCCTGTCATTGATAGTGGGGCAAGGTTCCAAATCCAGATCGCTAGAATCGAGCAGGAAAAAAATTAACCTTCGCTGCCATTGAGTGGTACGAACAGCCCATACCGGGAAGCAGCCTAGCGCCGGACCATGCTGGTATAAAAACCGTGGGCGTCCGCTGGTACGCTCTTTTGCACGATTGATATATCCCTTTTCTTCCAGGAACCTTCCGGCCGAAACAGCTGTGCTGATTGACACGCCGACATCGTTCGCAAGCTGCTTAGTAGTCTCCCCGTAAGCTCCACCTCTATCGATTAGAGCGAGCAGTCGCAGAAGGAAAAACTTGTGTGACGGCCTAATGCCAGAGATCGGTGCGTTCAGCACATTCAGCTCAAGATCCGAACAACCTGGGATTTTTGATTCGCCAAGAAAAATTTCCATAAAAACCTTTGCGCGTTGAAGCCACGTTTTTTCGCTCTCTAAAATATCACTCCTCCCCCTTTATTCCGATAAAAGACCCTATTATTTTTTATTTGTGACAAGTCACAAATAAAAAAATACAATGTGACTAGACGCATTTTTTACATGCGTGACACGTCACAAAGCTTTTTAATATTTTGTGACTAGACGCAATAATCAAACCCCAGCATCATCGCATCGTGAAAGACCATAATCCGGAGAAGCCAATGCCTAGAAAACCACAGGAGCAGAGCTTAGAAACCCAGTTGATAAAACTGAGAAGAACGGTCTTTGAAAGTTCTTCTGAAGATCAAGACTGGGCAATACAGTATTTATCCAGGCATAATTTATTTGTAAATCAGCACAGCTTTGACACTCAAGAGCCAATATCAAAACTTGCAGCCAGGTGGCCTGCCGCGAAAGGTCTTGACAAAGAAAAGGTCATCAAGAACTTTCTAGCCGCACTTAGAAAAAGAAAGTCTCGCAGAAACCAGAATGGCATGAGCGAGCAGACTTTTATGGTTACCATCCACACAGATACAAAAATAAAAAAACTCAAAAAAACATTAAAACTTAACAAGACAGAACTACTTAAACACCTTGCCGATACCGCAACAAAAGAAAATAGCGCATTCGAAAAAGAGCGCAGGAAAATAAAAAAAGATATTAAGGAAGCCAAAGACGAAAAAGAAGCTGCCTTAATCTCAGTCAGGAGAGCCGTAAGGGAAGTTTATGAACAACTTGAAAATTGCCTATGGGAGCTATCTCAGCTCAAAGAAATTAACAAAGAAGAATTCTCATTGACCGAAGTCCAGTTCCAAGCGGCACAAAGCTCTTATATGAGAAGCTTGAAGGAATGCAGAAAGAAATGTGAGACCGTAAGGCTAATGAGAGCACTCCCTTCGCTTACAGCATATACAGAACCCTCACAATCGCTGCCCCTAACTAGCGACCAAGAGAGGAACGACACATAAAAAAGCACAGGCAGCGAAACCGAGATCAAGAAGCGAGCGTTAATCCATAGCAGACGCTCGGCTGATCTTGTGCCCGAAAGACAAGGTCATGTGTGTACGCAAAGCACTGACACCTATCGACCTCTGCTCGCGCCACCTGGCCACTAATACAGAGTTTGGTATGGAGCTCTCGCTTGGCTAGCCGCAAAGCCCAATACGAAGCATGCACAGCAAATTTGAGAGGTATGCCGGGGTTCCGCAGGTTATGCTTACACCTGCATGGGAACACCGGCCAGCCAAAGAAGAGATCGGAGAGCTGGCTGGCTGGCTGGCTGGCTGGCTGAGAATACGTGCTGCGCAGCACACCATCACCAGAAACCCAAAGGATTCCAAAAAGCATTCCAACCAAAATCTGAACCCAGCTTTATCCATATTTATCAAAAGCTTACAACACCTGTTCAGATTACCCCGGCCCACCAAATTAGCAAGACCTAAAGCCCTGATAATCCTAGTGATTTTTGGGGCTTTTTGCTTTCTGGCACATGCGAGTGCCCCAAAAGTGTCACAGCAGTCTTGGCAGAGCTTCGAGCTTGCGCCAGCTTATTTATCCAGATACCTTTAGATCGCTGACTGATATTAGGTCAGTGTTTGGCCAGTCTCTGAACAGAGCTGGCACCGCGATGTTCACTCTTTCGACTAGCGGACCCCTCTTGACTAAACAAAGGAGGCGGCCGTGAGCACGTCAAAAGTATCAAAACATCGCAAGTCAGCTTTCCAACACCAGAATGGCCACTGCTGCTACTGTGGCTTCCTCATGTGGCAGGATTCCGCAGAAGCTTTCGCAGCAAAGCACCGGATCTCCCTGGCCCAAGCCCAACAGTTCCAATGTACAGCTGAGCACCTTAAGGCCCGGAGCGAAGGCGGCAAAAACGCTGCGAACAACATCGCTGCTGCTTGCAAGCGATGCAACCAACTCAGGCACAAAAGCAAAAAAGCCCCCTCTCCCGAGACCTATCAGCAGCTTGTACAAAAGCGGCTAGCCCAAGGAAAGTGGTACAGCCTGCCGCCTAGCTCTAACCTCAAGCGGAAGAAACCGTGCAGCCTCAATGTTTAGGTTTTAGAACAGACGGACCAAGCATGACAGCATCACGCAGGTGATCCGGAGCAAGATGGGCATAGCGCATGGTCACAGCCAAGCAGGAGTGACCAAGAATTTCGTGTAGCGTCAGGATGCTGCCGCCCTTCAGCATAAAGTGACTGGCGAAGGTATGCCGTAGAACATGTGCGGCCTGCCCTTTCGGTAGCTCAATCGTAGTTCTAGCCAGTGCTCGCCGGAATGAGGTAACGGCCGGGGTAAAGGGACCGTGCTGACGCCAGTGCTTAAGCAGCAGTGTTTGCAGGTCGGCAGAGATCGGGACAGACCTGACCTTCCCGATTTTGGTACCGCTGAAGGTAATCACGCCGTTTCTTACCGAGGCAGGGCCTGACCTTTCGGCCTCAGACCAACGTGCACCAGTGGACAGGCCAATCATCACTCTCGGCTCAACGTGTGGGTTATCGCAGCCTTCCCGGATGGAGGCCATCAGCTCGGCTATCTGGTCGTCAATTCAGCCAGCCGAAGACGGTCGGCGGCTTCGGTGACCAATCGGTGCTTGCTGGATCAACTTGGCTCGGCAAGCCGCCTCAAAGCGAAGGGCCTCAGCCTTGGTTTTGAGTGTCTTGCGGAAGCCTTTCGCTTCAGCGGGTTCAACGTCCGCTTTCCAACGGCCAGCAGCTTGCCTGGCAATCGCCATCAGGCCGCCCTGCCCCCTCTAACCTGGCATTACTGAGCAGGTCACGGATATGGCGAGAGATCGCCCGTTTGCCCATATCACTTGCCGCAGAGCGGCCAGGAGCCACAGGCCAGAATGCCCATTCCAGCTCTGGCAGAACAAAAGCTGTGCATATCCACTGCCTCGCCGGTACTAAGCCAAGTGGAGGCCATGGCGGACTGCTGAATATGGGCATTGTGGTAGGCACGCTTGATACAGCAAACGCCTTGAGCCAGGTATCAGGAAAGCACCGTATACCAGCCTAAGGGAGCCGCTACCGAACAGCTCCAAGCAAACTCGTTAGCCGGCACTCCAATAAAACATACAAAAAATTTACGCCCTGCGACGTCCTCAATCTAGAGCCTTTACCCCTCCCATTCCTACGCTGACTGCACGACCTAACCGTGGAGTAGTTCGCTATGAGTACCGTGCTGTTGCTGGTGTCACTGGCACTGATTATCTACCTGGGAGCCGTCATGCTCGCACCGGAGAAGTTCTAGGGAGGGGTAGCCATGTTTGAAGTTGCGTTAATTTTCGTCATTGCTCTGGGGCTAGCCTGGCCATTGGGACGCTATATGGCTGGGGTCTTCTCTGGCCAGCCGCATGTCAGCGACCGGCTGTTTGGCCCGCTTGAGCGCATCACTTACCGACTCATCGGGGTGAACCCGCTGCAGGGCATGACCTGGAAGACCTATGTTTGGGCTTTGCTGTTGTGCAACCTGGTGCTGGGGGGAGTCGCTTATCTCATCCTGCTGCTCCAGCATCTGTTGCCGATGAACCCCGACAATATCGGCCCTCTCTCGTGGGACCTGGCGCTGCATACAGCGGTGTCCTTCCTCACCAATACCAATCAGCAACATTACTCGGGGCAGGCTCAGTTGAGCTATCTGTCACAAGGCTTCCTTATTGTGACCCTCCAGGTGGTAACGCCAATGACCGGCCTGGCCGCCTGCGTGGCGATATTGCGGGGTATGTTTGGCGGTCGCAACGCAGACAGTGCCAAAGAAGGCGAGCCACGTGACCTCGGCAACTTCTATGTTGACCTTGTACGTGGCGTGCTGCGGGTGGCGCTACCCGTGGCGCTGGTGACGTCATTGCTGCTGACCTGGCAGGGCGTACCGAGCACCTATCAAGGCGCTCAGGTGGCGCAACCATTGGATACGGCGGCCGAGATGCGCGAGCAGGTAATTCCAGTAGGCCCGGTGGCGCCCATGGTGGCGATCAAGCAGCTTGGCACTAACGGTGGCGGCTGGTACGGCCCCAACAGCAGTAATCCGCTGGAAAATCCAACGCCGGTTAGCAACGCCATCGAGACCGTCGCTCTTGTTCTCATCCCGATGTCGATTGTATTTATGGCGGGCTTTCTGCTGCGTCGCCGCCGCTTTGCAGTGATGTCGCTGGCGGTGATGGGCGTGATGAGCGTTGCCCTTATTGCAGCGACGGTCTACAGCGAAGTGCAATCCAATGCAGCCTTTGCCGGCCTGAGTGCCGACGGCTCCAACATGGAGGGTAAAGAGCTGCGATTTGGCCCCGAACTGTCCGCGCTGTGGGGCACCTTCACCACGCAAACGTCGAATGGCTCTGTCAACGCCATGCACGACTCTTTCAACCCTCTCGGTGGCCTGGTAACTCGCGCGGGAATGCTCATCAACGCCATCTGGGGCGGCGTGGGCGTCGGCTTCATAAACTTCATCGTGTACGTCTGGATCGCCGTCTTCCTGTCAGGCTTGATGATTGGCCGCACCCCGGAGATTTTTGGACGCAAGATCGAAACCCGAGAAATTACCGCGCTGGGCGCGTTAATAGTGCTGCCGACCTTTGTGATCCTGGGCCTCACTGCCATTACCGTGGGTGTGCCGGGGCTGGCGCAAAACAGCAACCCGGGCTTCCACGGTATTTCCCAGGTGTTCTATGAATACACCTCAGCCTTTGCCAACAACGGCTCCGGTTTCGAGGGGCTGGGAGACGACACACCCTGGTGGAACCTGACCTGCGTGCTGGCATTGCTGCTCGGCCGCTACCTTCCCATGGTCCTGCCTTTACTGGTTGCCGGCTGGCTTGCCAGCAAGCGTGTAACGCCTGCATCCAATAGCACCCTGCGGCTCGAAAGCGTCACCTTTGGCGCCACTCTGATTGCGGTGATTCTGATCCTCAACTTCCTTTCGTTCCTGCCTTCGGCAGTCCTGGGGCCTATTGGTGAAGGCCTTGAATTGTCCTCCCCGCTTGTGAGTCAGGAGTAAGGTTATGCAAAAACAATCTCCCAACCTGTTGGACAAGACGGTCCTGCGTGCTGCAGCGTGGCTGGCCTTCAAGAAGCTGACGCCAAAAGCAGCAGCAACCAACCCGGTGATGTTTGTTGTGCTGATAGGCACCGTCATCACTGCCTTTTTCACCGTCCAGCGCCTATTTGCCGGCCAGCCCTTCGGGTTTGAATTGGCAACCACCCTGTTGTTGCTGTTCACCGTGTGGTTCGCCAACTTTGCCGAATCGGTCGCTGAAGCACGCGGGCGTGGACAGGCGGATAGCTTGCGCTCAGCCAAACGCGCGCTCAAAGCCCGGCGCATCAAGAACGGGAATGAACAGAACGTCGATGCGGATCTGCTGCGTAAGGGTGACCGGGTGCGCGTCGTTCAGGGCGAGTACGTACCCGCCGATGGCGAAATAGTGAAAGGCGTGGCCACTATCAACGAGTCGGCGGTCACCGGTGAGTCGGCGGCTGTACTCCGGGAAGCCGGTGGCGACCATTGTGGCGTGATTGGTGGCACCAAGGTGTTGACCGGTGAGTTCGAGTTTGAGGTGACTGCCGACCCCGGCCACAGCTTCCTGGACCGCATGATTGGTTTGGTCGAAGGCGCACAGCGTCAGAAAACGCCGAATGAAATGGCTTTGACCGTGCTGCTCGCGGCGCTGACCATGGTCTTTATTCTGGTTGTTGTCACCCTGCCGCCGATGGCTCATTTCATGGGCGTGAGCCTGGACTACACCATGCTGATCGCCCTGCTGGTGTGCCTGATACCCACAACCATTGGTGGGCTTTTGCCCGCCATCGGGATTGCCGGCATGAACCGGGCACTGGCGGCGAATGTGGTGGCCAAGTCCGGCAAAGCCGTGGAAGTCGCGGGGGATGTCGATACATTGCTGCTCGACAAGACTGGCACTATCACCTTCGGTGATCGCCAGGCCACCCGGTTTATGTCAGCAGGCAATACGCCTGTCGTGGATCTGGTCAACGCCGCCGTGTTGACGTCTTATGAAGACCCGACGCCGGAAGGCAAGTCTGTCCTGGAGCTGGCGGAACGTGAAGGGTATCGGGTACCCGAGCGCCCGGTCAGCGCAGACTACATCCCCTTTTCCGCAGAGACCCGTTTATCGGGCATTACCCTGGCCGACGGCACCACCTTCGTCAAAGGGGCCAGCGACGCGATCACGGCCTGGGCTGACGCCCGCGAGATTCGCATCCCAGACGATCTGAAAACGCTTGTCAAAGAGGTCGCGCAGAGCGGAGGCACACCGCTGGTCGTCGCCACCGATGCACAGATTCTCGGTGTGATCGCCCTCACCGATGTGATCAAGCCGGGGGTTGCAGAGCGCTTTGCGCGCCTGCGAGCGCTTGGTGTTCGTACCGTCATGGTCACCGGCGACAACCCCGTCACCGCCGGCGTCATCGCGGCGGAAGCCGGTGTGGATGACTTTGTTGCCGAGGCCAAACCCGAAGACAAGCTCAACCTGATCCGCGCTGAACAGGCCAAGGGACGTCTGGTGGCGATGGTCGGTGACGGCACCAACGATGCCCCGGCGCTGGCTCAGGCGGATGTGGGGCTGGCCATGAACTCCGGTACCCAAGCCGCGCGCGAAGCAGGAAACATGGTGGATCTGGATTCCGACCCGGCCAAGCTGCTGGCGGTGGTGGAAGTGGGCAAGCAGCTGTTGATAACCCGAGGCGCGCTGACCACCTTCTCGCTGGCCAATGATGTCGCCAAGTATTTCGCCATCATCCCGGCAGTGTTTGCCGGTGCGCTGCCAGCCATTGCCGCGCTGGACTTCATGGGGCTGCACAGCCCGGTCAGCGCGGTGCTGGCCGCCTTGATCTTTAACGCGCTCATTATCCCAGCGCTGATTCCGCTGGCTCTGCGCGGAGTGAAGCTACGCCCCATGACGGCGGAAAAGCTGCTGCGCAACAACATGCTTGTCTATGGTTTGGGCGGTGTCGCGCTGCCCTTCGTGGCGATCAAGGTTATCGATGTCCTGCTGAGCCTCGTGCTTTAACTGTTTGAGCTGACCCTGAGTTGAGGAATACTCCATGACGACTGATTTGTTCCGTACCCCATCGATATCGAGCCAGCTACTGACGGCGCTGCGTGCCGCCGTACTCTTCCTGGTGCTGTGCGGTCTTGGCTACACCGGCGTTGCCACCTTTCTGGGCGGCTTGCTCTTTCCCCAACAGGCGACGGGTAGTTTGATCGAGCGTAACGGCCAGATTGTTGGCTCTCGCCTTGTCGGCCAGGCGTTTGCAGGCGGGGCGTATTTTTATGGCCGTCCCAGCGCGGCCAACTACGACCCAACCGCGACCGGGGGCAGCAATCTGGCACCCAGCAACCCCGCGTTGCGAGAGCGGGCGATGGGCGACAGTGCGCGGATTCAAGCCAAAGAAGGCGTCAGTGCCGATAACATCCCGGTGGAACTGCTGGCCGCGTCGGGCGCTGGCCTGGACCCCGATATTTCCCCAGCGGCGGCACGCCTTCAGGCTCCCCGTGTAGCCGCCGCTCGAGGCCTGCCAGAACAAGCCGTCCTGGCTGCCATCGAGCAGCAGGTTCAGGGGCCTCAATGGGGTCTGTTCGGGCAGACACGGGTGAATGTTCTATTGCTGAACCTGGCGCTTGACGACCTCGCTGATAATGCAAAAGATCATCAATAAGGGTTAAAAACACAGCAACATGCAGATACCCAGAGCATTTACTGCCGCACCAAGGGGCCCGGTAACGACCATGACACGCAGGGGAACTCAGCATGGATGAGCGGTCTGGTCATGCTGACGCGCTGTTGCAGCGCATCAAGGACAAGGAGAGCGGTCGGCTCACGGTCTTTCTCGGTGCGGCACCGGGTGTCGGCAAGACCTACGCCATGCTCAGCGCAGCCCGCGAGCGGCAGCAGGAGGGTGTGAATGTGCTCGTGGGCCTGGTGGAAACCCATGGGCGCAGCGCCACCGAGTCCATGCTGGACAACATGGACGTGCTGCCGCGTACGGCAATCGACTACCACAACACCACCCTGACAGAATTCGACCTGGACGCGGCGCTGGCGCGGCATCCGCAACTGATATTGGTGGATGAGCTGGCGCATACCAATGTGCCCGGCAGTCGCCATAAACGCCGGTATCAGGATATTGCCGAACTGCTCAGTGCCGGGATCGATGTCTACACCACCGTCAACATTCAGCACCTGGCCAGTCTCAACGATCTGGTGCTGCAGATCACCAACGTTCGGGTGCGCGAAACCGTACCGGATCAGTTTGTGGATGATGCTTACGAGATCATCTTTATCGATTTGCCCCCGGCGACCCTGATCGAGCGTTTGCAGCAAGGCAAGATTTACCTCCCGGAATATGCCCGCTCAGCATTGGATTCCTTCTTTTCCCCGGCTAACCTCACGGCCTTGCGGGAGCTGGCCATGCGCGAAGTGATGGAGCGCGTGGATGCGAAGTTGACCACCGAGTTGCAGGCCGATGCCAACGGACGGGCTTTCGCCATTCAGGAAAAGCTCCTGGTACTGGTGAGCCAGAACACCGATCACGAGTATCTGATCCGCATTGCCCGTCACATTGCCGACCGGCGCAAAACGCCCTGGACCGTGGTGTGGGTCGATACAGGGCGCGTAGCCAGCCGCCAGTCGTCGCTGCGCCTGCAATCGGCCTTTTCGCTGGCCCGCGACCTGGGCGCCGAGACGGAGACGCTGCGCGGCCCCAGCACCTACCAGACCATAGTGCCGTTTATCCGGGAGCATCGGATCAACACTGTTCTGGTGGGGGCCGGCAAGCGAGGCCGGTTGCGCTTCTGGCGTAAACGGCTGTATCAGCAGCTGGTCGAGTCCGGCCTGCCCTTGGAAGTCTCGGTCATTCGCCCACCGGACGCCGACTCCCGTCAACCTGCACAGGCACTGCCCAGCGGCACTGCGCCTTTGGGATCCTGGCGCGCTCACGGCTTTGCCGCCTTGGCGGTGATGGTCGCCACCGCGGTGGCGATTCCTCTGGAGCTAGTGGCCAATACCACGCTGGTGCTGGTGTATGTGCTGGCAGTGATTGCCGCCGCGCTGCGGCATGGCTGGCGGCCTGCGATCACTGCGTCGCTCATGGCGTTTCTGAGCTTCAACTTTTTTTTCACGGAGCCGCGCTATACCTTCCATGTCACCCGTCAGGATGACGTTGCCACGCTGTTTTTCTTGCTGGTCATCGCCTTTGCTTGCGGCCCCGCGGCCTCCCGGATTCGTCGGCAATTTATCTTGCTGCGCGACGCCAACCGCTACTCCGAAGCCATGCGGCTGCTGGGGCAAGAACTCTCCATCGCCGAAGATCCCAAGGCTATCTGGCGAGGGATGCAAAAGGTCATTGCGGAATCCTTGCCGGTGGAATGCGTCATCGTGCCTACGCAGGGCGAAGCCTGGCCACGACCGACACGCCCCTTCACGCCCGTCGATCAGGCAGCCATTGACTGGACCACGCGCAATCAGCAAATCTCCGGCCGTTTCAGTGACACATTGAATGCGTCCGAATGGACGTTATTTCCGGTCAGCAAGGACGATCAGTGCATCGCCTGTGCTGCCCTCAAGTTTCCGGACTCGGCCACGATTCTCGCGCCTGGCGACAAGACCCTGATCACGGCCATTGTGAACCAGGGCGCCGACACCTGGCGACGGACACAACTGGTCCGCGAGCTGGAAGCAGCACGCGTCAAAACCGAGGTGGAACAACTGCGCTCAGCCCTGCTGTCGTCGGTTTCCCACGATCTCAAATCACCATTGGCGGCGATGATGGGCGCGGCCGAGAGTCTGCAGTTGCTGGATCAGCAACTCGAGCCCCAGGATAGGAAGGAACTGGAGGACACCATCTTGCAGGAGAGTCGTCGCCTGGACAGCTATATCCAGAATCTGCTGGATATGACGCGGCTGGGGTACGGCACACTGAAGATCGAGCGCGACTGGGTGTCGATCGCCGATATCGTCGGCAGCGCATTGTCACGCCTCAAGCGCTACTACCCCGGCGTACAAACCGAGACACATTTTCCGGACACAGCACCTGTGCTGTATGTGCATGCGGCATTGATTGAACAAGCCTTGTTTAACATTCTGGAGAATGCCGCGCGCTTTACACCCGCCAATGAAAAAATTGACGTTGCCATTAAAACCAGCGACAAGCGCTGTACCATCGCCATCGAAGACCGTGGCCCCGGGATCCCGCAAGCGCTGCGAGAAAAGATCTTTGATATGTTCTTTGTCGTTGCCGACGGCGACAAGAAAAAACAGAACACTGGGATGGGGTTGGCGATCTGTCGAGGCATGATCGGTGCCCATGGTGGCAGCGTACAGGCGACGGAAGGAACCAAACACCAAGGTACCCGCTTTGTCGTGGAGCTGCCGTTAGATGTGCCGCTCACGGCCTCCCCAAACGATCAGGAATAACCTAGACCGTGAGTATCAAGATTGTCATTGTGGACGATGAAGCCTCGATCAGGCGCATGTTACGTATCGCCCTGAAAAGCGAAGGCTACGATGTGACCGAAGCAGAAGACGGAGAATCCGGGTTGATCGCGATTGCCCGTCAGCAGCCGGACCTTGTGGTGCTGGACTTAGGGCTGCCAGGTATGGACGGCCACGCCGTGCTGAAAGAACTGCGCACCTGGTCGAAAGCCCCGGTTATCGTACTGTCGGTACGCAGCGGCGACCGGGAAAAAGTTCAGGCCCTGGATGCAGGGGCGCAGGATTACGTCACCAAACCCTTCAGTGTTGAAGAGCTCCTCGCGCGTATTCGCGCCAACGTGCGCGACCACATCAAGCCAGATTCACCCGTGGTACTGGACGACGGCCATCTCCATATCAACCTTGGTAAACGCTGGGTGACGCTGGCCGGCGAAAAAATCGATCTCACCCCCAAAGAATATGCGGTACTGGCCATGCTGGCCCGGTCGCTCAACTGCGTGATCACCCAAACCCAACTGCTGCAGGAGATCTGGGGGCCACAGCACAAGGAAGATAGTCACTACCTGCGCATCGTGGTCAGCCATTTACGGCAGAAACTGGGTGATGATCCGGCCGAGCCCTTCTACATACGCACCGAAGCCGGTGTGGGATATCGCCTGATGATCCAAGAGAGCGCACCCTGAACTGCCCGGCATTATCCGCAACCGCCAGGTTAAGCATCGCGCAGTTGGGCTGGCGCTTGTCGATTATCCTGAACGAGAGGTAGCCCCGCACCCATGACTCGACGACGCCGAGTCAATCGCCCATGCCTGTCCACTCGGCAAACTTGGGCCACAGCATCACTGCGGTGCGCCAATGAGGTTTTCCGGTCCTGCGCCTTCCATAACCAACCGCTTTGTTCCACTATGTTTAGAGCAAGTCCATAACGTTGTTAGGGTCCAACAAAGCAAGTGCGCAAGGCGGGGACTACGAGCGCTGGCGGAATGTGAGCAAGAGCGCAGTGCGGGTCAGTGCGGGTCAGTGCGGACGAAATCGACGTGTTGGTAAGCGTGTATCCGCAGTACGCCCTGTGGCTGGTGACAGGAAACACAGCGCCAGAGATCGGCCAAACAAGCCCCGAATACGACGAGGCCGACTCAAAGTTACCCAGTCACAACGCGGGATAGCGATCACACAGGAAGCAGGTAGGCGCTGGTTTTCCCGGTTTCACAGGGTCAAGGAAGAGTGAGCAGTAACGATGTACAAGAAGACGCCGAGTGAGCAGTTCGAAAAGCTGGATATCGATATGGCGGAAGAGCTTGAAGCCCGTATCGAGACACGTGGTTGGAGACCAAGCCGATCCAGCTATTCAAATGACCAGATAAGCACCAGTCACGCAATTATCATCGGTGCGATCATCATTGTAGTAGGCCTCTGGGGCGGAAAGCTTGCCTACGACTACCACCAAGAGCAGCAAGTCAAACGTGCTCTAAACGACTTCACCAACGCTATGCAGCAGTCCTTTAATACCGTAGACAATCAGCTGGCTAGGTCGATAGAAGATCAACGCGCACAGCAACAGCAGCAGTCTCAAATCCGAGAGCAACAGGCGCGGCGAGCGAACCAAATAGCTGCTGAACAACGTACGATACAAGCGAGAAATGAAAGGCTGGGATCAGATCAATGCCGCTTTTGGCGGGATCAAGTAAATAATGAACCCTCAGAACGAAATCTGAGAATGGCTGAAAGTAGCTGTAACTAATTTTGAGAAAGCTGGCGAGAAACGCATGGAAGATATAATAAATAACGGCTGGGTTATTGGAGTGGGAGGGGGAGTATTAAGCGGACTTATTGTCGCATGGCTGACACGCACTCTATTCTCAAAAAAGGACCTACGCGAGCTTGCAGGCAAGATATCATCTGCCAACAAAGAAATTCTATACGCAATACGACCAGAGATATCAGAAGATAACTTACCAAGCACAAATGTCATTGAAGCACTTCGAAACGCAACCGCCAGAAGATATAAGATCGAAGCAAAACACCTATACAACATCACAGAAATAGCGGAAGAGCTTATCAAAGAGATAATGGACTCAAGCTTCATCTCCTCATCACTTAAAAAGAAATATTGCGACTCCCTAAATGAAATAATACTAGACGAACTAAACGCATCGCTAAGCATTTACATGGATAGCGATGCATTGGTGGAGCGCATTGAGTACAAAGAGAGGATGACCTCCTTGCTATCATTGACACTAGGAACAATCGCAGCGCTCGCGACAGCCATTTCATTTCTACGGAGTAGCTTTGATTCGCTATCTCCATTTGGGAAGATTACCGAGTCCATTTTCCCAATGGCTCTAGTAATGACATCAGTAATGATTGTGATGGCAGCAACACAGGTTGCCCTAAAGCTAAATCGCAAGAAAGCAAAGGAAAAGGACGCGGTAGAGGAACCATCCTCATGCTTAAAAGGCTCAGATTAAAGAACAACAAAAAGCTTCCAAAGCAAGAAACATGAGAGCGACAGCATTGCCACCTTTGCATTAACGCCTTTTGATACACCATCACAATCTACTTGTGAAACCAGCGCCAGCATAGGGTTACCATGAAAGTAAGCAATCCACTTACAATTATCGCCATATTTGCCGGATTGGCAGAGGCGCTTGCTACAATCGCCCTGATCAAACTACCTATCGAGATGCAAGAAAAATTTATTTATTTTGTGATGGCATTCCCGACACTAATAGTCACGCTGTTCTTTATAGTCCTATACTTTAAAAACAACGTACTGTACGCGCCCAGCGACTACCAAGACCCAGAACACTACTTAAAAATAAACCAGATTGAGCTAAAGAAAGCATTCGACTCTGCATTCACGACAAGCAAAGAATCTCTAGAAACAAATAACGCCCTAGAGGGCAGTCCGCCTAGAAATGACAATCAATCGACCACTCATGGAGCGGTTGATCCAGCGAAGGAACTTCTAGAGAATCTATCCAAGTCCTCCTTAGGAATACTAATTACCTTACTTTTAGAAAAGAACGAAAAAGAAAGAAAAAAGGTAATCGAATCAATCGAGAGCAAACAACTGAAAAAAATGATAACATCTATACTTGACAAGGTAAGAGATCAAGTCGGCGAGGAAGCATTTAAAAGCCCAATACACCTAACCCGCTGAAAAAAGTTTGGCATACAAAGAAAAGTCATTTCAGTGCCGAAAAAGTGTCGCAGCCATAGCGATATATTGTGTGAAAATGAGAAGCCGGAATTTCGCTAAAGCTCTGATTTCAAAGGAAAAGCCAAAAATAGCGCGATAATGCAAAGCTAGCGAAACGGGTTCAAATCCCCTAAGCCAAGAATATAAAAAAGGATGCTATAAGGCGTCCTTTTTTCCGCCCACGAACGTCTCTACCAACCAGCCTACGGCCCCGGCGACCTGTGCCGAAACCCCTGCTGACCCGCCTCTAGCCTGAATCGTCCGCCCGCCAGGCAAACCTCAACATTACATATACATTTCCGTATATTTTACGAATAACCCTTCCCTCCCCAGCTGACAAAGTCATAACCCGGTTGCCACACGCCCCTTACGCACACTATATTCGCCATTCCATATATATCTACAGGCACAGCCACCCCATACCACCATGCTCGAACACCTAACCCCACCCACCGTTTTCAAGTGCCTGGCCGATGAGACCCGCACGCGTCTGATGCTGCTGATTGCCGCCGAGGGTGAGCTATGCGTTTGCGAGCTGACGGCGGCGCTGGAATTGAGCCAGCCGAAGATTTCCCGCCACCTGGCGCAATTGCGCACTTGCGGGTTGCTGGCGGATCGGCGGCAGGGGCAGTGGGTGTATTACCGTTTGCACCCTCACCTGCCCGACTGGGTTATCCAGCTGCTGCGCACCACGCTGGACAGCAATCGCCACTGGCTTAGCCCGGATCATCAGCGGCTGGAGCAGATGGGCGATCGTCCTGAGCGCGCGGCGCGCTGTTGCCCGATGACCACCTCCTGAATCGCTGCAACCGGAGCCGCCATGTCTCACTCTGACCTGCCCAACCTGGATATCGAGCTGGCGCCCCGCCCGGATCTGGAGCGCCTGCGCAGCCCGCTGCACGCCACGCATGCGCCGCGCATTCTGCTACTGCACGGCTCTGCCCGTGAGCGTTCCTACAGCCGGCTGCTGGTCAAAGAAGCGGCCCGCCTGCTCACTTACTTTGGCGCCGAGGCCCGCATCTTTGATCCATCTGGTCTGCCGCTACCTGACGATGCGCCGGATACCCACCCCAAGGTGGTTGAACTGCGCGAGTTGATGCAGTGGTCCGAGGGCCAGGTGTGGTGCTCGCCCGAGCGTCACGGGGCGATGACGGCGGTGTTCAAGGCGCAGATCGACTGGGTGCCGCTGAGCATTGGCGCGGTGCGCCCGACCCAGGGCAAGACGCTGGCGGTCATGCAGGTGTGTGGCGGGTCGCAGTCGTTCAATGTGGTGAACCAGCTGCGTGCGCTGGGCCGCTGGATGCGCATGTTCACCATCCCCAATCAGTCGTCGGTGCCCAAGGCCTTTCTGGAGTTTGACGAGGCCGGGCGCATGCGCCCCTCGCCCTTCTATGAGCGGGTGGTGGATGTCATGGAAGAACTGGTGAAATTCACTTTGTTGCTGCGCGAGCACAGCGACTATCTGGTGGACCGCTATTCCGAGCGGCGCGAATCCGCAGAGCAGCTGTCTACGCGCGTCAATCAGCAGGGCATTTGAGGAGCCAGCATGGGATTGTTTGAGCGCTGGTTGAGTGTCTGGGTAGCGCTGGCCATCGCTGCAGGCGTCGCGCTCGGCTCGCTGTTTCCGACCCTGTTTGCCGGTGTCGCAGCGCTGGAGTTTGCCCATGTGAACCTGCTGGTGGCGGTGCTGATCTGGGTGATGATCTACCCGATGATGGTGCAGATCGACTTTGCTGCCGTGCGCGATGTCGGCAAACGTCCGCGCGGGCTGGTGCTGACGTTGACCATCAACTGGCTGGTCAAGCCCTTCACCATGGCGCTGCTCGGCTGGCTGTTCTTTCGTGTGCTGTTTGCAGACTGGGTGGACCCGCAAAGCGCAGGAGAGTACATCGCCGGCATGATCCTGCTGGGCGTGGCGCCCTGTACCGCGATGGTGTTTGTCTGGAGCCAGCTGACCCGTGGCGACCCCAACTACACGCTGGTGCAGGTGTCGGTGAACGATCTGATCATGGTGTTTGCCTTTGCGCCGCTGGTCAGCCTACTGCTAGGCGTCAGCGATATTCAGGTGCCCTGGGCAACGCTGCTGCTGTCGGTGCTGCTGTACGTGGTGCTGCCGCTGGCAGACCCGTCGCCTGCTGCAACGCCGCGCGCCGGGCCAGCTGAAAAATCTGCTACGGCGCCTCAAGCCCTGGTCGATACTGGGGCTGCTGGGCACCGTGGCACTGCTGTTCGGCCTGCAGGCCGACACACTGCTGAGCCAGCCGCTGACCATCGTGCTGATTGCCATTCCGCTGCTGGTGCAGACCTACGGCATCTTTGCGCTCGCTTATCTGGCCGCCTGGAAGCTGCGCCTGCCACACCCGATTGCAGCGCCGGCCTGCATGATCAGCACCTCCAATTTCTTTGAGCTGGCGGTCGCGGTCGCCATCTCGCTGTTCGGGCTACACTCCGGTGCGGCCCTGGCCACGGTGGTCGGCGTGCTGGTCGAGGTACCGGTCATGCTCTCGCTGGTGGCCTTTGCCAACCGCACCCGTCATTGGTTCCCAGGCACAGAGTGACCTCACAAGGCAGGAGTCCGCTATGAGTATCAAGGTAGGTATCAACGGTTTTGGTCGCATTGGTCGGCTGGCGCTGCGCGCGGCCTGGGACTGGCCGGAGCTGGAGTTTGTGCGCATCAATGATCCGGCGGGCGACGCGGCAACCCACGCCCACCTGCTCAACTTTGATTCGGTGCACGGCCGCTGGCAGCACGAGGCCGGCAGCAACGCCGAGCAGGTGCTGATCGACGGCAAGGCGATCACGGTGACAGCCAATCGCGCGCTGGCCGATACCGACTGGAGCGACTGTGATCTGGTCATCGAGGCCAGCGGCAAGATGAAAACCCTGGCCAGCCTGCAGCCGTACCTGGATCAGGGCGTCAAACGGGTGGTGGCCTGCGCGCCGATCAAGGAGCCGGGGGCGCTGAATGTGGTGATGGGCGTCAACCAGGACCGCTTTGACCCGCAGCAGCACCGCATTGTCACCGCCGCCTCCTGCACCACCAACTGCCTGGCGCCGGTGGTCAAGGTGATTCAGGAGGCGCTGGGCATTCGCCACGGCTCGATCACCACTATCCACGATCTGACCAACACCCAGAGTATTCTCGACCAACCGCACAAGGACCTGCGCCGTGCCCGCGCCAGCGGCATGAGCCTGATCCCCACCACCACCGGCTCGGCCACGGCGATTGCCGAGATCTTCCCCGAGCTGCGCGGTCGCCTGAACGGCCATGCGGTGCGGGTGCCACTTGCCAATGCCTCGCTCACCGACTGCGTATTCGAGGTCGAACGGCCTACCAGCGTGGAAGAGGTCAACGCCCTGCTCAAGCAGGCGGCCGACGGCCCGCTGCGCGGCATTCTCGGTTATGAGGAACGCCCGCTGGTGTCCATTGATTACCGTACCGACCCGCGCTCCTCGATCATCGATGCGCTGTCGACCATGGTGATCAACCAGACCCAGGTCAAGCTCTACGCCTGGTACGACAACGAGTGGGGCTACGCCAATCGCGCCGTGGAGTTGGCGCGCCTGGTCGGCCAGTATCGCTAGGACCTCTCCCGCATGCGCGCCTTGTCCAAGCTGTCGGCCAGCGTACGCCAGTACATGGTGGTCACCGCCAACTACTGGGCCTTTACCCTGACCGACGGCGCGCTGCGCATGCTGGTGGTGCTGCACTTCCACAGCCAGGGCTACGCGCCGCTGGAAATTGCCGCGCTGTTTCTGTTCTACGAAATCTTCGGCGTGGTCACCAACCTGCTCGGCGGCTGGCTGGGCGCGCGCATCGGCCTGAACCGCACCATGAATCTGGGCCTGGCGCTGCAAGTGGTAGCCCTGCTGATGCTGACGCTACCGGCCAGCGCCCTCAGCGTGCCCTGGGTGATGGCGGCGCAGGCGCTGTCCGGCATCGCCAAGGACCTGAACAAGATGAGCGCCAAGAGCGCCATCAAGCTGCTGGTGCCTGAGCAGCAGCAAGGCACGCTGTACAAGTGGGTGGCCATTCTCACCGGCTCCAAAAATGCCCTGAAGGGCGCCGGCTTCTTCCTCGGTGGTGCGCTGCTGGTGCTGGTCGGCTTTGCCGGCGCGGTACTGGCCATGGCGATTGCGCTGGCGGTGGTGTGGCTGATCAGTCTGCGCCTGCTGAAGCAGGACTTGGGGCGCGCCAGCGGCAAGCCCAAATTCCGGGAGCTGCTGTCCAAGAGCCGTGCCATCAACCTGCTCTCCGCGGCGCGGCTGTTTCTGTTCGGTGCCCGTGATGTGTGGTTTGTGATCGCCCTGCCGGTGTACCTGAGTAGCGCGCTGGGCTGGGACTTCTGGCTGGTCGGTGGCTTTATGGCCAGTTGGGTGATCGGCTACGGGCTGGTGCAGTCGATAGCGCCGCGGCTGACCGGCCGACAGCAGGTGCCGGGCGGGCGCAGCGCTGCCGGCTGGGCATTGCTGCTGGCCCTGCTGCCCGCTGCGATTGCCGTGGGCATGCACCTCACGCCACAGAACGCCAGCGCAGTGCTGATTGGCGGCCTGCTGCTGTTTGGCGTGATCTTCGCCATCAACTCGTCGCTGCACAGCTATCTGATTGTCAGCTACGCCAAGGGCGATGGTGTGTCGCTGGATGTCGGCTTCTACTATATGTCCAACGCCATGGGGCGGCTGATCGGCACCCTGCTGTCCGGCTGGGTTTACCAGCAATACGGCCTGGGCGCCTGCCTGTGGATCTCCAGTGCCTTTGTGCTGCTGGCCGCGTTGATTTCGCTGGGGTTGCCGCGTCAGGTGTCGTCGAGCGCAGGGTGAGTCAACGCACCGGCGGAATCGCATACGTGCCGGTGGCGTGGGCGACCGGCTCGGGCTCGCCGTCGGAATACAACGAGACCTCGCCAATCACCATGGTCTTGCCCACTTTCAGCAGGCGGCATTCGGCGATGACGTCGCGGTCGGCACGCGGCTTACGCATAAAGTTGATGTTCAGGTTGGTGGTCACCGCCAGCGCCACCAGCCCCAAGGTGCCCAGCAACGCCACGTACAGGGCAGCGTCCGCGACTTCCATCAGCACCGGACCCGACACCGTGCCGCCCGGGCGCAGGTGCGCGCCAGTGATGTGCTTGCGGATCACCGCCATGCGCTCGCCCAGCGATTCGATATCAAAGCGGGAGTGCGGAAACTCCGCATCGAAAAACCGCTGCAACTCGTCCTTGGAAACCATGGCTACTCCGTCATCAGACTGCGGTATCAGAGCTGTTCGCTGACCGGGCAGCGCTGCAGATCACTCGGTTGCAACAGGTGCAACGCATCAAGAAAGGCTGGCAGGAAGCTGCCCGGGCCTTGGGCATGCTGCTCGGCCTTAAGACCGGCAGCCGCAAACACCTGGGCGGCGGCCACGGCGGCCGCCAGCGTCTGCCCCGGCGCAACGCCAATAAAACCGGCGAGCAGGGCACTGAGCGCGCAGCCCATGGCAGTCACCTGCGGCATCAGCGCACTGCCGCCCTCGATGCGCAGGCTGCGCTGGCCATCGGTCGCCAGGTCAACCTCACCGGTCACCAGCACCACGCAACCCTGCGCGCGCGCCAGCTGACGCGCAGCCTCGGCAGCGCTCTCTACGCTGTCGCCGCTATCCATGCCCCGGCCCTGCCCACTGGCACCGGCCAGCGCGATGATCTCCGAGGCATTGCCGCGAATGGCCGTTGGCCGCCGGTCCAAAAGCGCGGTCACCAGCTGGCGGCGAAAGCCGGTTGCCGCGTGCGCCACCGGGTCAAGCACCCAGGGCACCCCGGCCGCCTGTGCACCGGCGATGGCCGCGTACATGCCTTCAGCCCACTGCGGCGAGGGCGTGCCCATATTGATACTCAAGGCTGATGCCAGCGCCGCAAACTCACCGGATTCATCGGCGCAGTGCACCATAGCCGGCGACGCGCCGGCGGCCAGCAACACGTTGGCGGTCATGTTCATCGCCACGTAATTGGTAATGCACTGCACCAGCGGGGTCTGCTCACGCAGGCGTTGATACAAGGTCCAGCTGTCGTTCAGCTGCGTATTCTGCAGGCTCATGCCTTCTCTCCGGCCCTGACTGTCAGGCTGCACTGTACCACCGGCTCGTCCGGCAATCCGCCGACTCACGCGGCCGAGTTGCGCAGGTACTCGGCAAAGGCATACGCCACCACCGGCAACTGCCGATTCTGCAGGCAAGCCAGCACCAGATTGGCCGACGGAAAGCCACGGTCGGCAATCTCCCGACTGACCAGCTCGCCACCCACGCTGGGCACGCCAATCTGTATCTGAAAACTCAGCGCCTGCTCGTAGCGCAGGTAACCCAGCAGAAACTCGAAGCTGTTGCTCTCGATCAGCGCCCGCAGCTTGATCGAGCGCCGGGCCAGATAGGTATCCAGCAGCTGACGACCGGCAGTATCCCGGCCGGGCAGCACCACCGGATAGTCCAGGCACTGGCGCAGGCTGACCCGCCCCGGCTCCGCCGCCAGCGGATGACTGCGGTGCATTACCACGCACAGCGGTTGGGCGACATCGTGCAAGCGCTCGATGTCCGCCTCCGGCGTCAGATGAAAGATGAACGCCAGGTCAGACTCAAAGGTGCGCAGCGCATCCAGCGCCCGGTGGTGATCGCCCACCTGCACCTGAAACTCCACCAGCGGATGCTGCTGCCGAAAGCCGGCGATACGTTCCGGCAGGTAGCTGCCCGCGGCGGCCTGACTGACGACGATCCGCACGCGGCCGCGGCGCAGCCCCTGCAGGTCCTCGATCTCGGAGCGCACCTGCTCCAGATGCGCAGCCCGGCTGCGGATGTAATGCACAAACAGCTCGCCGGCCGCCGTCAGCCGCATGCCCCTCGGCAGACGCTCGAACAGTGGTGTACCCAGTTCGTCTTCCAGGTCCTGAATACGGCGATTCACCGCCGACGGCGCGACGTGCAGACGCTCGGCAGCCTGGCGGATCGAGCCCACTCTGGCCACCTCATCCAGATAGTGCAGAAAGCGCAGATGATTCATATCAGCTCCTGTCATGCGGACCAGCACGCCCCCGTCGAGCACCGCAGCGGTGCAGCAACCTGCCCGCGGGCGGTGCAAAGGCGGCGCGCCCGGCGCAGCCACCGCCCCGCCACAGACGTGGCGGCGCGCGAACCCGGCGGCCAAAGCACCCACCCCTGCACGCAAGCGATTTGCCGGGGGCCAGATGGCATCCTTGCGCCAGCATATCCGTTGCCGTATCGGCAACGCAACGCACGCGAAAAGGCGACATTTGATAGTCACTAATGGCATGTGCGCTGCATCGTCTGCCAGCATGAAAAAGACTCCCGGCACTCCCGTGGCCTACGGGCCCCCCCCCGACAACGCCTGGCACCAGCATTACGGTGTTACCAGCCTGCTGCGTCCAGCCCACAGGCCAAGGCCGCTGCTGTTCACCAGCGACCAGGGCAACCTGGAGCTGGATATCGGCACCAGCGCACTGGTGGTGGTGGATATGCAGAACGACTTCTGCCATCCCGAAGGCTGGTTTGCCCAAAAAGGGGCCAGCATGCAGGCAACACGGCGCCCCATCCCGCGTCTGCGACGCCTGCTGCCGGCCTGGCGCGCTGCCGGTGGCCGGGTTATCTGGCTCAACTGGGGCATCCGCGCTGACCGGCTGAACCTGCCGCCGGTGGTGCATTTCGTCGGCAAGCGCAGCGCCAGCGGCGTGGGCTACGGCGAGCATTCGCCAATCGATCACGGCCCGGCGCTGGTGCAGGGAACCTGGGGCGCGGAGGTGGTCAGCGAGCTGAAGATCGAGCCCGCCGATATCCAGGTGTACAAGCACCGCCTCAGCGGCTTCTGGGATAACGAGCTGGACAGCATCCTGCGCGCGCAGGGCATCACCAGTCTGCTGTTCGCCGGCATCAATACCGACCGCTGCGTGTTTTCGTCCCTGCAGGATGCGGCCTTCCTCGGCTACGACTGCGTGCTGCTGCGCGACGCCTGCTCAACGCCCTCCCCGGCCTATGTCAGCCGCGCCATTCATTTTCTCGTCGCCCAGTGCCACGGCTTTGTCGCCACGGCCGCTGCGCTCAATACCGCTCTCACCTCAATGCAACAGGAGTCATGACCATGTCATCGAAAGCTCGTCGGCCACGCCTGGCCAACACCCTCACCGCCCTCAGTCTCGGACTCGGCCTGCTGGCCTCTGCCAGCGCGCAGGCCGCAACCGATATCGATCTGGTGCTCAACTGGAAATATGAAGGCGCCCAAGCCTGGTTCTTCCTCGCCGAAGACAAGGGCTACTTCAAGGAGCACGACCTGAACGTCACCATCGATCAGGGCGAAGGCTCTGCCGCGTCCATTCCGAAGGTCGCCTCTGGTGTCTACGACGCGGGCTTTGGTGACACCAACGCGCTGATCCAGCTGGCCTCGACCCAGCCTGAGCGCGCGCCGGTGGGCGTTTACATGATCTACAACACCCCGCCGTTCGTGATTGCAGTCAAGAGCGACAGCCCGATCACCGAACCTGCCGATCTGGAAGGCAAGATCGTCGGCGCACCGGCCAACGACGCCGCCCTGAAGCTGTTCCCGGCGTTCGCCGAGATGACCGGCATCGACCAGTCCAAGGTCACCATCAACAACATGGCGCCCAACCTGCGTGAGCAACTGCTGATGCGCGGGCAGATCGACGCGGCCTTCGGCTACATCACCACTATCAGCTTCAGCGCCAAGGGCATGGGTATCAACCCGGATGAGCAACTGCGCTTTATCCGCTACGGCGATCACGGCATGGACCTGTACTCCAACTCGATCTTCTTCTCCCAGGAGTTTATCGCCGAGCATCCAGACGCCGTACGTGGCTTTGTGGCCGCCATCAACCAGGCCATTCAGGACGCGGTAGCCAACCCCGAAGAAGCGATCGACGCGCTGATGCGCCGTGAGCCGCTGCTCAACCGCGAGGTGGAAACCGACAAGATGCTGACCACCGTACGCAACGACATGAGCCACCCGGAAATTGCCGACATCGGCCTGGGTGACGTCAGCGACGATCGCCTGCAAAAGAACATCGACATCGTGGTCAAGGCCAACCAGCTGGAGAACGCGCCGGCCCCGACCCAGATTTTCGACCGCAGCTTCCTGCCGCCACGGGCTGACCGCCCGAGCGAACTCTGAGCGACGGGAGACACTGATGAACCTTGATCTGCAGGACAAAGTCGTTGTCATCACCGGCCCGGCCAAAGGCATGGGCCGGGCCGTCACCCTCGCCTTCGCCCGCGAAGGTGCCCGCCTGGTGCTGGCCGGTCGCGACCTGGACGCCATTGCACCGGTCGCCCGGGAAGTGGCGGAACTGGGCCGCGAGGTAGAAGTGGTGCGCTGCGACATGACCCGCAGTGCCGATGCCGAGGCCCTTGCGGCGGCGGCACTGGACTGCTTCGGCCGCATCGACGTGCTGGTCAACGTGGCGGGCGGCTCTGGCCCGATCGGCAAGACCGGCTGGGAGACCACCCAAAGCGAGTTCGACGAGATCGTTCAGCTCAACATGACCGGCTGCTTCAACACCATGCGCGCGGTCATGCCCGCCATGATCGAACAGGGCAGCGGCAAGATCGTCAACGTTGGCGGCACCTTCGGCATGCGCGGCCGCGCCGGCCGCATGGCCTATTCCGCCTCCAAGTGGGGCCTGCGCGGTATTACCAAGAGCTTTGCGCTGGAGGCCGGCCCGCACGGTATCAACGTCAACTGCGTCGCCCCCGGCATGGTTGACGGCCCGCGCTTTCGCGACAAGGTGTGCGCCAACATGGCCGCCCAGCTGGATATCAGCCCGGAGGAAGCGGCCACCCGCCACGCCGCCGACTACGCGCTCAAGCGCGTCTCCACCGACCAGGATGTTGCCAATGCCTGCCTGTTTCTCGGCAGCGACGTTTCCCGCCAGATCACCGGCGTCGACCTCCCGGTCGATGGCGGCTGGGCCATGCTTTAGGAGAACCCTATGAACCAAGTTGACCTGCTGATCCGCGGCGCCCGCGTGGTATCAGACCACCAGATAATCGAGGCATCCGTCGCGATTGACGGCGAGAAGATCGTCGCCGTTGGCCGCGATGAGCTAATGCCGTCGGCACGCGAAGTCGTACAGGCTGATGGCCTGTTCCTGCTGCCGGGCGCCATCGACAGCCATGTGCACTTCCGCGATCCGGGCTACGCCCATAAGGAAACCTGGAAGACCGGCTCGGCCGCAGCCGCCTGCGGTGGCGTCACTACCGTGTTCGACATGCCCAACACCAACCCGCCGACCGGCACCATCGAAGCCCTGCGCATGAAGCAGAAAGCCGCCGAGTCGTCCTACGTTGATTACGGTATTCACGGCCTGCTGGGGGACAACACCGTCGGCCATCTGGAAGAGCTGGTCGACGCCGGCTGTACCAGCTTCAAGGCCTTTGTCGGCAATACCTTCGGCAACCTGCCGGCGCCCACCGACGGCGCGCTGCTCGAAGGCTTCGAGAAGCTGGCGCCACTGGGTATCCGTACCGTGGTGCACGCGGAAAACTCGTCCATTCTCTCCCGTCGCCAGAAGCGCATGCAGGACGCCGGGCGCATCGACGCGTTGGCGCATTTGGCCGCCCGCCCGGTGGTGGCCGAGATCGAAGCCATTGGCCGCGTACTGACCCTGGCCGAGTGGACCGGCGCGCGTGTGCACATTGCCCACCACAGCGCCGCCGACTCGCTGTTTCTGATTCGCGAAGCCAAGCGCCGCGGCGTGGACGTGACCGTTGAAACCTGCCCGCAGTACCTGCTGCTCAACACCGACGATACCGACCGGCTGGGCGGCATCCTGCGCCTGAACCCGCCGATCCGCGAACCACGCCACAACCAGCCGCTGTGGGATGCGCTGATGGACGGCACCATCGACATGATCGCCACCGACCACGCGCCGCACGCCCCGGAAGAAAAGACCCGCGAGAACATCTGGGAATGCGACTGCGGCTTCCCCGGCATCGAGACGCAGATGGCGCTGATGCTCACCGAGGTCAACCGCGAACGCGCCAGCCTGATGGACTACGTGCGCTGGAGTTCGGTCAGCCCGGCCAAGGCCTGGGGCATCTACGGCAAGAAAGGCGTGATAACCCCCGGCGCCGACGCCGATATCGCCATAGTCGATATGCAGCGCAGCGGCATCCTCTCGGAAAACCAGCTGCACAGCACCAGCAAGATCTCGCCCTGGCATGGCCGCCCGATCAAGGGCTATCCGTTGCACACACTGGTGCGCGGCAAGTTTGTCATGCGCAACGGCGAGCTGGTTACCGAGGCTGCCGGCTGGGGGCGCTCGGTCAAAGATATCCAGCAGATGCCGACGCCGCGTCCGCAGAACACCGAGCACTACACGGACGCAATCCTGAGCACGCCTGAGGGCGTGCGCCCGACTGCGGAGCCGCGGCGGTGAGCCGCTGGCCTATGACAGCCCCGGCGCTCGACGCCGGGGCCGTGCAACAGGAGCAAGCCATGACTGACACCCCATCAGCCAGTGCCCAACGCCCGATGATCGAGCTGTCCGACGTGACCGTGCGTTACGGCGGCAATGTCGTGGCGCTGGACAACACCACCCTGCGCATCGACAAGGGCGATTTTGTCGCCCTGGTCGGCCCCAGCGGCTGCGGCAAGTCCACCATTCTCAAACTGGTCGCCGGCCTGCTGGAGCCGACCGCCGGTGCTGCGATCGTCGGTGGCCGTGAAGTGGGCGCCATCGGCAGCCACGCCAAACGCCTCGGCCTGGCCTTCCAGAACCCGACCATGCTGCCGTGGCTGAGTATTCTCGACAACGTGATGATCCCGCTGAAGATCGTCGAGCCGTTCCGCCAGGACTACCGGCGCAAGCGCAAGGGCGAGTTCCGCGAACGCGCCGAGGCGCTGCTGGAGCAGGTCGGCCTGGCCGGTTTCGGCAACAAGCGCCCCTGGCAGTTGTCCGGCGGCATGCTGCAGCGCGCGTCCCTGTGCCGGGCGCTGGTGCATGAGCCCGACATCCTGCTGCTCGACGAGCCCTTCGGCGCACTCGACCAGTTCACCCGCGAAGAGCTGTGGGACACCATGCAAGACCTGTGGATCAACCGCCGCCCGACCGTGTTGCTGGTGACCCACGACCTGCGCGAATCGGCCTATCTGGCCAGCCGCATCTGCGTCATGAGTTCACGCCCCGGCCGCATCATCGAAGACCAGCGCGTGACCTTCGCCCGGCCGCGCACGCTGGAATCCAGCTACCAGCCGGACTTCACCACCCTGGTGCAGCAACTGCGCATGAGCATCGCCGAGGCGCGCGCGCCCGGCAGCTCGCAGACTCCCGCAGCCAGTCGTCCGCTTGAAGAGGTGTCCGTATGAACAAGCCCCTGCCGCGCTGGCGGCGCAACCTGCTGTCGTTCTCCGCGATGATCGGTTTCTTCCTGCTCTGGGAAGTGCTCTGCCGTCTGCTCGGTGTTTCCGAGCTGGTGCTACCGGTACCCAGCCAGATCGCCGCCGTGCTGATCGACAAAATGCCGATCCTCTGGCCACACACCCAGCAGACGCTGATGACCACCCTCATCGGCTTCTTTCTCGGCGTATTCATCGGCCTGCTGATTGGCGTGATCATCGGCTCCTCCCGGGTCGCCTACGACATCGCCTATCCATTGCTGGTCGGCTTTTCCAGCATTCCCAAGGTCGCCGTGGTACCGATCTTCGTAGTCTGGTTCGGCTCGGGCACCATCCCGGCGATTCTGACCTCGATGGTCATCGGTATCTTCCCGGTGGTGGTCAACGTGGCAACCGGTCTGGCGACCACCGAGCCGGAGCTGGAAGACGTGCTGCGCGTACTCGGCGCCAAGAAGCGCGACATTCTCTGGAACGTCGGCCTACCGCGCACCCTGCCCTACCTGTTTGCCTCGCTGAAGATCGCCCTGACCTCGGCCTTCATCGGCACCGTGCTGGCAGAAACCGTGGCCTCCAACAAGGGCATCGGCAACGTAATGATGATTGCCAGCGGCAACTTCGACGTCCCGCTGGTGTTCGCCGGGCTGTTCATTCTGGCTGCTCTGGGCGTCGCCCTGTACTCCGTCTCGGCCCTGCTTGAGAACCGTTTCACCAGCTGGACCCAACGTGGCAATGGCTCGGAGGCCGCATGAACCGCAACCCATCAATCAACAGTATTGCCGTGTTCTCCGGCTCCAACTTCGGCAGCCATGAGGACTATATCGAACAAGCCAAAAAGCTCGGGCAGGCGATTGCCGAGCGCGGTCAGACCATGGTCTACGGTGGCACCACCAAGGGCCTGATGGGCGTGGTGGCCGATGCCGCCCTGGCCGCCGGTGGCGAGGTGATCGGCGTGATCACCGAGCGCCTGCGTGAGCGCGGCCACCTGCATCCGGGCCTGACCCGTCACGAGGTGGTCTCCGGCATGCGCGAGCGCAAGGCACGCATGGCCGAGCTGGCCGATGCCTTTGTCGCCCTGCCCGGCGGGCTGGGCACGCTGGAAGAGCTGTTCGAGGTCGCCACCCTGACCCAGCTGGCCGAGCACCAGAAGGCGCTGGCCTGCCTCAACGTGCGCGACTTTTTTGTGCCGCTACGCGCCTTGCTGCTGCACGCCACGACTGAAGGCTTCATGAAGATCGAGCACTGCGACATGCTGATTCTTGAAGCCGACCCGCTCACCGCGCTGCAACAGATCGATCTGTGGCACGCGCCCACCGTCACCAAATGGATCGGCCAGCCCGGTTCCTGACCCAAGGAAACCCCATGACCCGCATCAAGATCAGCGCCGGCGGCTTCGACTTTATTGCCGAATGCCACCCCGACGCCCCCGACACCGTGGCCGCCTTTCTCAAGCTGCTGCCCTATCACCAGAAACTGATCCACGTACGCTGGAGTGGTGAAGGCGCCTGGGTGCCGCTGGGCGACTACCAGTTGAAGAACGGCGAGCAGCTTATCGGCTTCGAAAATCACACCAGCCACCCCTCGGTCGGCGACGTGCTGTTTTATCCCGGTGGTTACAGCGAGACCGAGATCATCATGGCCTACGGCGCCTGCAGCTTTTCCAGCAAGCTCGGACAACTGGCCGGCAACCACTTTCTGACCATCATCGAGGGCCAGGAGAACCTCCGCGCCCTCGGTCTGAAGACCCTCTGGGAAGGCGCCCAGGACATCAGCTTCGAACTCGACTGACACTCTCGAATAAGGTACCCATCATGAAAACGCGCGTCACCCGTCTGAGCGCCAGCGCGCCGGACGACATCTCTACCCTGGCCCAAGCCATCAGCCAAGGCCAGATCGATCCCACCCGCGTCATTGCCGTGCTTGGCAAGACCGAAGGCAATGGCTGCGTCAACGACTTCACCCGCGCCTTTGCCACCAGCACCCTGCGCCGCTTCTTTGCCCAGCAGCTGACCTTGTCCGAAGCCAAGGTCGAGGAGCGCATCGCCTTCGTCATGTCCGGCGGCACCGAAGGCGGCCTGAGTCCGCACTGGCTGGTATTCGAAGTCGACGCCAGCGAGCAGAATGCCGACTACAGCCTGCCGGGTCTCGCCGCTGGCGTCGCCTTTACCCGCGACTTCAAGCCGGAAGAAATTGGCCGCCTGGAGCAGGTCATCGAGACCCGCGATGCCGTCGAGCGTGCGATGGCCAGCGCCGGCATTCAGCATCAAGACGACGTGCATTTTGTGCAGATCAAATGTCCGCTGCTGACCGCTTCACGCATCAGCGACGCCGCCAGCCGGGGGCACACCACCGCCTGTCACGATACCTACGAATCCATGGGCTACTCGCGCGGCGCCTCGGCGCTGGGCGTGGCCGTGGCGCTGGGCGACCTGATGGAAGAACAGCTCAGCAACGAGAAAATCTGCAGCGACTGGTCGCTCTACTCCACCCGCGCCAGCACGTCTGCCGGTATCGAGTTGCTGCGCAATGAAGTGCTGGTGCTGGGTAACGCCGCCGGCTGGGACCCAGCCTACCGTATCGGCCACGCGGTGATGGAAGACGCACTGGATACCGCCGCCATCGACCGCGCGCTGGCCAGCATGCCCGGTGGCGCGCAGCTGACCATCACCGCCGACAACCTTGCCGGCCTGCTGGTCAAGGCCGAGCCTTCGGCCTCAGGCGAGATTCGCGGCAACCGTCACGTCATGAGTGACGACAGCGACATCAACGGCTCGCGCCACGCCCGCTCGCTGGTCGGCGGAGTGCTGGCCGGTCGGCTGGGTGATACCCGGCTGTTCGTCTCCGGCGGTGCAGAGCATCAAGGCCCCAACGGCGGCGGCCCGCTGGCACTGATTCTGCGCGCCTGACGCAGCGGCTAGAAACCGCTTTCGCGCAGGAACACCGCCGCCAAGTGGGTGAAAGCTTCGGCCAGCAGGCTGCGCCGGCTGCCTTCGATCTGCACATCACCGAGGCTCTCCTGCCCGGTGGTCGGCGGCGTATCCAGCTGGATCAGGACATGAAACAGTGACTGGGCAGGCGCCAGTTCGCGGCTGCCCTCACTGGTCAGCAAAGGCCCGCCAAAGCGCACTGCGAGCATCGGGTGCGCCAGCTGCGCGGCCCGAGTACTGCCAATGGCGACCACCTTCCCGGTTATTGGGCTGGGCTCGCCGCGGCGGTAAAAACGGGCCGGCGCGCCCAGCTCGAGCCGATGTACCTCGTCCTGCGCGACGTAGGCATCGACCTGCCAGCGACTCGGATCGATCAGCACGCCCAGCGGCTCGCGACTGCCGACCCATTGGCCTGCATGCCACTGGCGGTTGAGGTCCTGCCATTGGCCGTCAAAGGGTGCCACCAGCGTCAACCTGGCCACCTCGGAACGAGCCGCCATCACCTGCTCCTGCTCGACCTGCAGGCGCTGCTGGGTCGCCGCCTGCTGGGCCAGTCCGCCCGGTTCGGCCAGCAGCCCGCTCAGACGCGCCTGATAGCTGCGGATGCTGGCCTCGTTGCTGCGCGTACGGGCGACGATATCCGGCTCATCCAGCACCACCAGGCTGGTACCGGCGCTGACCTGCCCGGCAGGCTGAATCTCGCGCAGCTGCGCCGGATAGGGGCTGAATAGGCGCAGCTGCTGTTCAGCTCGCGCCACCCCGTCACCGTGCACCTGGGTATGCCAGGGCAAGGCCAGCAACAGCACCAGGGCACCGAGGCCGGCGCCTATCGCGACTCTGTGTTTACCCGGCACCTGACTGCGCGCTCCCCACCAGTGTTTGAGCTCACGCCACACCGGCATGAGAATGAACCAGGCGATCTCCACGGCAAACAGGAAGATCCCCAGCGCCTTGAAAAATAGAAGATAGACGGCAATCGCGATCCCCACGAACAACAGCAGGCGATACAGCCAGGTGGCAAATGCAAAGGCAATCAACGCACGCCGCTGCCGCAAGGGGAAGGTTTCCGGCCAGTCCTCCTGCAGGCCAAGCAGGGTGCGGCGCAGAAAGGTACGCGCCTGCGCTGAAGAACGTTCGTGCAGGTTCGGAAAGTCCAGCAGGTCCGAGAGGATGAAGTAGCCGTCAAAGCGCATAAAGGGGCTGGCGTTGAGCGCCAGCGACAGCACCCAGCTGGTGGTCGCCAGATAGAGCAACGCGCTGCGCAAGGTGCCCGGCTCACACAGCGCCCAGCCCAGGGTCGCCAGCCCCGCCAGGGCCAGTTCGGTGATGATGCCCGCGCCGGCAATCGCCAGGCGCTGGCGGGCACTGCGCAGCTTCCAGCTTTCACCGGTGTCGGTGTAGAGCATCGGCCAGAGCACCACGAAGGCGACGCCCATGTGCGCCACGCGCAGCCCCAACCGGGTAGCCGCCAGCGCATGTCCCATCTCGTGCAGGGTCTTGGCGGTGATCAACGCCAGCGCAAAGCTGACCAGCCCGGCGGCACTGAAGGCGTCGACGACGGCATGGGTAAAGGTGTCCCACTGCTGCAGTACCAGCACGATCCCCAGCAGGCTGAGCGCTACCACGATCCACGCGACCAGCGGCTGAAACAGCCAGTCCAGGCGCTGCGCCAACGCCTCCAGCCAGCGCTGCGGGCGCACCAGCGGCACCCGGAAAAACAGATAGTGATGCAGCCACCAGCGCCAGGTCAGCCACTGCTTGCCGGCACTGCGCTGCTGCAACCGGCTGACGGCGGCACTGTCGGGGCGCACCAGTTGATGCTGCTCAAGAAACTGCCGCAAGCCGAGCACCTGTGCCGGCTCCGGACGCAAGGCGGTCTGTTCGCTGATCTGCTCGCAGATCTGGCGGGGTGTCTGTTCCCAGCGCAACAGGCACTCAAACTCCAGCCAGCCGATACGATAGAAACGATTGACCACCGTGTCCTGAATCACCCAGGTGGGTTCGCCGTGACTGCCGGGCGCCGCCTCGCTGAGCCGCAGATCATTGCGCAGCGGCGGCGTGGGCAGATCGGCCGGGTCCATCACCAGCCAGTCCAGGCGCGGACCGCTGCGAGTGGTCGACGCAACAGGTAATAACCCAGCAGCACCCGCTTACCGTACAGCTTGGCGGTGCCGTGCAGGCCAAGCCGGGCAGTAGCCGCGTCGCCGTCGATGCTCGCCAGCAAGCGGTAAGAGGTCACGCCCTCATCACTGGGGTGCGCCTGATAGCTGGTTTCCAGCACGCGGCCATGCAGTGGCTGCAACGGATAGGCGGTCAGAAACAGAGTCACCTCCGCGCCCGGCTCCAGCGCGATGGCATCGGCCACCGCCAGCTGGATGCGCATGGCGGGCTGGGCCGGGTCGGCGACCAGCAGGATGCGCTCGCCGGTGGAGACCGGTTTGCCCAGCCAGTCATTGGGATCGCTGTACACTGCAATCCCGCCTTCGGGCGCATGCACCTGGGTGCGCGCCAACTGCGCCTGCACGGCGGCCAGCTCGGCGCGGCTTTGCTGCGCACGCCCGCTGAGCAGCGTCAGCTCACCCTGCCCCTGCGGGTTGTCAAAGGCCCGCTGCCGCGCCGCCAGCAACTCGGCGTCAGCAACAGCGACGCCCTTGCTGAGTACCTCGGCGCGGTTGCGCAGAGTGGTTTCGTCCAGCGTGAACAGCAGCGCGCCCTGCTCCACAGCCTGATTGGGGCGCACATGCATCTGGCGGATCACTCCGTCGATCGGCGAGCTGATGATCTGCGCTTCATGGGAGACGATCTCGGCGGGCGCCAGAACCGTCTGGCGCACCGGAATCAGCAATACCAGCAGCACCAGAGCAAGGGCTGCCAGCAATTTGCGGCGCCCCTGTTGCCAGGGACGGCGGCGACGCACACCGGCCAGCGACTGCCAGCAATAACCCCAGGTCTTCCACAGCCCGCCGAGCACCTCAGTCAGTGGTTCGGCCGGTGGCGCATCCAGCAGAAACAGCACCAGCCCCAGACGCTGGCCGGCGCGACCCTGCACCGGCACACACCAGAGCCCGGCGGGCCACCACTCGGCCCACCCATCGCTGATGTCATCGGGCGGCGTCACAGCGCTGCGCGCCAACCACTGGGGCTCGTCACCCTCCAGCTGCTGCGCGAGCCAGCGGGAAGCGCGCTGCAGCCAGACCAGATAGGGAGAGTCTTCCGCCGGCTTGGCCAGACCGGAGACGCAGAGCAATTCCGGCTGATCACCTTGCTGCGCGAATACCAGCGCCTGGTGATACTGCAGCAGGGCGTAGGCGTCATTCGCCATGCTGAAGGCCAGCGCGTTGAGACTGTCAGCGGCCAGAGCCCGGTCGCGCAGCGCGTGTACGCGCAGCAGTAGCTGCGGGCTGGGCAAGCGCTCAGTCATGCAGGTCCGGGAAGGTGGCGATGCCGCTCATGCCGGCAATCAACTCCGGATGCTCGGCATCAAGCTGCGCCTCCAGCTCGACGGTCTGAGCCACCGCATCGACCCGCGAGTTGATCGCGCTGATGTGGCCCGCGTAGGTCTTGCCGGTTTCCAGAATGCGCACCTGCAGCGGCTGATCGACGCTCAGCCGTGTGACCAGCCGGGAAGGCACATTGAGTCGCACCTTGAGCGGCCCGTCGCTGACCAGATCAAACAGCGGCGTACCCGCGCTGACCGTCTCGTAAGGCTTGACGTGCACCTTGGCTACCCGCCCGGCAAAGGGCGCCTTGACCGTGCAGTAGCTGCGCTGGGCAGTGGCCAGGGCACGGGAGGCATCGGCCTTTTGCACCTCGGTTTCCGCGATGGCGACCTCCAGGTCACCCACGGCGTCCAGCTTGCGCAGGTTGCGCTTGGCTTCCAGGCTCTGACGGGTCATCGCCAACTCGGCATTGGCCACCCGCGCGCGCGCCTCGGCTTCGGTGCAATTGAGCTGCACCAAGGTGGCGTCAGCCGCCACAGGCTGTCCCAGCGAGGCCTGCAGTTCCCGCAGGGTGCCGCTCATCTGGCTCGACAGGGTGGTTTCCAGTTTCGCGCTCAGCAGCACGCGGATGGCATCGGGATCGTTCAACAGCACAGACTCATCTAGGGGCTCCGACCGCAGCGGCAGGCACGCCACCAGCAGAGCGATACAGGTCATTGCCCGCTCAGGGTTCAGCAACCGCATTCGCCGCTCCTTGTTCCATAATCGGGGTTGAAGCCAGTAAGCCGGTACCTTGCTGCAGCTTCAGGGTGCGCTCGATCTCGCTCGCCAGGGTTTTCACATCATGCTGCTCGATCTCTTCCGGCAACACATCCAGGCCAATCGAGTTATACAGGCGCCCCCAGGCTGCCTGGGCCCGCGAATAGGCCGCTTCACGCTGATAGCGCGACAACAGATAACGCCCCTCGGCGCGAATCACCTCCAGCTCGGAGCCCAGCGAGCTGCTGCTGGCCGCCTTGGCATAGTCCAGCAGTTGGCTATCCACGCGCAGGCTTTCGTCGGCGTACCCCATGTCCTGCCGGGCCAGCTCGTAGCGCAGCGCGCCAACCCGCACCTGGGTCAGAATGGCCATGGACAGGGCGACGCGGCGCAGGTCGTCGGCGGCGGCCTGCGACTCGGCAGCGCTATCCAGCGAGGGCAACTGCAACAGCTGCAGCAGGTTGATCGAGACATCCACCCCGGTGCTGTTCCAGTGGTTGTTGTACAGGTATTCGTTGGTGTCGTAGCTGTAACCGGCGCTGAAGGTCACATTGGGCCAGAGCTTGGTCTTGGCGATCTCCAGATCGGTCAGGTTGACGCGCTTGCGATACCACTCCTCCATGATCTCCGGGCGGTTTTCCAGCGACAGGATCTCCAGCTGTTCAATATCAACGCCAATACCGGGCAGTTCCGGTTCGCTGCCGTCGTCGGCCAGCACCAGTGCAGAACCCGGCGGCAGAGACATCAGCGCCTTGAGCTCTGCCTGGGCAAACTCCAGATCCTGACGGCGGGCGTTCAGCAATGACATCGAGTCCAGCAGCGCACGCTGGTAGGCAAGGACATCCTGCCGTGGCAGCAGGCCACGGGTTTCGGCCTGCCGCGCCGAGTCCAGCGCGCTGCGGGTGCGCTGCAGCAGCCGGTCCACCTGCGGCAGCAGGCGCTGGGCACCGAGCGCCCGCCAGTAGGCATTGCGCACATCCTGCAGGACGTTCTGGGCGACCCGGCGGCGGCGCTCCTCGGCCATGATGATCTGGTCAGCCTTCTGCTGGCTGCGGTAGTAAGCGACGCCGAAATCCAGTGCACTCCAGCTCAGATTCAAGCCGGCCAGATCGCGATAGCGCTCCTGTGAGGTGGAGGCACGCAAGCTCTCCTGGCCGTCCTCGATCCCCACCGAGGTGCCACCGGAATGGTTGCTGCGCCCCTCATACCCGGCCGAGGCGACCAGGCGCGGCAGCATCTCGTGGCTGGACACATCCAGCAGGTCGGAGGCCAGTGCGCTCTCCATCAGCTTGAGGCGGTAGTCCAGGTTGTACTTCAGAGCACGGGCCGCCGCCTCGTAAAAGGTAATGGGCGCTGACACCGGCTCCTGCTGGTCATACATCAACTGGTAGTCGGCCAGAATACGTTCGCGCTCCTGCTGATCCGAGTAGGGCTGCGGCTCTATGGTATTGCAGGCACTGAGCAATAGGGCCGACGTCACCGCGAGGCCGAGAGTCTTGAGCTGATGTGCTGGCATGTTCTGTCCTTGTGCAAAAAATATCTCGCCGCTCAACCACCTGACGGTGAGGTCGGTGATGAGGAGTGCAAACGTTGCGCCGCCGCCAGCATCTGCGCGCGGAAACTGCTGGCGGTACGAACGGGTTCATCGCTGTCCTGCTCCAGATGGGCCAGCGGCTCGCGGTTGCCGCTGTAGAGGCCGGGGTCATCAAGCAGGCCGTCGGCACTGAGACTGACTCGCCCCTGACGGCCAAACAGCCAGGCGATATCCAGCTCACGATCCGTCCGGCTGTCAGCAACCGCCTGGTGCACAAACTGGCCTTCCACCCGGCCCAGACCGGCACCGATGGACGTGCTCTGATTGAATCCCTGCATCCCCATGCTCTGGTCGCCGCCAGACACGCGACCAAAGGTGAGCCGTCCCAGTTGATTGTTGCGCTCGATGACCGGGGAGATGAATACCGCCGGATCGACACCAAGCGGCACATCGAAGCTATCAGGCAGCTCAGTGCCGCCGCCCTGATGCGGGCCAGGCGGCGGCTCCACGTAGGGCGCGGTGATATCCAGCGTGATGATCAGCTCTGCCTGATCCGTACCACCGTCGAGATCGCCGAGTGTGTAGGTGAAGACATCATTGAGGATCGGCCCCTGCCCGGCCGCCTGCAGCACCTCGGCATTGCTCATGTCGATGCTGTAGGTATAGCTGCCGTCGGCATTGATCACCAGGGTGCCGTATCGACCGTAAAGCGGCTGACCAACCACCCCGCTGGCGCCGCCATCGGTCTCGGCCCCGGCGCGCACGCCGACAACTGCCAGGCTATCGCCGTTATCCACATCGCTGTCGTTGACCAGCACATTGCCGCTGGACTGCGGAGCAGCGTCCTGATCGGTGGCCGTGTTGCTGTCGTTCTGCGCGAGCGGGTCGTCGTTGCTGCCCTGGATCAGAATATTGAGGGTGGCCGAAGAACTCAGCTCAGCCGCATCACGCATGCTGTAATCGAAGCTTTCGCGCAGTGTCTGGCCGGCGTTGCGCAGCGCGTTGACCTGGGGGTCGTCGTTGTTCAGCACATACTGGTAGCTGCCATCGGCGTTCAGCGTCAGGCTGCCGTAGCGGCCCTGCAGCGTCTGACCGGCACCGGCGCTTTGTCCGGCCTCGTTGCTGAATCCGGTGACACTGAGCACCTCGCCATTGGCTGCGGCATCCACGTCGACATCATTGTCCAGCACGTTGCCGCTCGGGTCCGTCCCCGGATCGGCGTTATCGCTACCGCCGGCCTCGACGGCCGTGGCATCGTCGTCGACGGCGAGCGGCGCATCGTTGCGGCCATCGATGGTGATATTGATCTGCGCCTGATCGGTCACGCCCCAGATATCGGCGAGCGTATAGGTGAAGCTGTCGACCAGGGTCTGCCCGGTCTGGCGCAGCGCCTGCACCTCGGCCATGGCGTTGTCCAGCCGGTAGGCGGTGCTGCCATCGGCGTTGATGGTCAGCCAGCCGTACTGGCCACGCAGCTCGTTGCCCAGCGTGCCATCGACGCCAGTGCCGGCTTCGGTACCGGTACGAATGCCGATCACCTCCAGGGCATCCCCTTCCAGATCGAGGTCATTGGCCAGCACGTTACCGCGCGGATCAACGCCTGCCTGAGCATTGCCAGCGCCGCCAGCTTCGACTGCAGTGGCATTGTCGTCGCGCCCCTGCGGCGCATCGTTGCGTCCGCGGATGACGATGCTCAGCTGCGCCTCGTCGCTGAGGCCATCGAGATCCGTCGCAGCATAGGTGAACTGGTCCAGCAGTAGCTCGGCCGGCCCCAGATTGATCACCGCCGTATCCGTCAGATCCAGGGTGTACCGGTAGCTGCCATCGGCGTTGAGGACCAGTGTGCCGTGCGCGCCAACCAGCGTGATACTGCCGCCGCTCAGCCCTTGCAGCGCGCCGCCGGCGGTTTCGTTGCCGGTCCGTGCAGCGCTGACGCCGAGACTGTCGCCGGCGTCCACATCGCTGTCATTGGCCAGTACGTTACCGGCCGGGTTGACCGCGTTGTTGTTGCCATTGTCCGGTGTGGCGTAGGCCAGGTTGTTGCCGGCCACCGGCGCGTCGTTGCCACCCTGGATGGTGATAGTGAGGGTGGCGGTGTCCTGCAGCCCGCCGCGATCACTGACGGTGTAGGTAAAGGCCTCGCTCAGGGTGTCGGCGCTGGTGCGCAGGGCCTGTACCGCGGTCTGATCGTTGTCCAGTCGATAACTGGTGGTGCCGTCGGCGTTGATGGTCAGCCAGCCGTAAAGCCCGCGCAGCTCGGTACCCAGCGTGCCGGCAGTACCGCTGCCAGCTTCGCTGCCGGTACGAATGCCGACCACACTGAGCAGATCGCCGCCGTCCACATCCCTGTCGTTATCCAGCACGTTGCCCTGCGGATTGCTCCCGGCATCAGCGTTGTCAACGCCGCCCGCCTCGACCGCCATACCGGCATCATCGCTGGCCACCGGGTTATCGTTGCTGCCGGTAAGGGTAATGGTCAGGGTTGCGCGGTCGCTCAGCCCGGCCGCATCGGTCAGCTGATAGGTGAACGAGTCGCTCAAAGTGTCGCCGGACAGACGCAGCGCCTGCACGGCAGGATTGTCGTTGTCGATCACATAGCTGTAGGAGCCGTCGGCGTTCAACGTCAGGCTGCCGTACTGCCCCGTCAGGGCCGCGCCCAGGACGCCGTGGGTACCAGTACCTGCTTCCGTGCCGGTGCGAATCGCCGAGACGCTCAGGCTTTCACCGTTGGCCGCGCTGTCAGCATCGCTGTCGTTGTTCAGCACATTGCCGCTGGCGTCGCTACCGGGTGTGCCGTTGGCGACACCTCCGGCCTCGCTGGCCGTGGCGCTGTCGTCCGCCGCCAGCGGCGCATCATTGGCACCGACGACGGTGATGGTCAGCGTTGCGCTGTCGGTCAGGCCGGCCGCGTCCACCACCTCATAGATAAAAGACTCACTCAGGCGTTGCCCACTGGTGCGCAGGGCCTGCACTGCCGGGTTGCTGTTGTCGACGACATAGGTATAGGAGCCATCCGCGTTCAGCGTCAGGCTGCCGTACTGGCCGACCAAAGCATTGCCGATGCGGCCTGTGGCGCCGCTGCCGGTGCGTACCGACAGTACGCTGGCGGTCTCGCCAGTGCCATCGACATCGCTGTCATTGCTCAACACATTGCCGGTCGCGTCCGTCCCGCCGCTGCCATTGGCGATGCCGCCCGCCTCAACCGCGGTGGCGGTGTCATCAACGGCCACCGGCGCATCGTTAGCACCATTGATGGTGATGGTCAGAGTGGCGCTGTCACTCAGGCCGGCCGCGTCGGTCACCTGATAGCTAAAGGATTCGCTCAGGCTGTCACCAGACAGCCGCAGGGCCTGCACGTCCGGGTTATCGTTATCCACAACATAGCTGTAGGAGCCATCCGCGTTCAGCATCAGGCTGCCGTATTGGCCCACCAGCACGCTGCCCACCGTACCGGCGCTGCCACTGCCGGGCTCGGCACCGGTTCGAATGGCCGAGACGGTCCGGGTCTCGCCGTTGGCGGTGCTGTCGACATCGGTATCGTTGGCCAGCACATTGCCGCTGGCGTCGCTACCGGCGCTGGCGTTGTCGGTGCCGCCCGCCTCGACCGCCGTGGCGGAGTCGTCATTGGCCACCGGCGCATCGTTGGCACCCTCGATGGTGATGCTCAGCTGCGCGGTGTCGGTAGCACCCCAGACATCGGCGAGGGTATAGGTGAAGGTGTCCGTAAGGGTCTGGCCGCTGTTGCGCAGGGCCTGCACCTCCGCCATGCCATTGTCGATATGGTAATCGTAGGTGCCATCGGCGTTGAGGGTCAGCCAGCCATATTGCCCACGCAGTTCGCCGCCGAGGGTGCCATCGCTGCCGCTGCCCGCTTCGCTGCCGGTGCGTATCGCGCTGACAGTCAGCGGGTTGTTGTCTTCGTCGCTGTCGTTATCCAGCACATTGCCGCTGGCGTTGCTGCCGCTGGCGGCGTTGGCCACGCCACCCTCCTCGACGGCGGTGGCGCTGTCGTCTGTACCCACCGGCGCGTCGTTGCGGCCGCGAATGATGATGGTCAGCTGGGCTTCGTCACTCAGTCCACCGAGGTCACTGGCGGCGTAGGTGAACTGATCCCGCAGGACATCCAGCGCGCCCAGGGCGATGACATCCGGGTTACTGGTATCCAGGGTGTAGCTGTAGCTGCCGTCGGCATTGAGCCGCAGTTCGCCGTACTGACCGGTCAGCGTCAGGCTGCCGCCCGTGAGGTTGGCGAGTGCACCACCAGCCGCTTCGTTGCCGGTGCGGCCAGCGCTGACGCTCAGGCTGTCGCCTGCATCCACGTCGCTGTCGTTGGTCAGCAGGTTGCCACTCGGATTGACGGCATTGCCGCTGCCGTTGTCGGCCACCGCATATCCCAGGTTATTGCTGGCCACCGGCGCGTCGTTGGCACCTTCAATGGTGATGGTCAGGGTGGCGCTGTCGCTCAGGCCCGCAGCATCCGTCACGCTGTAGGTGAACGACTCGCTCAAAGTGTCGCCGGACAGACGCAGCGCCTGCACAGCCGCGTTGTCGTTGTCGATCACGTAGGTGTAGGAGCCATCGGCGTTCAGGGTCAGACTGCCATACTGACCGGCCAGCACGCTGCCGACCGTACCCAAGGTGCCGCTGCCGGCTTCATCGCCAGTGCGGATGGCCGAGACGGTCTGGGTCTCGCCGTTGGCGCTGTTGTCGACATCGGTATCGTTATCTAGCACGTTGCCTGTGGCGTTGCTGCCGGCTGTGCCGTTGGCGGTACCGCCCGCTTCGACCGCCGTGGCGGTGTCATCCACCGCGACCGGCGCGTCGTTGGCACCGTCGATGGTGATGGTCAGGGTGGCCAGGTCACTGGCACCGCTGGCATCACTCACCCGGTAGGTAAAGGTTTCCGTCAGGGTCTGGCCGCTGTTGCGCAGGGCCTGGACCTGCGGATTGCGGTTGTCGACCAGATAGCTGTAGCTGCCATTGGCGTTCAACGTCAGGCTGCCGTAATCGCCGACCAGCGCGCTGCCGACCACACCAGCGGTGCCGCTACCGGACTCGCTGCCGGTACGCACGGCAGATACGCTCTTGCGCTCGCCGTTGGCGTCACTGTCAACGTCGGTGTCATTGTCCAGCACATTACCGCTGGCGTTACTGCCTGCCTGGCCGTTCGCCGTACCACCCGCCTCGACAGCGGTAGCGCTGTCATCCACCGCTACCGGCGCGTCATTGGCACCACGCAGAGTGATGGTCAAGGTCGCACGGTCACTCAGTCCCGCCGCGTCACTGACCTCATAGCTGAACGACTCACTCAGCGTCTGCCCGCTGTTACGCAGCGCCTGAACCTCAGGATTGTCGTTGTCGATCACATAGCTGTAGGAGCCGTCAGCGTTCAGCGTCAGGCTGCCGTACTGCCCGGTGAGCACACTGCCAACCATGCCGTTAGCGCCAGTGCCAGCGTCGCTACCGGTGCGCACCGAGGTAACGCTGAGACTCTCGCCGTTGGCCTGACTGTCGACATCGCTGTCGTTAGTCAGCACGTTGCCGGTCGCGTTGCTGCCAGCGGTGCCGTTGGCAGTGCCGCCTGCTTCAACGGCGGTGCCGCTGTCGTCCGCTGCAACCGGGGCGTCGTTGGCGCCTTCGATGGTGATGCTCAGCACCGCGCTGTCCTCAGCCCCCCAAACATCAGCCAGGGCGTAGGTAAAGTCGTCAGTCAGGGTCTGGCCGCTCTCACGCAGCGCCTGTACCTCGGCCAGCGTGTTATCGACCCGATAGCTGTAGCTACCATCGGCGTTCAGCGTCAGCCAGCCGTATTGGCCACGCAGTTCGCTGCCCGGCACACCCTGCACGCCCGCTGCGGCATCGGTACCGGTAAACAGCCCCATCACCTCCAGCGGATTGCTGTCTTCGTCGGTGTCGTTGTCCAGCACGTTACCAGTGGGATCAACGCCGGCATTGCCGTTGGCAACACCACCGGCCTCGACCGCCGTCGCGCTGTCGTCCACCCCGACCGGGGCGTCATTACGGCCACGGATGATGATGGTCAGTTGCGCCTGGTCGTTCAGCCCACCCAGGTCGTCGGCCTGATAGGTGAACACATCCTGCAGGGTCTGCAGCGCACCCAGGGCGATGACATCGGCGTTGGTGACATCCACGATGTACTGGTAGCTGCCGTCGGCGCCGATCACCAATTGTCCGTACTGGCCGGTCAGCAGGGTCCCGTTGCTGCCGTCGGTGCCGGCGATCACGCTGTCCAGGCTGCCGCCGTCGGCCAGGGGGCCGCTGCGGATGCCGCTGACGCTCAGGCTGTCGCCGCTGTCCACGTCGCTGTCGTTGGTCAACACGTTGCCGCGCGGATTGACGGCATTGCCGCTGCCGTTGTCAGCGGTGGCGTAGTTGATGTTGTTGGCTGCCTCGGGCGCATCATTGGCGCCCTCAATGGTGATGGTCAGGGTGGCGGTGTCTTCCAGCCCGGCGGCATCCGTCACACTGTAGGTAAAGCTCTCGCTGAGGGTGTCACCCGACAGGCGCAGCGCCTGCACTGCTGCATTGTCGTTGTCGATAACGTAGGTGTAGGAGCCATCGGCGTTCAGGGTCAGGCTGCCGTAGGTGCCGGTCAGCACACTGCCGACAATGCCGCTGGTGCCGGACTCGCTCTCACTGCCGGTGCGTACGCTGGAGACGGCTTTGGTTTCGCCGTTGGCGGTGCTGTCGACGTCAGTGTCGTTGTTCAGCACGTTACCTGTGGCGTTGCTGCCGGCAGTGCCGTTGGCGGTACCGCCCGCCTCCACGGCGGTGCCGCTGTCATCCACGCCTACCGGTGCATCGTTGGCGCCATCGATGGTGATGGTCAGCTGCGCGCTGTCGGTCGCGCCCCAGACATCAGCCAGGGTGTAGGTAAAGTCATCGGTCAGGGTCTGGCCGCTCTGGCGCAGCGCCTGTACCTCGGCCATGTCGTTATCGATGCGGTAGCTGTAGCTGCCGTCACTGTTGAGCGTCAGCCAGCCGTATTGGCCGCGCAGCTCGCCACCCAAAGCGCCTCCGGTACCCGTTGCGGCTTGGGTGCCGGTGCGTACTGCGGTGACCTCAAGCGGGTTGCTGTCTTCGTCGCTGTCGTTATCCAGCACATTGCCGCTGGCATTGCTGCCGCTATCGGCGTTGGCCACGCCACCCTCCTCGACGGCGGTGGCGCTGTCATCTGTACCCACCGGCGCGTCGTTGCGACCGCGAATGATGATGGTCAGCTGGGCTGCGTCGCTCAGGCCACCGAGGTCACTGGCGGCATAGGTGAATTGATCCTGCAGGACATCCAGCGCGCCCAGGGCGATGACATCCGGGTT
>Ga0066860_10000069_pt1 | contig 44134 bp, 38 predicted proteins | sample ETN07SmetaG_FD_65601 | JGI IMG/M metagenome (GOLD analysis project Ga0066860, IMG submission 65601) | Marine microbial and viral communities from oxygen minimum zone, Eastern Pacific Ocean - ETNP2014F14-07SV275 | ecosystem: Environmental > Aquatic > Marine > Oceanic ... | reverse complement strand
TGATGAGTTTGCACTTCCATGGAATACCAGAATGGGCAGCTTCTGCGGGGGCGCGCCCCGGCAGAAGCTCATGGCGCCAGCATCAAATGAATTTCCAGACCTGAAGTTACACCACCGAGCGGTGAAAGCCTTAAGCCATCCTCTGCGCGGAAATACAACGTTACCGGGCCAGGTGCCAAGCCTGTCACGGCTAATAGACCAATCCCGGCTGAAATGGTGGCCCCTATTGTGAAATAAAAGTACATCTTATCAATAGCAACCTGGCCATAGAGCACGGAAAAATGTGCCATGACCGGTGGGACGAGTAGGAGATAAATGGTAATAACTAGGTACTTTATTCCGTAGGCAACTGATTGAGCGAAGAAGAGGGATACAATGTTGAGGCCTGCGAAAGCGAAGAAAAGAGCAAAAGCAGAGGTGAGCACGGGTGCGAAAAAAAGTTGACGCGTGCCGGTCAATATCAAAACCAGAAATGCTAACGAGAAAAATAGGTCTGTTGGTGCCGGTTCGATGATGACAACGAAGCCTGTCGCGAGTCCGAGTAGTGATAGACGAAAGGCAAGGTGTTGCGCGGTGGAGTGCTGTTGGCTGGGAGCGCTGGTGTGAGGAAACGCTGCCATTAGCTAAAAAGCCGCTTTGGAAGGTCTCGTACCGTAAGTTTCATTAGCCAGCTCGTCTTCTGCGTTGTGCTAAGTTCTTAACCTCCGTTTCACGATGGTAATAGCTGACAGCCTTGCCCCAATGTTTATTGGCCTTTTCGTGAACCTTGTAGGTTGAGGATAGGCCGATTGGACTGCTTTGGGGGCAGTCAGTCATGGCGACACCAGTGATTTTCGACTTTGGTAGATTTTGGAACGCGCGGACAGATTGGTCACGTCGTGTCACACCGGCGCGCATGACAAACAGTATCTGATCGCAGAATTTTGCCAGAATGGAGCAGTCTGCAAGATGGGTCATTGGTGGTCCGTCAATGACGACCAGATCATAGCTGTCGCGGGCAAGATCTAGAAACTTGGGCAGGAGGTGCGATTCTAGGGCGCTGACAGGCATATCCGTTAGTATGCCTGCGGGCATGATGTCTAAAACGCCTTCGCTCACGATGTCGAGTGGCTGCCACGACGCGCCTTGGAGCACATCTGCCAAGCCGATTTCGTTCTTAAATCCGAATGTTTCTGACAGGCTAGCGTGGCGTAAATTTCCGTCGATGAGCAAGACATTTTGTGAGGCTAGACTGGCCGACTTTGCCAAGGAGGCTGCGATAGAGGTTTTGCCCTCTCCTTCGCCATTGGACAGGACAAGAAGAACCGGCGCGTTGTTGTCATCGGAGCTTACGGAGCACATCAGATAGCGTAGAACTGAGATTGTTTCACTGAACGGCGACTGCGGGTCGGTTTCCAAAATGTCCGGGATGTGCGTGCTGGTTCGTAGCTTAGAAAACTGTGCAAGGACTTTGATGCCTAGCATACGCTCGACTTCCTGAGGCGAATGAAACGTCATATCTAAAGCATTGCGGAGTGCCCCGATGATGATGGCCGCTGCCGCCCCCAGCATCAATCCGAAAATTGTAAACATCGTGACCGAGGGGAAGAAATGGTCTAGCGGCATCGTAGCCGAAGTGACCATCTGAGTGCCGCTGGTTGTGAAGGACTTGAGTTCCGCAGCCAAACCAGCATTCTCCAGATAGCGCTGGTAATATTGGCGATACGCGGCCGCGACGCGCTCCAACTGGCGCAAATCGACGCTAATTTGTGTTTCAAGCTTCGAGTCGCCGCCGGCTTTTGACAATGCTTCAGATAGCAGCGCGGTCCGGCTCTCAAGGGTTTCGACTTCGTTCGCCAACATCCCGATGATGCGCTCGACTTCGTCATCGAGCTGTCGTTTCATCTCATCGTATTGCTGGCGGATTTGGAGCAGCCTTGGATTTGACTGGTCTGACGCCGCGCTAAGGTCGCGCTCACGCAGTTCAAGAAGAAGCATCTGATTGCGCAGCTCATTGATGATCTCAGAAAGCTGCACTTCAGGCAGGCTGAGTACGTCTCCGTCGCCGGCAGCGACGGTCCGGGCCCGTGTCAATGCCGCGGTTTTCTGCGCAAGGTCGGCACGGGCTTCTAACAGCGCAGTATTCACTTCGGTTAACTGCTGATCATTTAACGATCCACCATCTTGATCGCCGAAAAGATCGTGCTGCACTCGGTACTCTGTAACCGCATTCTCCGCAACGCTTACTTGTTGGCGGAGTTCCTCAGCGCGAGCGCCAATCCAATCGCTGAATTCCTTAGCGTCCTGCCTGCGTTTCGCGAGGCGATGATCGACATAGGTTTCTGCGACCAATGTTGTCACTCGCTGTGCGAGGGCGGGAGAGTTGGCTCGGACACTGATCGTAATTATATTGGTGTCACCTTGCCGTTCGACACTAAGTACTTCCGAGAGGATGCTCTTGGCGACCAGTGCCTCCCGAGAAGGGGTTCCCACTTCTGAACTTCCGACATCTGGTTTAGGGCCGAGAACAGCGTTCTTTATCTGAGACAGAGTACGCCAAATGACGCTGGGGGGGGCTCGACGAAAGAAAGGGACGTCGACCAATTGTCCCCTTTCGACTACTTTCAGAAGCGTATCGTCCGCAGCAATTAGCAAGGTCTGGGCGTCTACATACTCGGTCGTAGGGGAGGATAGAGGGGTCTTTTCCACATCTATTGGACTCGAGGGAACAGCATCGATCATGAGTTGTGCTGAGCTTTTGTAGAGACGTTCCATTCTATGCGTAACAACTAGAAATACCGCTCCAGAGATGATGCTCATCACCAGAATTAACTTAAAATAACGGTGCAGAAACCCTAAAGACTCGCGAAACACCTCTGATAAAGATGCTGCTTCAGCAATGCCTCCACCAATCCGAGCGTCACTAGCTCCTTTATGGGGGTGCAGTGTCATTGTCCCTTGCGCTGTAAGATTACACTAAAAGTCATGCATATAAGTCGGATATCACCGACAAAGCTTATCTTTTGAAAATAATTTACGTCCATATCAATCCGCTCACAGTAATCGACTGTGCCACGCCCATAGACCTGCCAGAGGCCTGTCAAACCGGGCCGAAGTGCGAGGTATTTCGGTAAATGTTCCTTATACCTCTTTGTTTCTCCATAGGTAATCGGCCTTGGGCCGACGAGGCTCATATCCCCTAGAAGCACATTAAGTAATTGCGGCAGTTCGTCCAAACTTGTCTGGCGGAGCCATTTCCCTACATAAGTGATCCGGGGATCGTTGGAGATTTTATGGTTCTTGTTCCATTGCGCCTCAGCAGCGGCGTCACATTCAAGAATTTTCTCCAATAGATCATCGGCATCAGGCCGCATGGTTCGAAATTTATAGCATTTGAATCTGCGACCGTTCATGCCAACCCGTTCGTGAGCGAAAATAGGCTTAGCTCGGTCCAGTGATACGATCCCTGCAATGCATAGCAAAACAGGTGATAGAAGAGTTAATAGTATAAGAGCTAAAGAGAAGTCGAAGCCTCTTTTGACAAAGAGAACATAGATTCGAGACGATCCAGGCGAAAAACGAAGGACTTCGTCAGCCTGAGATGAAACTTCAAACCCATGTTTGTATCTCTGTAACATCACTGTTTTTTTTAATTCCTGTCATTGGTCGAATTTGACACCCATCCTGGCCATGTGTAGCCATGAATGCGCCTCATTCTAGCCTAGATTTGACGGGCGCAGTCAAACACTCCTTTAGGTAAAGGGCTAGACTCAGGTAAAAAAATAAAATTTGCGTCCGCAGAGGAAACAGTAGTGAGTGTGCCTGGATATTGTCCCGAATGCGGGTCCAGTAGATCTATCAAAATGGGGTCTTAAGCGGTGAAAAATCAGTTTAATGATCGCGAACTGTCCGAATCAACGGCCATAGTAGCTAGGTCGACGCAGCCACTTTCAGTGCTCAGCCTGTGCGAGACGGCGAATGGCGGTGTCGGCCGCTATCAAGAAAATCTTATAGCGCTTTCAGCGTTCGGTATATCAACATTTGTTCTGCTTCCCGAGAGCGACAGAGGTATAATTGGCGACAATTGTAATTTGTTTTTTTATTCCCGTAGTGGGAGAAATATACCCAGTCTGATAAGATTTGTTTTCGCATTTTTGAAGCAAAGAGGTAGTTTGCGTCCGGATGTATACTTTTTCAACAGTACTTTTTCACTGATACCTCTCTTTATTTTGCGTCTTCTGAGGGATAGAACGCCAGCTATTTACTGTGCGCATTGCTGGGCGGTTGCGGCGGTAAATCCAGCTAGCTGGCGCGGCCGCATTATTCGCACAGTTGAAGGAAGATTAAGTGGTTTGGCCGATCTTGTGGTTAACGTTTCTGAGGGCGAGGCCGCTATTGCACGGCGTTTTAGCTATCGGGGTGATCATGTGGTTGTCGCTCAAGCTGTACATCCTCCAGTTTCCGATGCGCGAAAGAATTTGTTTATTCGCCAAAACAAAACTGACGTGCATTTGCTCTTCGTTGGCAGGTTCGATCGGCAGAAGGGACTGGATATTTTGCTTTCAGCATTTGTGCGCGCCAGGGCATCGAATAAGAACTTGCACTTGCATCTTGTTGGCGGTGCGGTGCGAGGTGGGGATATTCCAGAGTTAACGGATGGCGTTGTAAATCATGGTTGGGCTAAACGTCATGAAGTAGATGGGTTTTATCGGTCAGCGGATGCGGTGATTGTGCCGTCAAGGTGGGAGGGCATGCCGCTGGTGGTCCTCGAGGCAATGCGTAACGGGACCCCAGTGTTTGCATCGACAGGCTGTGGAATGGGAGATTTTCTGTCACGGCATGGGTGTGGTTTGGAGTTTGATGGTTCTAGGGAAACGCTCGTGAACGTACTGGCCGGACTGAATGCTGCCGATCTTGCCGAGATGCGGTCGCGAACGTTTGAAACTTTCGAGCAGCATTTTAGCCTGGGGCGGTTCACCAAAGAAATGGCAGGTTATATTCGGCACCTTACCAAGGGCGGCAAGAAATGATCGATACCACGTCTGCTTTGCCATCGCTTTTTATTGCGGGGGCGCCCAAATCAGGAACTTCGTCCGTCTTCCAATGGCTGGCGGATCATCCGCACGCCCATGGATCGAAACCTAAAGAGCCTTGTTTTTTCGCTGATCCGGGCAGCCATGTGTTTCGTCGTGACTTCAATGCGTCATACGGGCTGGACCTTTATTCCAAATCATTTTCTCCTGTACCAAATGGGGTATCGGTCCTTCTGGAGGGGACGTCTAGCTATCTTTATAGTCATACAGCTCTTGAAGAGATCCCAAAGCTTCCGACTTGCCCTCGTTGCCTTTTCATTTTGCGTGAGCCAGCTGCACAGATCTACTCCACCTATGTCTATTTTAAAAATAACTGGGCGGCGATACCCAGGGAAATGTGTTTTGAAGATTATTTGAAAGCGCTTAGGCATCGGAGCTGCGACTTTGCCGGAAATGAGCTGGCAGCTAATGCTTTGGAAAACGCAGCCTATGTGCATTGGCTGCGCGACTGGCGAGATCGACTTGGTCCGGACAGAATGAAGGTCTGCACTTTTGATACTTTAAAAGAAGATGCCCGGGCATTCATGATCAGTTTGGCAACTTGGGTCGGGTTGGACCCAACTTTTTATGAGAGCTACGAATTTCAAATCGAGAACGAGAGTTACATACCTAGAAATCGCAACCTTCAGCAGATCAATATCGCACTACGAGGCATTTTGCCTCAAGGGGCAGTCTATAGCATTGCGCGAAGCCTCTACCGTCAGCTGAACACGCGCGCTCCCGAGCGACGTGGGATGGACGATATGTTGGCACTGCTGCGAGCTGAATTTGCAGAGGATAATAAAGCATTGGCCGAAGAGTTCGATCTTGATCTATCCACTTGGGTATAATGCTCTATCGTGTCGGCTCTTGGGCCAGCATCTCTTCATAGATGTTCAAAAGTCTATTCAAGTGACGCTCTGGAGACATCTCGTCCGCAAGTGAACGGGCGTCGAATGCTGGGATTGATGCCACCTGGGTAAGACTGTTGGCGAGAGACTCCACATCCGGCGAATTATAGATCACTCCATTTACACCGTGATCTACGACCTCCGAAGCGGCGCTCCATGAGCCGCAAACCACAGGAACACCGCGGATCAAGGCCTCAATCGGGGCAAGTGGCTGACCTTCATACCAAAGACTGGGAAAAATGAGTGCACGCGCGCCAGATAAATGCGCCTGCACTTCAGTTGGGCTGACCCAGCCGGTAATAATCGCGTCGGGGTTGGCCTTGCGGATCGCCCCTGCCTCTGGGCCATCACCAACGAAGATAGCTTTAACGCCTGCCATCAGAGCTGCCTTAGCAAAGAGCAGGCCCCCTTTTTCCGGCGAGAGCCGACCCACGAAAATATAGGCTTCGTTTGCCCGGGCATCGACCGGGAGCCCGCCGTTCCCGACAGGGTTTGGCAGAGCATGGCGGCGTGCCTCGGCGGGAAGGTAGGCGTTCATTGCCCGCAATTGAGTTTGCGAGATATAAGCCACATGTTTGAGCCCGCGTGGCATCTGTCCAATACTCTGTGCAAGTGCAGAGCGCGCAATGCGCCACGCCTTGTGGGAGGCATGGCGAACATCGCAATTGGTACAGATGCAGCTTAGTGACAATGGGCGCCGGGTACAAATTTCCTTTTTTTGATAGTCAAAGAACCCACCATTCGGGCAGGCGAGGAAATACTCATGCATCGTATAGAGGGTTGGGACAGGGCTCTCCGCCAGCGCCCGTCCAATAGATGGCGACAGCACCTTGGCCCAGCCATGACAATGAACCACGCTGGAACTGGGGTCGAGGGCTGCAATTTCGCGGCGCAATGCCCGCAGCGTTGAGCGGCTCCAGAGACCTGCAGTCATTGCATCGAGGCGATTAGGATTGCTAGTCAGCGTGTGCCGGCCAAGAGAAACGGTCCTGATCCGCGGATGGCACAGCGTTGCGTCTGGCACGCCTGAACCGGCAAAAAATATCACGTGGAGACCTGCATGCGCTAGAAGCAGGGCGGATTCGATCGCTACTTTCGCTTGGCCGCCATTGATTTCTGAAAAATCCCCGACGATCAGAACTGTCTGTATGCGCCGGTCAAAGTCTTCTGCGTTCATTTCACACAGTCCTTCACAAGGGGAGCAACCGGTACTCGTGGGAGGTGAGAGCGGCCTTGTCGCCCGTTAGGCGAGACGTGCGAGATCTGCTAGGAAGCTCAGCAACTGCCGACTGCCCTGATACATTGTGGCAGTTTCACACAAAAGCGCGAAAAGCAAAGCGTGGAACGGTCCGGGGTAACTGGCGCGGAAAGCTAGCAGCGGGCTGCGTGAGAGCCACCGCGTGATGACGGGGTGCAACATAAATGCAAGTAGTCCGCCTAGAATGGCCCCCGCAGCGATATCAGACATCCAATGAAACCCAAGAATGAGACGCGGCAGGCTGATGACCACTGTTGCGTGGACAAGAAGTACCGCCCCCGCAAGGCGATGATAACAAAGTACGCTGCATGCCATTGCAAAGAACATCAACGCATGGTCACTAGGAAAACTGCTGTCGTTGCTCAATACATCAGGCTTGAGCCCGTTCACGAGGGTTAGTTCGAGGCCTTCCGTGTGTAGGGGTCTGGGAGAGAACGGCAAGGCCATTTGAAGTATGCGCCCAAGGAAAATCGCGATAAATACCACTACTAGCGTAGCGCATGTCTTTAAGAGTCTGCTATCTTCACCCTTCTTATGAATTTCTAGGAGCACCACTAGAATGAAAGTCGCGAACAGACCTTTTACGAGATAAGAATTTTGGATAAAGTGCAAAAGAATATCGAATGCAGGAAGTACACCAACAAGACTGTTAATATTTTCGGCTAGTATTAAATCCATTGATGCTTCCTTGTTGATTTTTGACTTTGGGGTAAACACTAGTTTGGACAAGTGGATGTCCTGTCTTCGTCATTTTCGTGTTCCTTTGCTAAGAACTATCGCAAGTCTACAGCTGCTGCTATTGGCAAAGTGTCGAGTAATGGCCACACTACAGCTTTGGATCCGGCATGCTTGCACTTTAGCTGAGATAAAAATTCATAAACTTAAGAAGCAGTCTTTGCTTTTCCGGGCCGTGCAAAGGAGACCAGTGAATGTCGGGCAATTGCGAAGCCGAAGGGGGGCGTGTAACGGTGGCGATCGCGACGACAGGTCGTTCGGACATCGCGGGTCGCACGATAGCCTATCTAGCCAGTCTGGAAGACCACCCAGATCGCCTAATCGTTAGTGTGGCGCAGGCCGATGATATTTCTCATAAAAGCCTGCCTCCACTTCCCTTTCCACTTGAGATTTTAAGGGGGTCAAAGGGGTCGAGCGTTCAGAGAAACAGAATTCTGGATGCTGAAAGCGAGAATGAGGTGATCCTTTTTCTAGATGACGACTTTCTTATCGCCGATGGGTATATCTCTGCTTTGCGCCGCAGTTTTCTGTGTCATCCCGACATCGTAATGTCGACAGGCCATTTGCTGGAGGACGGGATCCATGGGCCAGGCCTGACGCATGAGGACGGATTGCGCGTGTTGAGATGCGCTCCGGCAACACCAATCAAACCGCAAATAAAGCAGACCTATTCGGTTTACGGGTGCAATATGGCCATCCGTGTTTCGACTCTCTTAAAGTTCCCCGAACGTTTTGATGAGAACTTACCTTTATACGCCTGGCTGGAAGATATGGACCTTTCCCGGCGCATGGCGCGTTATGGCAAAATAGTTATTGATAAGAGTCTGATTGGCGTCCACCTTGGCACCAAAACAGGAAGGACATCTGGTTTTTTACTGGGCTATTCTCAGGTTGCTAACCCAGTATATCTCACTCGTAAAGGTACGGTCAGGCGCCTGCCAGCGTTCAAACTCATGGGCAAAAATATTATAGCAAACCTGATGAGATCAGCGTTTCCTGAGCCCTGGACCGACAGAGCGGGTCGGATGCGAGGAAACATGATGGCCTTATTCGATATTTTACGGGGGCGGTCTGCTCCGGACCGTATTCTAGAGTTCGACCAAACACTTAAGCGAAGGTGACCCTAAGGCGGATGAGTAGCCATGCTTTTCATCGCCCTCGTTAGGTGGCTCCGCTTGGCGATATCTTTTTTACTTTGCAAGGTGCTTGATCTGAATATGTCTAAAGCTAACCGACCGACAGCCATGCGCACCCTTCTAGGGTGGGGGGTTCTTGGGCAACTTGTTTATGTAGTCAGTCAGTTTGTTACGCTTCTAGCACTTACCCGGTTTGCGACAGTTGCTGAGGTCGGGATTTATGGTCTCGCAACGGCGGTGGTGATTCCAGTTTTTTTCTTCTTTGATTTGAATATAAGAATGAATGTCGCGGCCTCCAATAAATCGGCCTATAGTTTTCATGATTTTCGAAACCTTTTACTGATATCCGCATCTATAGGGTTTCTGATAGTCCTTTTTATCGGGGGTGCGGCTTTCTCCGGAAGTGCGCTAACTATTCTAGTTATTCTTGCAGCCACAAAAGTTGCGGAGAGCCTCTCAAATTTTTCTTATGGCGTTTTCCAGCGCTTTGATCGGATGCAACGTGTTGCAGGGTCTCTCATTCTGCGCAGCATGGGAGGGACCCTGGTATTCGTTTTATTCCTGTTAAACGGTGTGCCCATAGAGTTCGCGTTCCTCGGACAACTTTTTGTTTGGACTACTATTGCCCTGTTCATTGATTTGTTTCAGGCGCACAAGCTGTGGCGCGCTCAAGGCGCACCGGAAGGATTTGTTCCGATCCGGACGATTGAGTTGGCTCGGAATTCGGTGTTCCTGGCATTGAATGGTTTACTTTCAGCTTTGCAGGGAAACACGCCGCGCTACGTAATCGGTTGGTTGTTGGGTGTTGTGGCTCTGGGGCAGTTCACCGTTGTCGGTTATGCGATGCAGGCGATATCGACAGTCGCAATGTCTGCCATGCAGTCTCTGGCGTCACGGTTCAACCGATTGATCAGCGATCAAGAGGGTAGGGTTTTATGGGGCGTCCTTCGCAGAATTTTTGTGATTATAATACTTTGCGCGGTGATCGGAGTTGGGCTCAGCCTCATGTTTGGTGACCGTTTGGTTCAGGCGGCCTTCGGGAGGGACTATGCCCACTTGGGCGGCCTTTTGGCGATCTGTGTGTTAGCTGCTGCCCTCAGGTCGGGCGCACTTGCGCTTCAGATGTGTCTTCTTGCCGCCCGTCGATTTAGGCAAAACCTTCTTATTCGGCTTTGGGCATCGTCTGCCATGGTGATCCTTTGCATCATCGGTGGCTCGCAAGCTGGGTTGACAGGCATTGCCTGGGGGATGTGTGCCGCACTCATTGTTCATGTCGCGGCCCTCGCAGTTGCAGTGCAGCCCCTGGGCAAAGGGGGGCTCAATTGAGCGGAAACATGCGCGCAGGCCGCAATGGTCAAATCGTTGACACCCCCTGATCAATCATCACAATGATGGGGGCTACTTGGTTGGCTAGAAAGGTTGATGCAGGGTTGGATACAATAAATCGGGTTAGAAAGCTCAATCAGGCATTTCTGGACAGGACCGCACCTCAACGTTTTGTCTTTCACCATGTCCCTAAATGTGGTGGGACATCGGTCGCACGGGCGCTCCGACGGCGCTATTTGACCAGTCAGGCGACCGTGAGACCAGAGCCTAGCTTTCAGGCATTCAAGGCCTTTACGGGACGTACAGATACAGAGCAGATGCTAACTGATGTAAGCGACCTGCGTCAGCAAATGATGCTCTACCTGCTTTATGACGACATACGCTGCATTTCGTTGCATGTCCCATTCTCGCATGTGGCTTATGAACACTTCGGCGAGCGCTACAAATTCGTGACATTGCTACGCGAGCCGGTTTCACGCTTTATCTCTCATTACAATTGGAGCAGCCGTGGTGCAGGGGAACATGGTCAAATCAGTGAAGATTTTGATACGTTTTTAGATACGCAGAGAGCACGGCGCATGGGGGCCGAGTTTGTCGAAATGTTTTCGGATCAGTTTGGCCAAGAGGATATCCGCACGCCTGAAGCGATCTCGACAGCAGTTACAAATCTGCGGCGTTTTGATTTAGTGGGTCGACTAGATGATCTTGAAGGCTTTTCTATGGGGCTTAGAGAAATTTTGGGCATCCGTATCCGCATTGGTCACGAGAACCGAACCGGCCTTGCTACAGCCACGGTGTCGGCCAGTAATTTGACCCCCTCACAGCGAAGGGCTGTTGAGGAGGTCTGCGCACCTGACATTGCCGTCTGGAACGCGATCTTTGGAGGCGACTGATGATGCCACTAGGCGACCAGTCTGCGGGCCAGCATCTTTGCCGCGGGATAGGGGAGGGAGGCCACCAAGTTGACCGCACACGAGCGGCGGAGCAGATCTAGCGTCCGTGGGCAGTCATTACGCTGTTGATCGAACGGGATTCCGGCCCAGCTCCACGGATCAAATGCGACGTGGTGCATGCGTTGTGCAAGGATCGGAGACCACCTTGTATAGATATGCTTTGAGTTATCAAACAGACGGCGAACACCACGCTTCTCGGCAAAGTCGATAGCATCATCTTCTGTGGAGAAGGTGCAGGCTACACTGAGGGTCTCGTCAGGATCATTTCTGCGGGCAAGAGGGACACCAGCAGTCTTCAGCACCTCCTCAAGCATTGCGGAGTTACGCTTCATGCGGTTCAATCGTCCGTCAAGCTTTGCGAGTTGTACTCGGAGTATTGCCCCTTGTATTTCACTAATCCTGTAATTGTTGCCAAGGAAAAGTGGCAAATTACCACCCTCCCTATGAGTTCGATAGCCAATTCCCATATCATGGGCGCTTAGAGCCCGGTCGTGCAATTCTGGGTCGCCGGTCAAAATGGCACCACCTTCTCCGCAGGTCATGTTTTTGTATTGATTGAAGCTGAAAACGCCAATGTCGCCGATCGTGCCGCAGAAAGCGTTTTTGTAGCGCACACCGATTGCCTGCGATGCATCCTCAATGACGCGCAAGCCATTGTTGTGCGCGATACGCAAAATAGCCTCCATATTGCACGGTCGGTTTATCATATGCACTGGAATTACAGCACGGCTGCGCGGTGTTAATTTAGCCTCAAGATCAATAGGATCGATAGTTAGCGACTCATCGATCTCAACAAGTACGGGAACTGCGCCAACGAGCAGAACAGCTCCGGCTGTCGCCACCCAAGTATAGGCGGGGACTAACACTTCATCGCCGGGACCTATGTTGCAAGCTTGAAGCGCGCAAATCAGCCCTGCGGTCCCACTAGAAACTGCGATCGTATGTTTTGCCTTGGTAAAACGGGCGAGGTCTGCTTCAAATTGGGAGCACATTTGCAAGCTGTCCTCTGACCGAAGCAGATGACCATTTGCGATTACACGCCCCACCGCGAACCATTCACGAAATCCAAGCTTGGCCATTTGTGGCTTTCATCCTGCAATTAGACAATTTCAAAAATAAGGATCATGCGTCGCTTTTATTTCGATCACGAAAGGCGATGAACCTTGGAGCTGTCAAGCACTTGACACGGCGTAAGGGTCGTTTCAATTTATTCAAAAGGCTTTACTATGACAATTCAGAGCATCAATACGCTTTCTGACGGTGAGAGCCTATCAGCGGATATCGTTATTGTCGGCGGAGGCGCATGTGGTCTTACCTTAGCGCGCGCGTTGTCAGGAGCTGGGATCAAGCTGCTTGTCGTAGAGAGCGGGGGGACGCAAGAAGACCTCGCGCACGCAGACCTTGATACCGTTGAGATCGCAGATGGGTCTTGGCAGCCTGCAGAGTTTAAGCAGCGTGAGACCTATCACCGTAATCTTACCCGCTTCTGGGATGGCCAATTACAAACCTATGGTGTCCGCTGTCGCGGCCTTGGCGGCTCGACGCAGGCATGGGCCGGGAAGTCCGCGCCCTTTGACGAAATGGATTTTGCAGATCGTCCTTGGGTGCCGCTTTCTAACTGGCCGATAACACAGGAGGAACTTGCGCCTTACATTGAAAGCGCTTCAGAGTTGTTGGATCTTGGATTGCCCATTTATGACGAGTCGCTTTGGGAAAGGATGGGTCGGCGGCCGCCGCAGCCCTCGCTAAGCGGAGCGGTCTTTCGATCGACATTCTGGCAATTCGCGCGGTCGCGCCGCAATCCAACGGATATCATGCGGTTCGGAGCTGAGTACCTTGCGAAACCACCTGATGATGTGCAGCTTCTTACCGAGGCCACAGTAACTAAACTTCGTAGTAACCCAGAAGGTCGAGCATTTGTGGGGCTGAACGTGCAAAGCCTTTCAGGCACGAAAGTAACCATAAATGCGCGCACCTGTGTTCTAGCTGCCAGTGCCATTGAGAATGCACGTCTCCTCCTTTTGTCAAAAGACGTCAATCCTGCAGGGCTGGGAAATGCCCATGATCGTGTGGGTCGCTGCCTTATGGATCATCCAACAACTACGATTGCGCGGGCAACCCCTCAACAGATTGCAGCGATGTCCGCCTGGTTCGGGCTGTTTGGTTTTCGACAAGGAGCGCGCACATCAGTTTACATGCATGGGCTGGCGTTGTCGGCAGACTATCAACGAAAAACATGTAGCTTGAACGGTGCAGTTTTCGTCACGGAGGAGCGTGCTAGGGACGACCCATTTGCAGCGCTGCGGCGGCTTCTTCGAAAACAGAGCGCTAAGCCGTTCCAAGATCTATACTCGATTGCCAAGAACCCGATCCGTTCGGCGCGGGGCATCGCTGCTCGTGCGTTAGCGCATGGGTATCTGCCTTCAGCCGTTAACCGCATCACTGTAGATATGGCTTTGCGATTTTTCCCAAATACCGTCGCACAAGATTATCAGTCAGGGCGTGTCGCCGTTAAATTGGATGGTTTGCGGTTTGAGGCGACAACCGAACAACCACCAGATCCTGAAAATCGTGTTACGCTCTCCCAGAGCCGGGACGTATTTGGGCTGCGAAGACCACGGGTGGCGTGGAAGCCTGGGTCCATGGCTCGGGAGAATCTGCTGAGAATGGGTGAGGAGTTTGCCGGAAGCTTTGTCGGCGCTGGCATGACACCACCACGGCTCGAACCTTGGGTCATTGAGAAAGACCCAGAGGCTGCGGTTGTAATGGACCTGGGCCATTCCATGGGTACCACACGAATGTCCAGTTCGCCTAAGGACGGCGTTGTAGACCATCACTGCGCTGTCCACGGAGTAGAGGGGCTTTATGTTGCAGGCGGTTCAGTCTTGCCGACTTCAGGACACGCAAATCCGACCCTCATGATGCTGGCGATGACGTTGCGCCTTGGGAAAACCCTTCGTCGTCGGTTTGGAAAGCTTTAGACAGAAGGGCCTTAAAGTAGTTCAAATGGATGGCTGTGCTTCGCGGCATGCGCGTAGCGAGGGTCTCCGTTCCTGGTGGCCGTGTTGCAGAGGTACTCTCTTTGCTCTCTCGGGGCCCAGAACTATGGCTGATGACAGGTCGCTTTTCAGGCCGACGGCCTGCTTCTCGGGTCCGTTTCGCCAACACCACAGGCAACCTCGGCGATCTCGACGTAAGCGCTTACGGATCTTCTGGTAGTCGTGCGAACAATATTGCGATCCACGATCCGTGTGATGGATGCAGTCCTTGGGCGGCTGACGGAACGCGATGGCCATCTTCAAAGCCCTGATCTCAAGGTCGCGTTTCATCCGGTTCGAGACCGCCCAGCCAACTACACGCCGTGAATGCGTATTCCGGGGTGATCCGCCCACCGATTCCGATTTGATGCGCCCACCCGTTCCGATTTTATCCGCCCACCGATTCCGGGGTATCCGCCCACCCCTGTGACGTGCTGCTGCGAGGCAATCTGTAACCGGCTACCTTTCGTCCTTTTGGCATGAAGGAAGCCCGATGAAGAGATTGCCGATGCGGAAGATACGAGATGTTTTGCGGCTGTCAGCCGAGGGCCTATCAACCCGCCAGATCGCAGCGAGTCTGGCGATTGGGCGAACAACCCTTCGGGGCTACCTTGATCGCGCTACTGAGTTGGGTCTGGGCTGGCCGCTGCCAGCAGAGATGTCTGATACGGACCTTGAGCGATGCCTCTTTCACCGAGCTCACCAGAACACCCAACGGATCGAGACGCAGCCTGACTGGTCGTATATTCACCGCGAGTTGCGTCGGAAGGGCGTAACGCTGTCACTTTTGTGGGAGGAACATCGCTCCGACCACCCCGAGGGATACGGCTACTCCCGATTTTGCGAACTTTACACGCGGTGGGAAGGCAAGCTGTCGCCGGTGATGCGACAGCGTCACCCGGCGGGCGAGCGGCTGTTCGTCGATTACGCGGGGCACACCATCGACGTGATTGATCCTCAGACCGGGGAAGTGCGCGCGGCACAGCTGTTCGTCGCGACGCTTGGGGCCTCAAGCTATACCTTTGCAGAGGCGACCTGGACGCAATCGCTGCCGGATTGGATCTCGAGCCATGTGCGTGCCTTTGGCTTCCTTGGGGGTGTGACGGCGCAGGTCGTGTCCGACAACCTGAAGGCCGGGGTCACCAAAGCGTGCTTTTACGACCCTGTGATCAACCGAACCTATGCGGATCTCGCCACCCATTACGACACAGCCGTTGTGCCCGCGCGGCCGCATAAACCAAAGGACAAGGCAAAGGTCGAAGGGGCGGTCTTGCTGGTCGAGCGCTGGATTCTGGCGCGGTTGCGCAATCGGCAGTTCTTCAGCCTCGGGGATGTGAACGCTGCCATTCGTCCGTTGCTTGACCAGCTCAACGACAAGGTCTCTCGGCATCTTGGGGCCAGCCGCAAGCAGTTGTTTGAGCAGTTGGATAAGCCCGCCCTGAAGCCGCTCCCGACGGCTCCATATGTCTATGCCGAATGGAAGAAGTGCCGAGCGGGGCTGGATTACCACGTCGCAATCGACAAGCATTACTATTCCGTGCCCTATCAGTTGCTGAAGAAAGAGCTGTGGGCTCGCATCACCGCCCGCACGGTCGAAGTCTTCCATGTTGGACAGCGTGTTGCTTCCCATGTGCGCACTTCTGGAAACGGCAGACATTCTACACAGCGCGAGCACATGCCAGCGCACCACAAGTTCCGCGAGGACTGGACGCCGCAGCGTATTATCGCACGGGCCGCTCGCGTCGGGCCGAATGTCGCCACCTTCGCAGAGGTTGTGATGCGCGAACGCAAGCACCCCGAACAGGGCTACCGGAGCTGTCTGGGTGTCATTCGGCTGGCCGACAAGTTCGGTGCCGCCCGCCTCGATGCGGCGTGCCGCCGCGCGCTCGAGATCAACGCCCGTTCTTACTCGTCACTCCAATCCATTCTCAAGAATGGGCTGGAGAGCAAGCCCCGCACCCGCGCCACGGAGGAGCCTGCAATCACCCACCCCAACATCCGTGGCGCCGATTATTTCCATTGAAAGGAACACAATGCTTGATCACCCAACCCTCGATCATCTGAAGGCCCTGCGGCTGGACGGTATGGCCGAAGCATTTGCCGAGCTGCAAGCGCAGGATGCCGCAGCCGACTTCAGCCACGCTGAATGGCTTGGCTTGCTCGTTGACCGTGAGGTCGCCAGCCGTGAGACCAAGCGGTTTGAAGCTCGGATGCGCTCGGCCAGGCTGCGCCATGTGGGCGCCTGCCCAGAAGATGTCGATTACCGCGCGCGCCGTGGTCTCGACAAGACGCTGTTCCAGAGTCTGCTCACCGGTAGATGGATCACCGACAAGCGCAATCTGATCATTACCGGGCCCTGTGGTGTCGGCAAAACTTGGCTCGGCTGCGCACTGGCGCAAACAGCCTGTCGCGACGGTGTCACTGTGGCCTACAAGCGAATGCCGCGTCTCTTCGAAGAACTCGAACTGGCCCATGGCGACGGGCGCTTCCCCCGCCTGTTCCGCAGCATCACCAAAGCACAGCTGCTCATCCTCGATGACTGGGGGCCAGACCGACTGACCGCCACGCAACGCCGGGATCTCATGGAGATCGTGGAAGAGCGCTACGGTCGCGGCTCAACGATGATAACCAGCCAATTACCCATCAAGGCTTGGCATGACGTCATTGGCGAACCAACCTTCGCTGATGCCATCCTCGACCGCATCGTTCACAACGCTTACCGCCTCGAACTCAAGGGGCCGTCTATGCGGAAAAGCGTCACCAAAATGGATGACGAAAACCCTCAAACCTGATAACCCCAACCCACTGCCTCACGGCAACGCGTCACAAGTGGGCGGATACCCCGGAATAGGTGGGCGCATGTTGTCGGAATGAGTGGGCGGATACTCCGGAATACGCACCGTGAATGCAAATCCAATATCACAGCCAGGTACAGCCACCCCTCGCGCGTCCAAATATAACTGATATCGCCTGCCCACTTTTGGTTGGGCGCATCAGCGTTAAAGTCACGATCCAGCAGGTTTGGCGCGATATTGAACTTATGATTGCTGTCCGTTGTCGCCTTGTATTTACGAGTTCTTACGACCGATATGCCGTTCTGACGCACCAGCCTGCCTACGCGGCGGTGCCCTACATTCAGACCAATTTCCTTCAGCTCTTCGGTCATACGCAGCCTGCCATAACTGCCCAAACTGAGACGGGATTGTTCTTTGATATGGGCCAGCGTGACCAAATCAGACCGCTGCCTGCGGCTGGCTGGACGGCCACGATGCGCTCGCAAACCACGCGGGCTGACTGCCATAACCCGGCACATCAGATTGATGGAAAATGTTGTTCGGTGTTCTTCAATGAACTTAAACCTCACGGCTTTTGGCTCGCAAAGAACACCGTGGCCTTTTTTAACACTTCCCGCTCCTCCTTGAGAATGCGGTTCTCACGACGCAAACGGTCATTCTCTTCGGCAAGGCTCAGATCCTCTTTTGACACCACATCCGTGTCTCGATGTGCAGTGATCCATTTGTTGAGCGTCGACGTGCCGATGCCCAGATCGTCAGCCACCTGTTTGCGCGTCAGTCCATTGGTTGGCGCGATACGCACCGCATCAGCGCGGAATTCATCTGTGCGTTTCAGTCCTATAGTTAGTCTCCTTTGTTGCAGTAGATGCTATCAAAGGAGCGGCATCAAACCGCGACAGGTCCAATCCGTCCCATTGCTCTGAACCGGAAAAATGCTCTGTTCGCCGGACACGATACTGGCGCACGAAACTGGGCTGTCATCGCGTCCCTGATCAAGACCTGCAAACTCAACGGGATCGAGCCGCATGGATATTTGTCTGGTGTCCTCATGGCCATCTCAGACGGGCACAAACAGACCAATATCAAACAACTGCTGCCCTGGAACTACGTCAATCGGGTGTGAACGGCGCACCGCTTACACACCGAGCTATCAGCGGCAAGCGCCACCGACCCGGCATAAGCTGTGCGATGGATTTGACGCGCGGCTCCAAGAGCTTTTCGAGCAGGATCACAAGCGCCCGCGCCGGGAGCGGCGGACGGCCACGAAGCTTTACGAACAGCTCGTCTCGGAAGGGTATACTGGGTCCTATTCTCCGGTTCAGCGATTTATCCGAGACCTCAAACGTGCCGATGCTGGATCGGGAGAGGCGTTTATCCCCCTGCATTTTGCTGCCGGTGATGCGCTCCAGTTTGACTGGAGCGAAGAGCGCGTTGTTCTCGGTGGTGTCGAGCAGAAGGTAAAGGTTGCTCACTTCCGCCTGTGCCATAGTCGCAAACCTTTTGTCGTAGCCTATCCCGGCGAGAGCCAAGAAATGGTGTTGGATGCCTTTGTACGGGCGCTGTCCTTCTACGGCGGGGTTCCGCGACGGGTGATCATCGACAATCCCAAAACGATGGTGACCTATGTCTCCCGCTCGAAGGACCGAGTGTTCCATCCCCGGTTCCTGGCATTGATGAACCACTATGTAATGGAGCCGGTTGCCTGCACCCCCGCGTCGGGTTGGGAGAAAGGTCAGGTGGAGAACCAGGTCCATTTTTTACGAGGCCGATTGTTTGTTCCCATGCCAGCTTTTGATGATCTGGATGGGCTGAACAACTGGTTGCGTCTGCGCTGCGAGGAATTGGCAAGCCGCGCCCATCCTGAACAATCGTCCCGTACGATTGCGGAGGTTTTTGAAGATGAGCGCGCCGAGCTGCGCCCCCTGGGGCGGGCTTTTGATGGCTACGTGGAAAAGACGGTGCGGGTCCGTTCCACCTGCCTGGTTCAATATGACAGCAATCGCTATAGCGTGCCTTCCCGGTTTGCAGGCCAGCATGTCTCCTTGCGCGCCTATGCGAGCCGGATCGTGCTGGTGTCAGGCCAGGACGTTATTGCCGAGCACAAGCGTCGCTTCACCCGCAACGTCAGCTATTTTGAACCTTGGCATTATGTTCCTCTACTGGATCGCAAGCCCGGCGCTCTGCGCGACGGCGCCCCTTTTGTGGACTGGCAACTGCCTGAGGCCATGCATCGGATCAGGGAGCATTACATGGCTGGCAAAGGCGGGGACCGGGAGTTCGTCGATCTGCTTCTACTGGCCCAGGACCACGGGATCGAGGTGGTGGAGACGGCCTGCGAACTGGCAGTTGAACAAAACACGTTGCGCCTTCCTGCCATCACCAATCTGATCAACCAGTTGGTGGAGCCAATCATCACGCCGTTGAATGAGGGCAATGTCTATCCGCAGCTGACCGTGCGGCCCGAGGCCGACTGCAAGCGCTATGAGGCGCTCTGCTCGGCCGAGGAGGCTGCCGCATGAACGCTCTCATCGACCAACTGACCGCCTTGAGGCTGCATGGAATGGCAGCTTGCGCCCATGATTTGCTGTCCGCGCGCAAGCCACCAAGTCTGACCACAGCGATAAAGCAACTGATCGACGCGGAAACCGTAGAGCGGCGGGTGCGTTCCATCCAGTATCAAATGCGCATCGCGAAGTTCCCCCATCATAAGGACTTCGCCACCTTCGATTACGGCGCGGCCGCGGTGAGTAAGGCCCAGATCGAACCCTTCTGCTCGGGTCAGTTCACCGAAGAGGCGCACAACCTCATCTTGGTCGGCGGAACCGGGACAGGCAAAACGCACATCGCCATCGCGCTTGGAACCACATTGATCAACAACGGCAAGAAGGTCCGCTTCTTCAACGCGGTCGATCTGATCAATGCTCTGATCAAGGAACAGGCCGACGGCAATGCCGGGAAGATCATCCGGCAGCTGTCGGCTCTGGATTGCGTCATCATCGACGAGTTGGGCTACATCCCGTTCCCGAAATCCGGCGGCGCGTTGCTGTTCCACCTGATCAGCAAACTCTACGAGAAAACCAGCGTCATCATCACCACCAACTTGGAGTTCGGGGAATGGGTCGCTGTCTTCGGTGATGCCAAGATGACAACTGCGCTCTTGGATCGCGTCACGCACCACTGTGCCATCATCGAAACGGGCAACACGTCATATCGCTTCGCTCAGAGCAAAAGTCGCAGAGAAAAATAGCCGCGTCGCAAGCAAAGCCCCCAGACGGACTCGCTATATGAGGGCGGTCCGCCTGGGGGCTTTGGCACCCAATAGGCGGGTCAAAATCAAACGCTGAAACCGGGTCACTTTTAAACGCTCATTGACACCGTTGGCGCGAAGAGCTTGGCCCGCGCACCCCCTTTTGCTAGGGGGCTGTCACACGCTCTTTTTGGTCTTCTGCAACGTTCGTATCGGACTGGGGCCCGGAGGTGAGTGCCGCTACAAAGTCCGCGGTTACGTCGCCCCAATCGCGCAGGCGCGTGGCGGCAATTTTGGCTTCCAGTGCTTCGCGGCGTTCGGGTTCGGCAATCAACTTACGGCAGGCTTCATAGATGCTGTCGATTGAGCTGGCATCGCAATATTCTACCATATCACCCCCCACTTCAGGCATTGAGGAGTTGGCCGCAACCACGCCAGTCTTGCCAAACGACAGGCCTTCCCCAATCGGCAACCCCCAGCCTTCGTAGAAGCTGACCATGGCGGTGAACACGCAAGTCTCATAAAGGAACGCCAACTCCGTATCGCTGGGGCGTTCGGCAAACTGCACCCATCCTCCTAGGTTTCCGGTAGCACGCATGAGCTGATTGAAGTCATCATTGTACCAGCCAGGCTTGCCTGCAAAAACCAACTTGGGCAGCTCCAGATCAACTTCTTCGCTCAATCGCTTCCAGACCTGCGCCAGTCTCCAGATATTCTTGCGCGACTCCATCGTGCCGACCACCAGAACAAAAGGTACTTTGGACAGATTGAGGACCTCTCGTCTCACCATCCTCGAGCGGTCCACGCGGCCCTTGTAGGTCCCGGCCGGCGCCATCTTCGCCACAGGCTCCGCAACGTCGAAGCTTTGGGCGAGAGGGATGGTCTGAATAGGACGGGTGACGCCCACTTCCTCCATAAAGGCTGCCAGATCACGCGCGGTGTTCTTTGAATTGGCAAAATAATAGCTGCAATACCCAGTAGAACTCTTCAGCCAGTGATAGAACTCTTGGCTGAAGTCACCAGCAATGTGCTCGGGGGTAATCAGCGGGATCAGATCATGCACCAGCTGCGTGATTTTCATACCAAAGCGATCGTTCAGTTCTTGGAAGCAGCCATCGATACCATCGATGGACCAGGTGGCGCCCAGGACCACCAAATGGTCACCCTTTTGCGCAATCTGCGAGACTAATATCCGCTCCAGATCAGCTGCTTTGGTCTCTTCTGCCTCTTGCGGCTCGCCTGCGCGGTGGCTGAGCCATTCTGCAATGCTTGAACCGTGCTTTGCAAAATAGGCCTCATTCCCCCGCAGGGCGTAGTAACTGCGGCGCAAATAATGGAACCGATATTTGAGAGGGTGGTTGCGATAGCGCTCAAGGGTCGGCGCGGTCGCGCTGCGGGCCCGCGCCCCGCGGCCGAAGAAAACAGTGCAAAAGAAATCTGTATCGAACTCATCCATCTTTGCTACGAAGTCAGAAGCGATCGAGACATATTCGCGCCGCGCCCGGTTCCAGTAGGAGAGCCGCACAGCTTCCGTGCCGTGCAGATCGACCATGCGCTTGATGATTTCGAAAGAGACCCGTTGAATGCCCGAAACCGAGGTTTCCCTCTCAACATACAGCATAATGTCCGTGACATCGAAAAAATAAGTCTTCATCGGTTCCGTTCTTCGTTCGCGCAGAGGTTCATCCTGCGTCATCTACATTTGGCGGCTTAATGCACTGGGTACTATTTGATCTTAAGTATAATGTTTCTCAACGCTTGGTAATCCCCCATGTTTGCGGGGGCTTGGTTGTAGAAGCTACGCGGCCCTCTTCAGTTTCTGTGCTTGCGTCATCTCGTCGTTACCCATGTTCGGGCGCTCGTTATTGTAGGATCAAAGCAATCTTCCGTGACTGTCTACAGTCAAACCAGAGGCAGATCTTTAGCCATCGGTATTGTTTGCCAAATCATATTCCCTCCAACCAAAAAATCCGGAAAGCGTACCCAAAATAAGAGACGCTGACCCCCAGAAAGCCATATCGGGGAAGTCATTTGAGATAGAAAAGGCCAGGAAGGCAGCAACCGCAAAAGTAAGTCCCCCGAGGCAGGGGAGCTTGAAGGTAAGGGCTCCGGCCACAAACACTAAGATTGCAGCGGCAATGCCAACAGAGTTTGCCTGTGTAAGCTCTTCTCGGGTTTCCTCATTGAAAACCATGAACTGAAGCATCACCAGGATACTCAAGCCTATCCCGATTGCGCCTAATGAAAGCTTCATAAGGGTACCTTTTCGGCAATCTCGAACAAACCTGAAGCTTGAAAGCAGGCAACAGGTTACATGCAGGGTCTCTCGTAGCTGGTAGGGTGCCTTTTCGCGTGGAGGTTTGCAACCTGGGCCTTAAGAGGGGCTCGTTCGTCAGTGTAGCGGTTCTTGCTGCAAATTTTGATTGTAGGGCACGATAATAACCGTTCATAACCCAGATTTTATTTAACGATTATATTCATCTATATCGCGTTTCTACCTGCTAACCTTCGCACTACGCCTCTTTCGCATTCGCTTGCCAGTCCGGACCACAGGTCAGTCTGCAGCCCGCTCCTTTGCCGATGGATATAGGTCAACTTCTCTCTGAGGCGGGACCTCGAGGAGACCCGATGTCCAATGTTACCGAAGCGCCTGCATGAACTCTTCAGCGACATCGTCCCATGTCCGAAGTTTTGCTTGCGCGATACGCTTCTCAAGAGCTGTGCGGCGTGTCGTATCAACAATCAAAGCCTTACAGGCTGTTGCAATGCTATCCACATTCAATGGATCACAATACTCGACCAGTTCCCCGCCCACTTCTGGCATCGAGGTGGACTTTGCTACGACCGCAGTTTTCCCCATAGAGAGGCTTTCTCCTATAGGGAGTCCCCACCCCTCATAGAGGCTGACCATAGCGGTGAAAAGGCAGCCCTCATAAAGAGCTGCTAGTTCTACATCAGATGGTCGGTTAACAAACTCGATCATACCATCAAGGCTATTTGTTTTCTTTATAAAGTCGGTGAAGTCTTGGCTCTGCCAGTTATGCTTTCCTGCGAAAATCAGCTTTGGTGTGGTGACGGTTTCATCTGCGTACAAGTGCTGCCAGGCTATGGCCAACCGCAACAGATTCTTGCGATCTTCTAGGGTGCCAACAACTAAGACAAATGGGTGCTTGAGTATTTTGCGGACTTGGTCGCTAAGGGCGCCTTCATCAGCCTTTTGGGGTCGATGAAACTGCTGAGCCAAAGGCACCACTTCCACCGGTCTCGGCGTACCTTGTTCTTCGAAATAGCTTTGAAGGTCACTACGAGTATGGCGGGAGTTAGCTACGTAGCTTGTGCAATAATTGGTGGAATTTTTTAGCCAGTTGTCAAACTTATGGGAAAAGCCGCCATTCAGATGCTTCTGAGCGAGAATAGGAATGAGATCATGCACAAAGATGGTGACGTCAATCTGCTTATCGTTCTTTAGGCGTTCCAGCTCTTTTGCCAGTTTTCTTAGACCGAACACGGCGCCCAAGATAACCACCCGGTCACCAGGTTGTGCAAAATCACCCACAAGTTGCCCTTTTGGCTGTGGCGGGAAGGGAGTTACCTCATGATTGCGTCGAGTCGCATGGTAACCCTTCCATTCTGCGATCGAGCTTCCTTTTTTAAAGAAGTGCGCCTCATCGCCAATCGCTGCTTTATAGTGCCGAACAAGTGAATAAGCCCAGTATTTTAAAGGCCGCAAACGATACCGCCCGAGCGTCGGGGCTGTTTGCTCCATTCGACGCGCTTTTGAGCCAAAGAACAGATGGCTGAGCCGATCAGTGTCAAAATCGGGTATATCTGTGAGGTGAGAGGCTGGCAGTGCGATGTAACGGTTATCAAGCGTCCAAAATGAGATCATAATGTTCTCGAGGTCAGTTTGCTCCGCGATGCGCTTAATCAAAGCGAGGGACACCCGTTGAATCCCCGAAATTGAAGATTCTGTACGCACATAGCTCAGAATGTCAGAAATGTCGAAAAAGTAAGTCGGGGCCACCGTTGTTCGCCTTTGTGAGATCTAGGTGCAATCTTTCGCGTATGGGCTTAGGGCTCGAAGTTTCCCAGGAAAGTTTCCGCCATAGGCTAAGTGCTTTTCTCCTAGGAGCTGGCGTCACCCATAGCTATTGCGTTGAGCGGTAAACATAGCGGCGTAGAGCCCATCAAGCGCCATCAGTTCACTATGGGACCCTTTCTCTACGACGGACCCTTCATCCAGCACATAAATCATATCGGCATGAGTGACGGTAGACAGCCTGTGCGCGACAATTATGGTGGTCTTATCCACCGCCAACGCATCAATAGCACCGCGGACTTTTTCTTCTGTGCGCTGGTCAAGGGCGGACGTGGCTTCATCGAGCAGCAAAATGGGCGCGGAGCGTAGGAAAGCGCGCGCGAGAGCAATACGTTGCTTTTGCCCACCTGAGAGTTGCGAGCCTTTCGGCCCCAAGGGAGCATCCCCGCGGCTTCGCATCAACGTGTCGATACCCACCAGCTCAGCGGCTTGCCAAATCTCTTCTTCGGTCGCTTCTGGCCGCACATAGCGAATATTTTCGTAGATTGAGTTGTTGAAGATGACGATGTCTTGAGCCACTACAGAGAATGACTGCCGTAGTTTATCAATCCGCAGTTGGTCAACGCGATCCTCTCCAATCTTAACTGCGCCTTTGCTGACATCATAAAGACGCGCAATTAGGCTTAGTACTGTGGTCTTTCCTGATCCCGTGGCCCCAACGATTGCGGTGATCTTGCCGCCTTCAAAAGTCATGTTTGCCCCTTCGAAGAGGGGCTGGTCTTCTTTGTAGGAGAAAGAGACATCTTCCAAAACGATGTCAGCACGAGGGTCAAAGGTTTCTTTTGCGTCGGGGGCATTGGTGATCGTTGGCCGCTCCCGATAAAGCGCTTGCAAGCTGTCCAAGATGATCAAGCTAGCCTGCAGGCTCACAAAAAAAGTAGTCATGCGCCGCGCAGGGTCGAAAATCAGCGCCATGCCCACCATGAAAGCGATGATGGACGCGCCGTCCATGTCAAAGCCGGGGTTGAGCGCCATGTAGCCCCCCACGCCAATGATCAGAACGTAAATTATGGCCGCCAGAATATCGACTGATGGGCTCATCAAGGCCTGTACTGCCTGAAGACGAATTGTCAGACGCCGGATTTCTGTCGTGGCTTTGTTCAGGCGCATCCGCTCCACGGGTTCTTGGTTGGAAATCTTGACCGTGCGCATGCCGTTGCTCATCTCTTCGATGCCAGACATGTAGTCGCCCATGGCATTCTCAGCACTCGCTTGCACTTCTTTCACACCGTGGGAAATGTGGCGCACAAGAATGGTAACTGTGGGCATGACGAGAATGACTAGGAGGAACAGCAAAGGGTTCTTCCAAGTCAGGTAACCCGAGACAATAACCACAGTGACCGCATCGCGCGCGGCATTGACGGTCGTTTGCCCAATGAACCCACTGAGATCTTGGGCTTGATTGACCAGCCGCAAAATAATCTCTCCGGATTTCGTGCGTTCAAAATATGCCAAATCAAGTGTCATCATGTGATCAATCAGATCACGACGTATCTTGTAGACCGCATCGCTGGCCAACCAGGTCGACAATCGAGGCACGGTGTAAGACATGATCGCTCGTACCGCAAAGATACCCATAACCATGGCGCAGACACCAACTAGGCCTCCGACCGAACCGTTGTCAAAGATGACACGCAAACCATCTTCGGTCAGTCGGATGAACTGCTGATAGGCCACCCCCTGTATTACGATCATCCCCATGACCAGACCAAGCCAAGGCGTCTTCTGCTTGAAGTAACCGTGCCAGAACCACCCGATATTCTTTTTGTCCTGCTCTGAGAATAAGGGGCGTCGGTTCTTTTTCCGTAGCATTTTTAATAACCTGACCATGGGTGTGAAGTCTCGTTCTTTGGCGGGTACGGGCTCTCTATAAGAGAGTAGGGGCAAAGTGTATCCCTGAACCACCACCTACGCGCCAAAGCCCTGTCTTGCGCAAAGAAGGCCTGAAATGGCAACATATGTGTCTCGGCGCCCCCCTCCTCCTCAAAGCCCTTGTCTGAACGCAAGCACAGAAACCTTCTATGACGGTTTCATATCCTGCAGAAACGTAGGGATAAGACACTTGATAGGCCGTTGGTCATAAGGCACAAGCGATGGGTGATAAGTCTAGTCTGGGGTCCATAAAGCACGTGCTTAAGGCTATCCCTAAGCCTCCTTGGCCAGCCCAAGGTGTCCGGTCGAAATGGAGGCCCGTTCATATAGGATAGAACGCGGTAATCGCACGCGTTCCTTCCGCAATACCCCAGCTAAAGCGCGTGTTGAGAGTAATGGTCGCTAGCGCTTCGATCAGCATCGCCATGACCCGCTGGATGCCCGTAAGTTGCGCAAATCAATAGCATCGATAATTACCTTTGCCATATATATGTTTAGGCGCCATGGTTAGGGTGTACTGGTAAATACTGTTGACAGCCTGTTTGCCGCTTAGCGAGTAAGGAACCCCTCTACTGTCTTAGCGGGAAAGAGCGAAGCTAGAATAGAGGGCCTTTATGGACCGAGAACTCTTCTATCGTGATTTTGAAGAGGCCTTTCGAGGACCGCGTGAAGAAATTATCGCCCGTTTGGACTTTTATGCGCCTTTTGCCCGATCCTTACGGGAGCTCCCGCAGATTCCGCAAGCGGCCTTTGATATGGGCTGCGGGCGGGGTGAATGGTTGGAAGCCTTGGGAAGTTGGGGGTTCACGGCACAGGGCGTCGATCTGGATCAAGGCATGCTATCGGAGGCCCGCGACCTCGGTCTCGACGTCACCTGCGCTGACGCGCTCGAAACACTATCCACGTTACCTGATAATAGCCAAGCTATCATATCGGCCTTCCATCTCGTCGAGCACATACCTCAAGATATGTTGCTCACTCTTTTGGAGGGCTCAGTTCGGGCGCTTGCCCCAGGCGGCATTCTAATCATTGAAACCCCCAATCCAGAAGCGATCGGCGTAGCAACGCTGACATTTCACAACGATGCAACGCATCAAAGCCCCATCCCCCCTGAGGTCCTGAAGTTTCTCTTCGGGTATCATGGGTTCAAGCCGGTAGGGCGGTTCCGTTTGAACGGCCCAGAGGTTGTCGAGACCCCAGGCTTGCAAGATGTGCTTTATGGAGCCGCCCCAGATTATGTCGTCATTGGCCAAAAGCCTGGCGATAAAGGCGCGACGGAGGCTTTGTCCCAAGCTTTTTCTGTCAAAGCTGGCGCTTCAAGCGAAGACCTCGCGCAAGCTTTTGACCAAAAACAACAAGAACATCGAGCCGAGCTCCAACAGCAGGCGAAAGAACTAAAACAGCAGGCGGAGCGCATCACGGAGCTGTATGATCAACTCAATCAGCTACGCAATCAAACTAGCACGATGCAAGACGATATTACCCTACTGCACCGGCTCAAGAAAACCAAATTCATGCAGAGGTCACGCAAGCTGCGTAAACTCTCTGCCCGGATAAAACGAAAGAAGCGTGTACCCCCTTTAAGTTGGCAACTGGAGGGGCCATTCGACAGCTCTTATTCTTTAGCGCTGGTTAACCGTGAGTTGGCCCGAGCTTTAAAGCGTGCTGGACAGAGAGTCTGTTTAGTATCCGCAGAAGGACCAGGAACCTTTGAGCCAGACAAAAGCTTTTTATCGGAAGCGCCGGACATAGCTGCAATGTTTGGGCGATTTAGGACTATGCTTGGAGGCTATAAGGATGCAGATGTGGTCACGCGCAATATGTATCCTCCCCGCGTTGATGATCTACCCAAAGGTTCCTTAGAAAACCCTATTCTTGGCGGCCTGCATTGCTACGCGTGGGAAGAAACCGGTTTTCCCGTAGAGTACGTTGATCACTTTAACGAACATTTGCGGTTCATGACTGTGACCTCTGCGCATGTGCAAAGAATAATGGTCGATAACGGAGTGTGTGTGCCAGCCTATGTCGTTGGAAATGGCGTAGATCACTTGCCGTTGGATGTGGAGCTTGAACAAGTACCCATTTTACCGCGTCGAATTAAGAATGCCCAACGGGTATTTATTCATGTGTCCTCTTGCTTCCCACGCAAAGGTGCTGATGTTCTTCTCAAGGCTTGGGCGGCCGCTTTTGGAGATCGCGAAGATGTGGCGCTGATCATTAAGACCTTCGAGAATCCACATAATGACATTGCCGCCCAGATTGCCTCCACATCAGGTTTATCACAAGTTCACCTGATCTCAGATGACCTGTCCGCCATAGAGATGGCCGCGCTCATAGCTTCGGCCCATATCGCAGTACTGCCAAGCCGAGCTGAGGGCTTTGGTCTCCCCGTCGCAGAAGCCTTGATGGCAGGATGCAGGGTAATAACCACCGGGTGGAGCGGCCAAACAATCTTCAAAGGCTGTCCGCTCCTACGCTTCATTGATTACGATCTGGTGGCGGCAGATAGCCATCTAGGAGCCGGCGACAGTCTTTGGGCAGAGCCAGATCTGCCTGATTTGGTCAATGCGCTAAACGAAGCTACTGAGGCAGCTTTGCCCACCTCTGCAGAGCAACAAGAGGCGCGCGATTGGTTGCTTGACCGGTTCACGTGGGATGCTGTCGCGCAACGCAGTATTGCGGCTGTCAGACATGCCGCCGCCAATCCGATAGCTTCGCCCCGCATCGGTTGGATCAGTACATTCAACACGCGCTGCGGGATTGCGACATATTCAGAGCATCTGCTCGATCACATGCCTAATGATGATATTATTGTCTTAGCTCCGGATAGTGACAGCACCGTCCAACCTGATGAGAGCCTGCCTTATCCGGTAGTAAGATGCTGGAGTGAAGGGCAAGATGATCTGGAACGCCTTACAGCTCAAATTAATGCAGCGAACCCTGATGTTCTCGTTGTACAGTTCAATTACGCGTTTTTCGAGATGTCTCAATTGGGTGGCCTTTTGGATGCACAACGCACCGCGGGCCGTCGCGTGGTGGTCATGCTCCATGGCAGCAATGATGCGCGCGCACCTGCGGACCGCCAATTGCGGCAAATCACTTCGGCACTTCAGGGGTGCGACCGCCTTTTGGTACACACCTTGTCTGATATGTCACGGCTGCGAGATATGGGGATTGCAGAGAATGTAACTTTGGTCCCTCACGGTATTCTGGCACCCGTCAAACCAGAAGCTCTGCCAGCCCGCACAGGGCCGATTGTCTTGGGCAGCTATGGCTTCTTTCTCCCAGGGAAAGGTTTGGTTGATTTGATCGATGTTGTCGCCATATTGCGCAGGCGGGGCTATGATGTCGAGTTGCGCATGATCAACGCCGAATACCCTCAGCCAATCTCACGAGCCGAAATTGAGCTCGCACAGAGCCGTGTTTCCGATCATCAGATAGAGAGCGCAGTTCATATCAACACTGAGTTTACGAGCGACACAGTGGCCATGGCGGCATTGCAAGACTGTGACCTTATCGTGTTTCCCTATCAATCCAGCGCGGAATCTGCTTCCGGCGCAGTGCGCTATGGACTAGCGAGCGGGCGTCCGGTGGCCGTAACGCCCTTGGAAATTTTTTCAGATGTTGCAGACATTACTCTGACCCTGCCGGGCTGTTCAGTTAGTGATATGGCAAAGGGAATCGAAAGCTGGTTAGACGACTTGCGTTCGGGACCTGGCGGCATTCCGAACAGCGCTATTGCAGAGGTGCAAAAGCGGGGCGCCGATTGGTGTGCGGCACGGTCTTACATACGTACAGGCGCACGTCTTTCAGGAATGTTAACTGCATTACACAACACACCGCCAACCTCTCTTTTCGACGTAGGTGGTTGAGAACCAACGAAAGTCCTAGGTACTACTTGGAAAATAAATCAAGCAAGATTGTGCAGAGCGCCACGGCCCACAGGAATATGGAGATGGCTATAGCGAATCGCCGACCTCGCTTTGATCTCACCAGTATATTGGATATCCTATTTAACATACGACTTTTTAAGAATTTATTCTGGTGTTATTAATCAAGATGAATGATAGTGTTTGGTGCTGTGCTCGGTCAATAAAATCCTTTGCGCGATTGGCGTAAGGGCCTCCAAATGACCGTTGCCGTATTCTGCGTAAAAACAGATGGGCGACAGAACTCACCTATTGCAGTCGCCACGCGAGCCGAAAATTTCAGCTTTACTGCCATACGTCCACAAGGGCCGCGTCATTCTCATATGCCAGCTTCCAACTAAGAACCCATTATAAAACTGAACTTGGCTTGTGGCCTCTGGCAAGGCAGGCTGCTATTGCTGTCGATAGTATTTATACCAAGGAACGATAGATGACCCACATCGTGCACCCCATTTTGCTGTGCGGCGGCTCTGGCACCCGGCTTTGGCCGCTCTCTCGCAAGAGTTATCCCAAGCAGTTTGCTAAACTAATGGGGACATACAGCCTGTTTCAAAGCTCTGCACAGCGCATGATGGGGCAAGGCTTTGCGCCGCCAGTTCTTCTAACGGGATCAGACTTTCGCTTCGTCGTAACTGAACAACTTGCGGCGGTAGAGATCTCCCCTGCAGAGATCCTGATTGAACCAGAAGGCAAAAATACCGCGCCGGCGATTCTGGCCGCCGCTTTGTGTCTGGCAGAGCGCGCTCCAGAAGCGCTGATGCTAGTCGCTCCTTCAGACCATGTTATTCCAGATGCGGATGCATTCCGCACCGCGGTGCAAGCCGCTACACCTGCGGCACAAGCAGGTCAGATGGTTACGTTCGGTATATACCCTGACCGCGCAGAGACAGGCTATGGTTGGCTAGAGGTCGACGGCGCATTAGCACAGGAGTTGGATGCTACACCTCAGCCATTAAAGCGCTTCGTCGAAAAGCCAGATAAACCCACCGCAAAAGCCATGCTTGCCGATGGGCAGCATCTATGGAACGCCGGGATATTCCTCTTCTCTGTAAAGACCATTATCGCCGCTTTCGAAGCGCATGCGCCCGAGATGTTGATGCATGTACGCGCAGCCGTACAAGATGCAGAGAAGGACCTTGGCTTTACGCGCCTAGCGCCAGATGCTTGGGCCCAAGTTGAGAACATTTCCATTGATTATGCCGTGATGGAAAAGGCTAACAATCTTAGTGTTATGCCCTATTCGGGAGCCTGGTCGGATTTAGGGGGGTGGGATGCCGTTTGGCGCGAATCCGAACCGGATGAAGCAGGTGTGGCGACGTCAAATTCTGCAACCGCAATCGATTGTCATGATACATTGCTGCGGGCAGAGGACCCAAGCCAGCACCTTGTCGGCATTGGCTTGCAAGACATCATTGCAGTTGCCATGCCCGATGCAGTGCTGGTCGCTCACAAAGACCGCGCGCAGGACGTAAAAGAGGCTGTTGCAGCACTCAAAAAGAAAGGGGCTGCCCAAGCCGAAACTCTGCCACGGGACTATCGGCCGTGGGGGTGGTTCGAAAGTTTGGTCTCAGGATCGCGCTTCCAGGTCAAACGTATTGTGGTGCATCCAGGTGCGGCACTGTCATTGCAAAGCCACCATCACCGTTCTGAGCATTGGATTGTTGTCGAAGGTACCGCAAGAGTTACGGTCGGCGAGGATGTGCAGCTGGTGAGTGAAAACCAGTCCGTCTACATTCCCCTCGGCACGGTCCATCGTATGGAGAACCCGGGAAAAATTCCCATGGTGCTCATCGAAGTCCAGACAGGCAGCTATGTCGGCGAAGATGATATCATTCGCTACGAAGACGTTTATGCCCGCGGCCAGGGAGCTAAGGGCTAGCGACGCACCCACGAAGTGACCACGTTATAATCAGAAACAACCCAAGGCGCCCTTATGAAGCGACTGATTTGCATACCTTTTTTGCTTCTCTCTGCTTGCAGCCCAGCACCGAGCAAAGAGCTTCCAATGCACTATGACCCCACCACTGGTGAGATGCGGCCTTGTGCTCATATTGGCATGCTAGGAGACTGCAAACACTTCATGTGAGGCTAGCTTAGGTGCGTGCGAAAGGGGGCGCCCTTCGAACTCATCTTTGCCTACCGAGACAACAATTTTCCCACAAGCCAAAGCGCGTACAAACTGCCCTTGGATTTGAATATACTTGCTGACAAGGATGGTGCGGATCATCGCAGGCCTCAAACTTTAAAAGGATGAGTTTCAAGTATAGAAGATAGCCCGGCATGCGTAAAGCTTCTACGAATGGATGGCTGCACAACGCCATGCTGCCTGCCAAAGTCATTGCAGCAGTAGCAGCGCGCGTACTTACTGCTTAGTGAGCTAGGGCAGGGACACTCCTCAGCGGCACATTAAGGCCCCGGAAACGGCCACTTGTCGCCCCATTCCTGGACAACAATCGAAGGCATAGAACAGGGATTGGAGCGACAAATGACACATCATTCAAAAATCGATCTTTTTCATATGATTGGGTACAGCCTGATCGCCGCAGTGGTTGTTGGCGTGACGCTATATACCTGAGAACCCGTTCTTGGCCGAAAAGCAGAGAGTATGGTGTGAGACAGCCAGCCTACAGCAGCATAAGCAGTCTTGATGAAGAAAAGGTCGGTATATAGCCCCGAGCTTCTTCGAAGCTACTGACCAATCTGCTTTGCCAGGAAACGCAGGAACCGAGGGTCACTGGCGCGCGTGATATTGAGCCTGATGCCAGCATTCCCACTACTTTCCCGGGCGGAAAAGAAAGTAGACGGGGCCAAGAAAATATCCTCGGTGGCAGCCCTGCGAGCGAGTTCAGTATCGCTCACTCCCTCAGGCAACTCCAGCCAAGCGTAATAGCCTTGCCCTGGTTCAAACTTGCACCGCAAGTTCAGGTCAGCCAAATCACTTTGCAACTTGTCCAAAGCGTCCTGCAATCTTCCTGCTAGTCGGTTGAGGTGACGGGCATAGCGCCGGCTCCGGATCGCTTCCGCAATGATCATCTCGGACATCCGCGAAGAGTTAACGGTCGTGATCATTTTCAGCTCAGCGAGTTCTTCGGCAATGCTGCGCGGGGCCGCGATATAGCCGGTTCGGAATGAAGCAGAAAGGGTCTTCGAAAATGTACCAACAAAGATTACCCGGTCAAAGCCATCAAGCGCCGCAAGCCTTACTCCTTTTGGGTTTGGTAGATCGATGAAAGGATCATCATCCACAACCATGAACCCCAAAGCTTCAGCCAGCTTTAAAACACCATGTGCTGTCATTAGGCTCATTGAAGTGCCCGTCGGGTTCTGAGCTAAGGATTGCGTGAAAAAGAGTTTGGGCCGATGCTGCTCAGCCAAGTTGCGCAGCTGTTCAAGATCCGGCCCCTCAGCACCACGCGGAACCCCAATATAGCTCACTTGAGCGAGACGCAGCTTTGCGAACAAAGGGTAGTACCCAGGGTCATCCACCAAGACCGTATCGCCAGCTTTCAGGTAGCGTCGCACAATCAGGTCCAAACCGTGGTTCGCGCCAAATGTCGTGACGATTTGGTTCGCATCAAGCGCAATACCATCGGCATAATGATGCGCTGCAATCAAAGATCGGAGCGGCTGATACCCCATGTGAGAGCCGTATCCCGATGTGTCGCTGTCTTGATCCGGTAATTGGCGCATAGGAATGCCAGCCATCCACGAAGCGGGGGGGCGACCATCGCCAACCCGAACTGCATAGTTCTGGTCAAGCTGCGCGCGCAGCAGCGAGATGCTGTCAACCGCTTCGATCAAATGACGCGGCGCCTCGTCCTCTCGCAAGGTTTGATGTTGGCTTGCGACGGTAAATCCGGCCCCTTGTCGAGCTGTTATAAGACCGCGCGCGACCAGCCTATCATACGCCTCGACTATAGTGTTCTTGGACACAGCGTGGACTTGCGCCGCCACTCGGATAGAGGGAAGCCGTTCGCCCACCTTCAAGTCATCATTAACAATGCGGTCGGTAAGGCTCTTTACGATGGTATCGATTTTGTTCATCGCAATCCCCACTGTACCACTAAAAGTACCAGTACAGTCTGCCGCTGTTTTCCGCAATTGTCTCTATAAACCTCATACCCCTTCTGCCTATGCTCCGCTCCGAATAAGGGGGGATATTCTATATGGTTGACGGCACTACCGTGCAGATCAATTCACGGCTTGAAAACCTGCGCAATCTTGAGCCGCAGGCGCGGCTTGACCTACTAGCGAAGACCGTCGATCTGACCGCCACCGATCAGACGGCACTGGCAGGGCGCGATGTTTTGCCCATGTCGACTGCGAACGGCATGATTGAAAATGTGATCGGGAAGTTTGAACTCCCACTTGGCGTTGCCTCCAACTTTACGATCAACGATAAGGACTACCTGATCCCGATGGCCGTCGAAGAGCCATCTGTCGTGGCTGCGGCTTCCTATATGGCTAAAATTGCACGTGGCTGCGGCGGTTTTCACGCCTCTTCTGATCGACCCGTAATGCGCGCGCAGATACAAGTGGTTGGCCTGACCGACCCAACCGGAGCTCGCCATCGGCTGCTTGCTGCAGAAACCGAACTGCGCGAGATGTGTAATGCGCGAGATGAGGTTCTGGTATCGCTTGGCGGCGGTTGCATTGGGATCGAAGTTCATGTGTTTGAGAGCATAGCTGTCGGACCCATGGCCGTCCTCCATATTCTAGTCGATGTGCGCGATGCGATGGGAGCAAACGCCGTCAATTCGATGGCCGAAACGATCGCACCACGGGTCGCGGAAATTACTGGTGGACATACCCGCTTGCGTATTTTGTCCAACCTGGCGGATCGTCGTCTGGCGCGGGCACATGTCACCTTAACCCCCGAAGCCATGACTACAAAGGCAATGGACGGGCATGAGGTGATTACCGGTATGATCGAGGCTTATGCACTGGCCCAGATCGATCCGTACCGCGCAGCGACCCACAATAAGGGGATCATGAACGGAATCGACCCTGTGGTCGTTGCCACTGGCAACGACTGGCGTGCGATTGAAGCAGGAGCCCACGCCTGGGCTGCGCACAAAGGGAGCTATACCTCGTTGACTACGTGGGAGCGTGGTAAAGATGGCTCTCTCACAGGTACAATTGAGATGCCTATGGCGCTTGGTCTGGTTGGGGGAGCAACCAAAACGCATCCGGCAGCACAAGCGGCGCTTCGCATTCTAAACGTGGAAACAGCCCAAGAACTTGCAGAAGTCACAGTCGCCGTAGGGTTGGCCCAAAACATGGCCGCACTGCGTGCTCTGGCGACAGAGGGTATCCAGAAGGGACATATGGCGCTGCACGCGCGTAATATCGCCATTCTGGCAGGCGCCACAGGGCCGCAGATTGAAGCGGTGGCCAAAGTCATTGCGGGAGAGGGGCACGTGAGTGTCCAAGCAGCGAAGAAAGTATTGTCTGAGCTTTAGGACGACATACAGCATTCAGGTTTTTAGGGAGGATAACCAATGAAAGATAATCTCAATAATAGTGCGACGCGTCGGCATTTTTTGCGTGGAGCCGCAGCTACAAGCTTGGCTGCTCCGGCAGTCGTCGCGGCAAGCTCAGTCCGTGCTCAAGGTACGATCGAGTGGCGGATGCAGGCCCTTTGGGGCGGTGGCACCACACCAATGCTTTATGAAGAAAAGTTCTGCGATCGGGTGCGCGAACTGACTGGCGGAAGCCTTAGCATTACGCCTTTTGCAGGAGGGCAAATTGTACCGGCAGCACAGGCTTTCGACGCTGTGCGCGGCGGTGCATTCCAGCTGATGAAGACCTTTGATGGCTACACTGCCGGCAAGATCCCGGCACATGGATTTTCCTCTACTGTCCCTTTCGGCTTCCCCGAAGCTGACCAATACGAGGCATGGTTTTATGAACGTGGAGGCATGGAGCTTGCGGCCCAATCCTATGCACCCGCCGGCCTTACTTATGTAGCCCCAACAGTCTACGGTGAAGAGCCACTGCATTCGAAAGTCGAAATCCGCAAGATGGCGGATATGGAGGGGCTGAAAGGTCGCTTTGTGGGCTTGGCTGCGGCTGTCATGGCCGATTTTGGTGTTGCGGTGTCTCCGCTGCCCACGTCCGAAGTCTATTCCGCCCTTGATAAAGGTCTCATTGATTTTGCCGACCGCGGCGACATCAAAGCAAACTACGAAGAAGGTCTTCACGAAGTCGCAAAATACCTCATCCTACCGGGCATCCATCAGCCATCCACCGCAACTTGCTATGTGGCCAATACAGCGGCCTACGGGCAGTTGGACGATCAGCAACGAGCCGCCCTAGCTGTGGCCGCGCGCGAAGTATCTGGCGCGCTGCGCCAAAACATTATCGTGGACAACGCTGAATACCTTGCGAAGTTTGAGGATGCCGGCGTCGAAATCATCACCCTTGACCCCGAAGATGTCGCTCAAGCGCGCAGCAAGGCTGTAGCCTCTTGGGAGAAAGCGACTAAGGGAGATGCACTTGCCACAGAGATGATGGAAAGCCAAAAACAGCTTCTCTCGGATTTGCGCCTCCTCTAATCCTAAGGATAGCCACAGAACGGCCCGAGCCCGCGAGCATCGGGCCGTTTTTTGTAACGAAGAGAGGTGCCAATGCTTCGCGCGGCTCAAGCTATTACCACGTTCAATCGCTGGACATTTGAGACCACAAAATGGCTGGTCTACGTCATCGCAGCGCTCATGCTGTTCGAAGTCATCTCCCGCTACTCCTTTCACAACCCAACCAGTTGGGGGCCTGAGTTGGCCACTTTGCTGTTTGGCCCGTTTTTCCTTCTTGGCGGGCCTTACTTACTCCACATCGGAGGTCATGTGGCCGTTGATATTCTCTCGGCTACGGCGCGAGGCAGGTTGCGCACCATTCTCGCTGTTGCAGCCGCCTTACTTGCGCTCATTTTCGGCGTGATCTTGGTGCGGTTCAGTCTGCCACTAGCATGGCAGGCGTTTGAATACGGGGAGACCAGTTACTCCGCATGGAACCCTGTGGTCTGGCCCGCCAAGATGGTTCTCCCGCTGGCAGGGTTACTTCTTATCTTGCAGTCACTTGCCGAAGTGGTCTTCGCTATCAAAGTGAGGACCGCCTGATGGAAAGTAGTTTTGTCCTAGTCGGGATGTTTGCCTCGCTTATCGTGCTGATGCTCAGCGGCGCGGGCCTTGCCTTTGTCTTAGGTGGCATTGCTTTCTTAGCGACCGCTACCTTGTGGGGACCCAGTGCGCTGATCGTTACGGTCCTCAACACCTTCGAGACAATGACATCGGAAGCGCTCATGGCAATCCCGCTGTACGTTTTGATGGCGGCGATATTGCAAAAATCACGGATCATCGACGACCTCTATACTGCTATGGAAACATGGTTTGGTGGGGTCTCAGGTGGTTTGGCGATTGGTACCGTGGTCATCTGCACAATTATGGCCGCAATGACGGGCGTGGTTGGTGCAGCAGTTGCCGCAATGGGCATTCTTGCGCTGCCTTCTATGCTATCGCGCGGGTACCATCCCCCATTGGCATTGGGGGCGATCTGCGCAGGCGGCACATTGGGCATCTTGATCCCACCATCAGTTGTTACAATTGTCTACGCGATCACCGCACAGATCTCGATCGGTCAGATGTTCATTGCAGGGATTATACCCGGTCTTATTCTTGCGGTGGGGTATTGTAGCTACATTTGGCTGCGCGTGACGTTAAACCCGAAGCTTGCTCCTAAGCCGAGGGAAGAAACCACCATACCGCTCTCGCAAAAGATCGCTTCTCTAAGGCATCTGGCTTTGCCTGCGTTCGTGATCCTGTCTGTTTTGGGCTCAATCTATGCAGGGATTGCAACGCCGACCGAAGCGGCCGCGGTCGCTGTTCTCGGCGCGCTGCTTTCTGCGATCTTCTCTGGCCGCCTTCAGTTGTCGAGCCTAAATGCGGCGGCAACAGACACGCTGCGCGTCACAGCAATGATTTTATGGATCACTTTGGGGGCGAAGGCATTCATCTCAGTGTTTGTAGCGACTGGCGGTGCCGACAGCGTTTTGAGCTTTGTCGAAAGTTTGAATGCTTCTCGCTATGTGGTTTTGCTAGCGATGCTGTTGGTCTTGATATTCTTAGGGCTCTTTCTGGATGAGATCGGCATCATTCTGCTATGCGTTCCAGTATTCGTGCCAATCATCAAAACGCTGGGGTTTGACCCCCTTTGGTTTGGCGTTTTGTTTATGGTGACCGCCCAAATGGCCTATATCACACCGCCCTTCGGCTATACGCTATTCTATCTCAAAGGGGTGCTACCCAATGGAATTGGCATCGGTCAGGTCTACCGCGGCGTGATCCCGTTTTTTCTTATTCAAGTCGTCGTCCTGATCCTCTTTGTCGCGTTTCCTGAGATTGTTACTTGGTTACCGGAACAGGCGGCTTCTCGCCTCAAGTGAACGGATAAGCAGGAGACGGTCCTGGGGGTCAAAGTGGGGCACATTTTTACCGCTTTGAAAGCGCCACTGACAGTTAGGCTGCCCCATCTTTGAGAGGGAGTGTTCCGGTGGGGTGGGCAACGAAGTTAAAATACGTGGCCGTAGGGTATTCAGAACGCAAGCCTTCGAGGAACTCGCGTGCCGCAGAGATGCTGCTAAAGGGGCGCTCTAGGAGCGGAACATAAACGCCTTCGTGAACATCTCCTTGCGAGATAGAGACCATAAAACTACCCCGCGCAGCTGCAGAGCAATACGCTTCATTCTGCGGACACAGATCAGCCAGCATGCTGGCTGGAGCAAGATCGACCCGAATATCTTGAGAGTAAAAATCTTTGATCTTCTCAAACATTAGGCGACACGTCATTGTTGGAGATACACTGTGACGTTAGGCAGATAGTGCCCTAGGAGCAAGGGGCGCCAGCGCCCAGCAACGTCGCCCCAAGGGGTTCTGATCCAAGGCCTAACTTGACTCCTAAGCCGGAAAAAATCACTTCTTACCAAGGCAGTCTGAACCGGCTCACCGCCTATAAGTTTGGATTGTACAGAGAAGGCGCTAACAAGATCTCGTCAAAAAAATGTTGTTCGCGCCTTCTCGCTTTCTACTCTAGCGCGACAAAGCGCGATGCACTTGGGCGTGAACATAATCTTGAGCTGCTTCGATCGGCGACCCGCCGCAAGATAGCTGTATAGCTTCTTGCGTCAGGAAGGAGAGCTGTTGCCGGCGTTTCTAGTTTCATATGGCCGCGGAGCTTTCCCGTCGAGATCATCGAACTTTAACCTCGTTGGCCAGTCAGTTCGAACGATTTGATGGAACACAGAAAGCAAGGTATGAATTATTCACACCGCGTCGGAGAGTCCGTTAATGACCGTGAAAACTACACTCAGCTTTACTGATCGCCACCATGACTTCCTTAGGTCCAAGGTTGAGCAAGGGTATTTTGCTACGCAAAGCGCAGCTGTCGCTACTGCAATCGAACAGCTTATTGAAGACGAAGTTCATAGGGAGAATGCCCTAGAAGCCATCTCGTCCATGATTGCTGAAAGAATGGACACGCCAAAATCTGAATTTACTTCTGGCGAAGGTATCTTCAGTAACGCGTTGCAACAGTTAGGCTCGGACCAAACGTAGTGACATACAAGATAAGGTTTCATCCTAAAGTTGCTGATGACATTAAAATAATTTCCGAAATTATTGCTGATTTCTGACAAAAGCGCACGCAGCGCTGCAGTATCTGATAAACTGTTCTGGTCATGGTAGTTCTCCTCGGTCATAGTTAGGTCCGCAAACCAAACCTTAGCCGAAGAACAACCATGGCCGCCAAGCGACCCGCACGGGCCTCGCTTCGCTATGCGAAGGCTCCGCTCAGCCCGCGCTACCCGCGGGAGTTACACCAACTGTTGGGACACTGCTCAAAAGGGGGATCCGACCGATTGATGGCGACGGCAAATTCCCAAGAAAATCAAATAGTGGACCGGGTCAGTGGGGCAGGCGAGGAGGGCAGAGCCTTGAGATCGCACAACTACGATTTCACCGCTGAGCGAATTGCTATGACGGGTTTTAGTAAAGAGATTGCACGACAGGTGACCTGCTATTTAAGGTGTGCGCAATAAGACCCGCGAATTCCGAAGGAGGCTTTCGACGCAGATCACGTGGTCAAGCATAACCTCACGAACCCTTGTGAAAAGCTAGCACCTAGGATTCCACAAGCCCGTGGGTGGTGCGCACTTTATCCGACCCGCTGTTCTGGCTAAAATGATTGGCATGATGTCGAACATATTCCACGCTTGTATGACTGACCGTCCCCATTTGAACGATGACCGTTTCGACGCTCGGTGGGCTGAGGCGTGGTCGCATCCGGTCGCTCGCAGTGCCAGCGCTGTGACGAACCTGCTTGAGCAACTCGACAAAGAGCCAGAATTGCCTGGTGATATATTAGGGCTTTTCAGCGGTGTACTGGATGCCATGCGCATGAACCGGGAAAACCGTGAAAAGGACGCAGCGGCAATTTTCGCATTGGTTGATACATGGCTGGATGCAAGAGCGGCTGCAGGAGCTCTGAATAACGCACAAAAAATGTCGTTTTGTCAGTGCTTTATCCGCGCCGGCCTAGTGCCTCCGGATACGATCCGGATCAATCCGGTCGACTCAGGGTCAAAACTGGGCATGGGCGCCGTCGATATTCCCGACATTGAAACCCTGATAAACGATCTTATCCCCGATAATGTCATGGGCTATCCAGCCTATATGGCCTTGTGTGAAGCCATCGGAGCGATGCCGCGTGACGCGGTATCTTTCTTCGTCACACAAATGATCGCACAGGCGGGGCCTAAGCAGGTGTCAATCGGGCGATTCTTTTTGCTCGACCCTATAGCTGAACGGCGCAGGGCTGCTGCCGAGGGCTTTGTCGAGTTGGCGCATGCGGGCGCTATTGATGCAGCTGTGCTGTCCGACCTTATCCGATTGCGTAAATGGGTGCCGGATGAAAAAACCAAAGCCACACTTGGTTTAGCGGTCAAAGAAGCGCTACGGCGGGAAGCCGAGGGCGGGGCAATTCCGGGACCTTGGACGGTTCACCGGCTCGTGACCACACTGCCAGACGGCACCGGCAGCCAGAGCATCATGGCCAGTGTCAGCCGCGGCAGCCGGAAGCGCATCACCACACTGCTCTTAAAGGCCGGTCACGGCATCAAAGATGCCTATGCCATCCCCTGTACCAGCGCCAGTGATCAACGCCGCACTTTTATGGAACTGGAAGAAGCAGTACCTGTGCAGGACGTCCCTATGGACTACCTGCCCAAAGCCGTGGCCGCCGCCCTTAGCGAAGGTCTGTCCCAAGGCCACCCGCCGGCGCCTGGGTTTTTGGAAGTGGCCGAAATGTTGGGTCTGTCTGACATAGCCCCATTTGAGTTTGGCGCGGTCCCTCTATTGGAAATCGCGGACCCCGACGCCCAATTAGCCGCACTATCTAAGAACAAGCGCGGGCGCTTGATTGCACAAAGCATCGAGTGGGTGCGCAACCATGAGATAACCACAAGCTGGTTTGCAACCGATGAAACCCTGTCCACGAAACTCGACGAGGCTAAAACCGAGCGTCAGGCTGAACAGACAGTGTGGGCACATTTGGAAACCCAGCGGGAGTTCTGGTCCTCGCTCTTTGCCAGATCCGCCGCAATCCAGCGGGCCGTAGGGTCTGAGGATTGGTTGACCTTCGCCGCCGTCGTGGACGGCCTGGTCAGCAATCGCGCGCTGAAACGCATTCCGATATTTGAAATGATCGCTGCATTAACCTTGGATATCGCCGAGCAGCGAAGTGGTAAGGCTCTTGCCGCGGAACAAGATTTTTCCGAGGGGCCCTTTGCCGATGATAACCTTGAACTCGGTATTGAGCCTGAGAAGGCAGGCGAACTGGGGCGTCTGTTGCAAAAGACACCCCTGAGCCCGGATATGATCGACGGGTATCTCACCGCAGTGATCGTCGCCCCAAATTTTGTGACGCCAACCGATTGGCTGCCGCCTCTTTTAGGCGGGATCGACTTCCCCGGCGGCAATAAACTACAGCGCATACTCGATATCATTATGTTGCGCTATGGAGCGATTGAGATCGGCCTTTATGAGGAAGACATTGGGTCTGGCATTAGAAAACTGTCTGCGCGAAAATTCGAAGCGTGGCTCTCGGGATTTGCCCAAGCCAGTGATATTGCCGCGGCCTGGCCAAAGCGTGCGCTGTCCAAGGACGATAAAAAAATACTAGGTCTCATCAAGGGGGGAGGGCAGGGTGATCCTATTCAAGACACGCTAAAACCCCTGCTGCCAAGTTGGCTGGAAATATTGGCCTTAAAGGCGGCTGATGGCTAAGTGATTGACGGCGTTCCAAGTGTCCAAGGACACGACCACAACGGCCTCGCCCTTCTTGCGCGTCACGACAACTTCCTGCTTGTCGTGGATCGCTCGATCCATGACGCCCTTCAGTTGAGCTAGTGCGTCTGAGTAGGTCATAACATCCATGTCGACTCTCCTTTGCCCCCCTCTAGAACTGGTTTGGCAGATTAGCGAGGGTTTCACCCCTTCGCTCATAGCAGCTATCCTCACACCTTATGGGAGATACATATACGCGATCTGCGAAAGCCCATCAAAACAAGTAATCGAATAGTCAAGATTGCACTTATGAAGGGAAACAGCGAACCTCGGCCTACGCAAACGCAAATGGGAGGAATACGATGAAACTGTTTTTCACCGGCGCGCTATGTCTGACCCTGTCGGCAGCCCCCGCGCTTCACGCCCAAGAAGCCGCAATTTTTTCTGGGAATGACCGAGTGCATCCTGTCTATGCTGAGAACGGTATGGTCTCGGCGCAAGAAGCCGTGGCAGCCCAGATTGGTCTCGATATTCTCAAGGCTGGCGGCAATGCCGTTGACGCTGGCGTGGCCGTGGCATTCGCTTTGGCAGTAACCTTGCCCCGTGCGGGCAATATCGGCGGTGGCGGATTTATGATCGTCCATGACGCCGAAACCGGCGAGACCAAAGCGATCGATTACCGCGAAATGGCTCCAGCCTCTGCTGAGCGGGACATGTATCTCGACGCCGAAGGTAACGCCGACAGCGAGCTTTCTCGCTTCACCGGGCTGGCCGTTGGTGTGCCAGGTACCGTAGCGGGCATGCAAATGGCATTAGAAGAATATGGCAGCATGACGCTTGCTGAAGTGATCGAGCCTGCGATTGCTCTTGCACGCGATGGCATTGAGGTCACGCCCGGCCTTGCTGACAGCCTCAAGGGGCTTGAGGACAGGCTAAAGAAATGGCCTACTTCTGAGGGCATCTTCTACAAAGAAGGCGGCGGTTTCTATGAACCTGGCGAAACCCTTGTGCAAACAGACCTCGCAAATACCCTGCAGAAGATCGCTGATGAGGGGACGGACGGCTTTTACAAAGGCGAGACGGCGACAAAAATTGCCAACGCGGTGCAAGCTGCGGGCGGGCGTATCACAGTTGAGGATATGGCCAACTACAAGCCGATCCTACGTGATCCAGTGCGTGGAACCTATCGTGGCTATGAGATCGTCTCAATGCCGCCGCCCAGTTCAGGAGGCGCGCATATCATTCAAATCCTCAACGTCCTTGAGGACTACCCGATCTCTTTCCTTGGTCACAACACAGCTGACACGATCCACCTTATGGCCGAAGCAATGAAACGGGCCTATGCGGATCGTTCAGAATATCTGGGCGATAGTGATTTTGTGGATGTGCCTTTAGACGAAATCACCTCCAAAGCCTATGCCAAGGATATTCGCGGCAATATCAGCCTGA
>Ga0066860_10000068_pt1 | contig 44250 bp, 46 predicted proteins | sample ETN07SmetaG_FD_65601 | JGI IMG/M metagenome (GOLD analysis project Ga0066860, IMG submission 65601) | Marine microbial and viral communities from oxygen minimum zone, Eastern Pacific Ocean - ETNP2014F14-07SV275 | ecosystem: Environmental > Aquatic > Marine > Oceanic ... | reverse complement strand
GATATCCTTATAAACTTAGTAGGAATACTAAATGAATTTGACAAGATAAACACATTTAAGCTGATTCATTGTGATCTTGTTAAAAAAATTTCTAGCGCAATAAAAGCAAATAAAATTAAACGATTTCTTCATATTAGCTCATTGAACGCAAATCCAATGTCGTCTAGTAACTACCTAAAGACTAAAGGCATGGCAGAAGAATTTTTATTACAAAATACATCTAGTTTTTGTAAAGTCACGATATTTAGACCTTCGGTAGTATTTGGTGAAAAAGATTCATTTTTTAACAAATTTGCAAAGATTCTTAAGTTTTCACCTATATTTCCCTTAGCATGTCCTGCGGCAAAATTTATGCCAATTTATATACATGATCTTACAGACTTTATAATTGATTCTATTAATGATAGAAAAACATATAACGCTTCTATTGATATAACGGGGCCTAAAGAATATACATTCAGAGAGTTGATAAACCTGACAATAAAATTTTTAAGGATTAGAAGATTGGTTGTACCTTTGGGTGATAATTTATCTAAGATTCAAGCAATTATTTTTGAAAGACTACCAGGAAAGTTATTTTCTATGGATAATTATCATTCTTTAAAAGCTGATAGTGTAAGCTCTGAAGGTTTCAAAGGCACAACATGTGTTGAAGATATTGTGCCCACATATCTAAATCGATTAAAAAATAGAAGCCATATTGAAGAACTTAGAAAAAAATCAGGAAGAAATTAATGAAAACATATCTTGTGGGTGGAGCAGTAAGAGATGAGCTCTTAGGTTTACCAGTAAAAGAAAAAGATTGGGTTGTGGTTGGGTCAACACCTAATGAAATGCGTAAAAATAAATTTAAGCAAGTTGGTAAAGATTTTCCAGTATTTATTCATACTAAAACCGGTGAGGAATATGCTCTTGCAAGAACTGAGAGAAAATCTGGTCATGGTTATACTGGATTTGAGTTTGACACAAACCCTAATGTAACGCTTGAGGAAGATTTAGAGAGAAGAGATTTAACTATTAATGCTATTGCACAAGATGAAGATGGAACATTAATAGATCCATTTAATGGAAAAGAAGATATTAAAAATAAGAAACTTAGACATGTATCTGATGCATTTTCAGAAGACCCTCTGAGGGTATTAAGGGCAGCTAGGTTTAAAACTAACCTACCTGGTTTTGTTATCGTTCCAGAGACTAAAGATAAGATAAAAGAAATTATTAATAGCGGCGAGTTGAATTATCTTACAGGAGAAAGAATGTGGCAGGAGTTTTATAAGGCAAATAGCCCATGGATTTTTTCTAATGTTTTAGAGGAATTAAATATTCATGAATTAATACTAGGAAAGAAAAGAAGTGATATGGACGAATTGATTAATGAGATAACGATCAATATGATGACTGAAGGTGAAAAAATCAATAAACTTCAACATATTGCAACTTTCATCTCATGCTATAATACCAACGCAAAAGACATCAATATATTCTGTGATAGATTAAAAGTACCAAATGAATATAGAGACTTAGCTCTAATGTTTAATAATTGCTATCATGATTTCGTCTGCTATCAGCCAACTGCCGATAATCATGATGAGCTCATTTCATTAATTAAGAAACTTGATATAAGAAAGGAAGAGAGATTACAAAACTTTTTCGAAATGACCGACTATCCTGACAATCCTTTTACCAGTTCTTTCCTAGAACTAATACATAAAATTAAGTCATTCAAACTTGATGAGAAAGATCAAAGAAAATCAAACAAAGAAATTCATAAAATTATTGAAAATGTGCATAGAGAAATTACTAAAGATCACATAAAAGAATATTTAAATTCCAAGCAGAATAAGTCCTAATAACAACCTGTAAATTATATATGGCGTGAAAGATATTTTATTTATTGTTGATATAAATAAATGAATAGTTATATATGAAAATATAAAAGATAAAAACATTCCCAATAAATATTCATTTAAGATTTGAATATTTCCAATCTCATATAATTGCATAGACTGATATACTGTTGCCATAAAAATAGCGGGAATTGATAATAAAAATGCAATCTTAATTGAATCTTCTCTGCTGAAGTTTGCGAGTAAAGCTGCGGTAATTACAATACCTGCTCTTGATACACCTGGCATAATTGCTAATGTTTGCATAAACCCAATGAATACTATCGTAAACATACTCATAGAGGCAAGACTGCTAATGTTTTCTTTTTTTCTAACATCAGCTATATATAGAATAAGGGCAAAAACTATTGTCATTAATGCAATAGAGGTAACAGAGCGCATATTGATTGAGACTATATCGATAAACAATAGTCCTATTAATGGTAATGGTATAGACCCTATAATAATTAATTTAAAATATCTTATACCTTCATCTGTTACGGACAATATTTTTCTAATCTCATCCCTATAATAAATTAAAATAGCTATCAAAGATCCTGCATGTAAAGCAATATCAAAACCTAATCCCTGATCATTCATTCCGAGAAGATGTGAGGTTAGTATTAGGTGTGATTGGCTGGAAATAGGCAGGAATTCAGTTATACCTTGAATAGCCGATAAAATTAATATGTGTATAAAATCCATCTTATAGTTTATGCATATGATTAAATTCTTTGGTGGATAATAATTTAGTATTTATATTTTTTTTCAATATTAAAACTTTGAATAATTCCCCCATTGCATTTGGTAGCAATATATTCTTTAGTCGGTTTAACTCAATATATTTTTCTTTATCATCAAATTTTTTATTTTCAAATATATTTAATATACCAAGATTAATTAAAAAATTATATTGAGTAAAATATCCGCAAACATCCATATCAATATCCTCTGATATTTTTGATAGATGAGAAAAATTTACAAAAGTTGATATATCTTGTTCTCCTATTTTATATAATGGATCAAAATTAGCCTTATGATTATAAATACAAACTAGAGTCCCTTCGGTTCTATCTTCTAAAAAATATTCTTTATTATTGTAACCATAATCAGTAATAATGCATACACCTCTTTCTAAGGCTTTATTTATTTTGTTAATCCAAGTTGAATAGTGTAAGTTTAACTCGCTGATATAATTCTCAGAAAATTTTATATCCATATTATCTGCAGCTAAAACAAACTGATTTTTGAATTCTTCAGTGGGCTCTTTCCAAATTTCACTTAACTGGTGATCTATTGAAGAGATATATGACATTTTTAAACCTTCAGAGCTATATTTAAACCTTTCAGATGGGAGAGCATCAAAGAATTCATTAGCTATTATTAGACCCTCAAAGGATTTCTCAGATAAATCTTTTTCCCACTTAACTAGATAAGCTAAATTAGGTATTAGTTTTTTAATATTATTTTGCTGTAATGTTTTTAATTGTTTTGAGGTTTCTATAATTATATATGTGACGGGTAGGCTATCTTCTTCTTCTAACCTTTTTAGTAGTGAAATTGCAAGACTCGCATCACCGCCTCCTAATTCTAATATTGAAGCATCTTTTATTTCACTAGTTAAATTAATAAATTCATTTGATATAGATTCTCCAAAAAAAGTTGATGTAATTGGTGCGGTTATAAAATCTCCCTTGGCTCCAAATATTGAATTTTGCTTATTATAATAACCATATTGATCATGATATAGCGCAATATTCATGAAATCTGAAAATAATAAATCTCCCTTTTGAGAGATTATTTTATTTAAATGATTATCAATAGGATTATTCATAATAAAATATTCTGTTTTTTTATAGTGTACATTTTTTTAATTATCCTTAATATAATACTATGACAAAGATTAGAACAGTATTAATAACTGGGGGAGCAAAAAGAATTGGTTTAGCTATAGCTAAGTACTTACATCAATATGGATTTAATATAATAATTACCTATAATAAGTCTAAAAACGATGCTGGAAAAGTTTTATCTACATTAAATAATAATAGACCTAATTCTTGCGCTATTATTCAGGCAAATTTTTCAACAATAAAGTCATATAATTCTTTATATAATAAAGCTCTAAAAGTATTCGGAAGAATTGATGTATTAATTAATAATGCGTCAAAATTTTATCCAACTAAAATTGATATGGTTAATGATAAAAGTTGGACTGATATAATAAATACTAATCTTAAAACGCCACTATTCTTGTCTAAATCATTTTTTCCTGAACTTAAAAAAAGGAAGGGTTCTATTATAAATATAATTGATATACATGTGAGCCCACCTTTAAAAAACCATCTTATTTATAATCTAAGTAAAGCAGGTTTGTTAGCTCTTACTCAATCCTTAGCAAAAGATCTTGCTCCATCAGTAAGGGTTAATGGGGTTTCTCCAGGCGCTATTATGTGGCCCGCAAGTATAAATAAGAAAAGAAAAAAAGAAATTATTTCAAAGATTGCATTACAGAGAATCGGGGAGCCTGATGATATTGCAAAAACTATTCTTTTCTTGATAACTAATGGAGATTATATTACAGGACAAAATATTAATGTTGATGGCGGAAGAAAACTAAATATGTAATAAAAGCCATTTATTATAGATTAATATCTACTTCGGCAATAATATGTTTTTTAATATCATGTTTTTCTTTAATTTTATTATTAGGTATTAGAAGTACCGGATGAATAAATTCAGCATCAATATCAATCAAAGGTTGAAGCACGAAATCATATTCAATAATTTCTTTACGTGGTATTTTTATTTTATCATCTGATAAAATGAGATTATCATAATATAAAATATCTATATCTAATGTTCGTGAACTATATTTTGTCTCATTTAAATTTCTTCCATGGTCAAGTTCAATTTTATTTAATTTTTCTTTTAATTTGTAGATATCTTTTGTTGTATTAAAAGAGCAAACAAGATTATAAAAATTAGGTCCATCAAATCCCATCGCTTTTGTTTCATAAACTGGCGAAAGTCTAACATTCTCATAATCATTCTTTATTTTTGATATACAAGATTTAATATTTTTTATTTTATTTAGATTGCTGCCTATTCCTATAAAAACTTTATGACTCATCTTTTGTTCTTTCAATAATTACGCCAACTTCTTTTGAACCAGTTACGGCTCCTGGTTTACTAAATCTACCCTTTACATGCGTTACATTAAATTTAGCAAATATCAGCTTAATGGTATGTTCAGCTAGAGCCTCTATCAGTAAAAACTCACTTTTTTGAATAAATGATTTAACGGTCTTTACCACTTCCTTATAATCTACAGTATCCTCTATATTGTCAGAATCTGATGCTGCGCTTATCTGTGTTCCAAGCTCTAGATCTATACAAACAGCTTGTTTGATTTTTCTTTCCCAATCATAAACACCAATAACGGTCTCAATGCATAACTCCTTTATAAAAACTTTATCCATAATAAATCCTGCTATATTTTTATATATATATTGTATATCAATATGTTTCTGATATCATTATTGAGTTTGGAGATAGAAAGTGTCAAAAATTTGTCAAATTACAAAAAAAGCAGTTATGTCAGGCAACAATGTATCGCATGCCAAGAATAGAACTCGCAGGATTTTTGAGCCAAATCTTCATAATCATAGACTATGGTCTGAAGTTCAAAATAAATGGATAACTCTTAAACTATCTACAAAGGGTCTCAGAATTATAGATAAGTTTGGCTTAGATAAAGCTTTAGAGAAATACAATATTACATAATATTATGAGAGAGAAAATTAAATTAGTTTCGTCTGCTGGTACTGGTCATTTTTATACTACTACAAAAAATAAAAAAACTATGCCTGATAAATTTGAAATTAAAAAGTTTGATCCAACTATTAAGAAATATGTAATGTATAAAGAAGTTAAAATCAAATAGACAATTAAACTACTGCATACCCTTTCAGACTCTCAGAAAAATCATCTAAACAATCAATACCTGCGCTTTTCGCTTCTAGACACCACTCATTAATAGTTTCAATGAACCTTTCATGCTTTAGATTTCTTGAATGAAGTATATTGTATAATTTATTTTTTAAATGATAAGCGGTACCCAAAGAATTACATTTATCAAATATTACTTGCAATGTATTGGTATCTTGGTTTGATATTCTACTTGGTTGTTTGCTAAGGGTTGCCTTGTATTTATTCAATAGGTCTTTAAGGTCACTATTAGCATTTGTACATTCAATTTTTAATATTGGTTTAAGTACATTTTTAGAGTAATTAGTTATTACAGTAATTTTAGATCTTAATAAAGCATATGCTGCATTAGAGTCAAGTGTATCATTTGGATTACTTACAATTGTTTTTGTGGCCAATCTCTTGACTTTAATTTGTCCAAATAATGAAAATAATTTAATGTAGAACCAACCAATATCAAATTCCCATGGCTTTAATGAAAACTTAGCTGCAGTAGGAAATGCATGATGGTTGTTATGTAATTCTTCACCACCTATAAAAAATGCAATGGGGCTTATGTTTGTTGAATCATCATTTGTGTCATAATTTCTATACCCATAATAATGGCCAGCACCATTGATTCCTCCAGCAGCAAATATTGGAGTCCACGCCATTTGAATAGACCATATAATTATCCCTACAACACCAAATAATAAAATATTTAAAATAAAAAGTAGCAATATTCCGTAGTTATTCCTACCGGTATATATTTGATTTTCAACCCAGTCTTTGGGACAATTTTCTGAATATTTCTCAATTGTTTCTTTGTTATTTTTCTCATCATGATATAAGTCGGCACCACGAAAAAGAACATTTTTTATGCCAAATACCGCAGGGCTATGTGGGTCATCTATGGTTTCAACCTTTGCGTGGTGTTTACGATGAATAGCAACCCAATCTGCCGTTCTCATAGAGGTTGTAAGCCAAAGCCAGAACCTAAAAAAATGCGACAATATAGGTTTAATTTCTATAGCTGAGTGACAGACTCCTCTATGAAGATATAGTGTAATTGCCACAATAGTTATGTGGGTAATAACTAAGGTGTAGGCTACATACCCCACCCAAGTAAAATCTACTAGTCCATTTATCAATAGTTCTGTCATTACTTTTTATATATTTAAGATTGATTTAATCATATGATACAAAATATGTCCAATTATTATAGAAAATATGCCTGAATTACCTGAAGTCGAAACTGTTTGCGAAGCTATAAAAGAGAATATTAAATCGAGAGATATTCTTAAATTTAATATCTTTAATCCAAATTTGAGATGGAAGATTGATAAAAAAATAAATAATAATATCTCAAATAATCATATAAATAAAATTTATAGAAGAGGAAAATATATAATATTAAGTTTTATACATGGCTCATTACTAATTCATTTAGGTATGACTGGAGTAATTAAATTATTAAATAATAATAATAATAAGGCCGGCAAGCATGATCATTTTGATATTGTATTTAAAAATGGGAATGTGCTCAGGTATAATGATGTAAGGAAGTTTGGTTCAGTGCATTGGGTGGAAGACTTAAAAAAATATTTCTTGACTAAAAATTTGGGTGTTGAACCATTATCAAAAGATTTTAATTTTGAATATCTATATAAAATTTCTAAACAAAAGAATGTTTCAATAAAGAATTTAATTATGGATCAGAAGATTTTGACTGGTGTGGGAAATATCTATGCATCTGAATCATTATATTTATCAAAAATACGTCCCAATAAAAAATCAAATCGACTCACAAAAAAAAATCATCATGAGCTAATTTTATCTATTAAAAAAGTTTTAAAAAAAGCAATAAAAAGTGGCGGAACAAGTTTAAAAGATTTTAAAAATATTGACGGAACTCCAGGTTATTTTAAACAAAAACTTTTGATTTATGGAAAAGAATATTGTCAATGTGGAGAGAAAGTGAAAAATATTAAAATCAACGGCAGAGCGTCTTTTTTTTGCACTTTATGCCAGAGCTGATTTATTTAAATTTCTCTCGTAATCCTTTTTCAACATCAACATGAACAAATTTATCTAATTTTCCATGATGTCTTGCTATATCTTTTATAATGCTTGATGATAAAAAACCAAATTCCACAGCTGGACTCATAAATACACTTTCGATTGATGGTTCCATAGACCTGTTGATACTTGCTAGCTGTATTTCAAATTCAAAATCTGAAACAGCTCTTAAGCCACGTAATATAACTGTTGATGAATGATGTTTGGCAAAATCCACCAATAGTCTGTCAAGACTTAAAACCTCAATTGATTCCTGGTTTGAGAAGACTTTCTCTATAAACTTAATTCTTTCATCAAGTGTAAATAAAGTATTTTTTTGAGGATTTTTAGCAACAGCAATAATGATTTTATTAAAGATTTTACAACCTCTTTTTACAAGGTCTACATGTCCGTTTGTAATCGGGTCGAAAGTTCCTGGATATACTGCTATAAGTGTCATTTAATTTCTCTTTCTTGCAATTGTATAACTAACGTCTCCTATACTCAAATCTTTTAATAAATTATGTGATTTACTAATAATATTTATTAGATTTTTATTATAATTTCTCTTATTTTGTTCTAAAAATAAATATGTATTATTTAGAAAATAATTATGATTATCTAGGAGATTAACACACTCCTCAATTATATTAGAATCATAAGGTGCGTCTAGAAATATAACATCATAATGATTATTAGTATTATTTTTTAGAAAATTTATTACATCATTATTTATTAATTTGTAATTTGTAATATTTAAATTAATAAACTCTTTAATGATTTGTTCGCAGGTTTGAAAATTATTTTCTACTAATGTGGAACTTTTAGCGCCTCTAGATATAGCTTCTGCAGAAAGAATCCCGCTACCAGAAAAAAGATCAAGGCATTTTGTGTTATTATCAACGCTTATAACATTAAAGATTGTTTCCCTAACAAAAGATTTAGTTGGTTTTAATAAAAGTGTTTTTTTAAAATTAATAATTCTTGATTTAAGTAAACCTCCGGTAATTTTTATTTTTCCACCAGGCAATTAATTCATTCCTACTGTGCTAATTAAAATATTATCAAAATTAATTTCTGAGTTTATAGCTGATAATAATGATTTACTTGTGACATTTTTTATACCATTCTCATAATTTACAAAATAGTTATTAAATATCTCTAGTTCATTAATTGCAGATAATGTGCGAAGTATTTTTTTATTAGTATCAAATCTTAATTCAAAACTTCTGAGTAATCCAATTTTAGCTTCATTAATTTGTTCATCAGAAAATTTAGCTTTTTTAAGTTTCATTATTTGCTCTTTTAAAATAATAATTGCTTTTTCTGTATTTTTATTTTGTGTCTGCATACCTATTCTCATTAGTCCAATTTCATTATAAGGCATTAGATAACTATGGACAGAATATGCTAATCCTTTTTTTTCTCTTATCTCATTCATTAGCATTGAGCCAAAACCACTTCCTCCAAAAATATAATTTGCTACTAATATATTAAAATAATTTTTATTTAGTCTTGTTACTGATGGAATAATAATTGATATATGTGTTTGTACGCTATCAAAATATATATAATTTATTTTAGAATCTGAATAATAATTTAAAATATTATTTTTCTTTTTAAGAGTTGGGTTATTAGAAACTCTGTTTAGAATTTTTGAAATCATAAAAGTGGCTTTATTTTCATCAATATCACCAACTATGCTTATCTTAATATCATTTTTATTAATGATTTTTTGAATATGTAAAATTATTTTTTCTAGATCCAATAGTTCAATAGTTTCTTTATAACCCGTCACTGGATGAGCATACCCAGTATCAACCAAGAATTTCTCTTCGGATTTCATAGATATAAGGGAAGTTGGATTTAAATTCCTTGCTTTTATAGATGATAATACTAGTTCTTTTGCATGAGAAAATATTTTGGTAGTTATTGAATATTTAGTAAACATATAATTAAGGAGATTTGCGATATGGTTGACATTAGATGGGTTGTTAATAAATCTTATGCTTACATAACTAGTATCTTTTGTAACAGTGGAGCTAAATTGCGCACCAATTTTCTCAAAATGATTAACTATTTTCTCGCCATTAAGTAATTGTTCTCCTAGAAGATTGATTGCAAGATTAGTTATTCCTTTATTATTTAAATCATTTTTACTTCCATAATTAAAATTAATTCTTAAATCAATTATAGGTAAAGCATGTTCTTCAACTAATAAATAATTGTTATTAGATTTTATAGGCTGTATTTTAGGAAACGCAAATGCTTCTAAATCACAAATCAAAGAAAAGAAAATAATTAAACTCAATAATCTCATAATTTTTTTGGTTCTATAACTGAAAAAATATAATCTTTTTTTAGTATATATTTTTTAGCTGCATTAATTAAATCATGCTCTGTAATACTGTTTATTTCATTGATATATTTGTCAAGCATACTCCAATCAAGATTCTTGGTTTCAAGCATGCCTATTTGCATTACTTGATAAAAAACAGAATCAAATTTATATATATTATTTGCCAAAAGTCTTGATTTAACATCTACCAATTCATTTTCATAAAGACCTTCCTCTACAAGATTTGTAAACTCAGCAATTAAGGCTTCACGAAGCTGTTCTGCGCTAATATTTTTATTAGGTGAACCACCAATAGTAATTAGATTTCTTTTTCTCGAATAAGCATCATAAGAGATAAAAGTGCTTAAAGCTATACTTTTATCATCAATTAAATTTTTTGTGAATCTTGAAGAAAAACCTCCATCCATAAGCTCCATTAATAGCTCAATCACATAATTTTCTTTTCTATTTTCCTTGTTAAATCGTATATTTTCAAAAGACATTAAAACCAAGGGTTCGGATACTTTGTCCTCAACCTTAATACTTTTGAATGAAATTTTATGATTTAATTTTTCTAAATAATCTTGTACTTTTGCTTCTTTAATTCCTCCATAATATTTTTTAATTAACTCTTTAGCTTGACCCTTATCAAAACCACCAGCTAAAATCAAAATTGCATTATTAGGAACATAGTAATTTAAATACCATTTTTTCAAGTCTGCTACACTAATCCTGTTTAAATCTTTCATTGTCCCAATAATAGGTATTCCATAACCTCTCATCCCAAAAGCTTGATTACTAATTTTTTCAAAGATTTTAGCTGTAGGATTATCATCAGTCCTTAATCTTCTTTCTTCTTTTACAACTTCAATTTCATTTTTAAATTCTTCTTGTGAGAAAATTAAATTTCTCATTCTGTCTGCTTCCATTTTCAAACAAAGTTCGAGATAACTTTTATGAGTCTTTTGAAAATATCCTGTAAAATCTCTACCTGTAAAAGCATTCTCTGTTCCTCCAATTTTTTTTATTTTTGCAGAAAATTCTCCAGGTTCTGTAGTTTTAGTTCCCTTAAACATCATATGTTCTAAAACATGAGATATTCCTGATATACCTTCATACTCATAACTTGATCCCACTTTATACCAAATGCTAGAAACAATAATTGGGCTTCTTTTATCTTCTATTAAAATAACTTTGAGTTTATTAGATAAATAATATTCTTCAACTCTATCAGAGAATCTTAAATCAGCCGATGCTGGCATGGTAATTACAAAGAGTATTATGAGCGCAAATACTCTAGAAAGATGGAATTGGGGCTTAATAATTAGCACAATAAAATTATAACAAATAATTTATGTAGTAAAGTATTCTTTTTTTATTATGGTAATTTATTCAAAAAATAGGTTTTATGCCTAAAATATTGATTATATTACCAAAAATAATCTTATTTGAGCCTTGTATACCGAGAATAAGATATTATAATTACCTGATAGGAGTATGCACAATATGAGTAATGAGCTTGTAAAACAGTTACCGTCAGATTTATCGCTGAACTTAGAGTTATGCGGTTCACTAGAGTTGTATCTCAATCAGCTCAGAAAAAACCCTCTTCTTACACAAGAAGAAGAATTGGAATTATTTCACAAGTTACATTCTTCTGATGATTTAGACGCAGCTAAAAAATTAGTCCTAGCTCATTTAAGATTTGTTGTCCATGTTGCTAAAACATATAAAGGTTATGGTCTACCACTTCTTGACCTTATACAGGAAGGAAATATTGGATTAATGAAAGCAGTAAAAAGATTTAATCCAGAAAAAAAAGTTAGGTTGTTATCTTTTGCAATATATTGGATAAGAGCAGAAATTCATGAATTTGTTCTTAAAAATTGGAGAATTGTTAAAGTTGCAACAACTAAGGCTCAAAGAAAATTATTTTTCAAATTAAGGGGTAAAAAAACTACTTCGGCCTGGTTGACGGAGAACGAAACTCAAAATATTGCTAAAGAGCTTGATGTAAAACCTGAGACTGTTACACAAATGGAATCTCGTTTGAGTGGTTCAGATGTATCTTTTGATCCAAGTGATGATGAATTAGCGCCATCTAATTATTTAACAAATAATCAGAATCCGTTACTAAAGCTTGAGTATGAAAGTGACGGTGATAATAATGCGTTAAAGCTTCATACAGCTTTGTCTAAACTTGATGAAAGAAGCAAAGATATTATTCGACAACGATATCTTCTTGATAATAAATCAACTTTAGATAAATTATCAAAAAAATATAATATATCTATAGAAAGAGTTAGACAAATAGAAACTAAATCATTAAGTCTGTTAAAAGATAATATGATGCTAGCCTAAAATTCAAAAATTAATATACCAATAGTGATCAATCAATAAAAGTGCAAAAATTATTGCTAAATAAGTGATAGAATATTTGAATAAACCTATTGCTCTTTTATTACTTTTTGTCAGTTTTAAAATATAAGCATCTATCATAAATTTTAGACCAAATATAATTGCTCCCATTAAATAAATTAACCCCGAGAATCCTAATAAATATGGAAACAGGGTAATACAAAATAATAAGATGGAATATAAAAAAATATGTAACCGAGTGAAGTCACGTCCATGAGTTACGGGTAACATTGGGATAGCGGCCTTCTTATAATCCTCATACTTATAAACAGCCAAGGCCCAAAAATGCGGGGGTGTCCATAAAAAGATAATTAAAAACAATATTAATGGAAAAGGTTCAACCTGATTTGTAATAGAAGTCCAGCCTAAAAGTGGCGGCATTGCTCCAGCAATACCCCCGATGACTATATTTTGAGATGTTAAATTTTTAAGATAAACCGAATAAATAAATGAATATATTATAATTGATAACAATGTTAATAAAGCTGTCAAGGTGTTTACAAACATATATAACATTAATATTGAGGAACATGATAGAAATAAAGAAAAGTAAATAGCATGTATAGGTTTTATAGTGCCATTAACTAATGGTCTTGATTTGGTTCTATCCATTATTGCGTCTACTTTTTGATCTACAACATGATTGATAATAGCTGCTGCTGAAGCTGCTAAACCAATACCTAAACTTGCAAAAAATATTAACTCATAATTCAAGGATGATGAGTGAGCTAAAAGCATGCCTACTATAGCTGTAAACATTATCAGAAAATTAACTCTTGGTTTTGTGAGAGCTACAAATTCTTTTACAATCATTAAAAAACTGCCTGTTGAATATATTGATGAATTTTGCATGGCTTGATTTTATCACCTTTGTTTATTGTATGTCGAATAATATAGTAGAGCCACCATGCTCATTAATAGAACCGATGCGTTGACTGTATGTAAAACGGCAATAGTAATAGGTAGACTAAAAATAATATTTGAAATGCCTAGCATAATCTGAACTACAAAAAGAGTCATAACAATCATTCCAACCTTTTTTATATTTTTTTTTGTTTGTACAAAGAAAAGATAAATAAATAACCATAAAAAAAGCAAAGATAAAATTAATGCTCCTATTCGATGAGTAAAGTGAACAGCAAGTTTTGCATTGTATTCAAGTGGCCCATCTTCATAATTTATATTGGGAAGATTAAAAATTGTAAAACCATTTTTAAAATCCATATTATTTGGCCACCATTGATTAGAACATTTTGGAAAATCAGTGCAAGCAAGTGATGCATAATTGGTGCTAGTCCAACCGCCTAGAATAATTTGAGTTAGCAATCCAAAAATACAAAGGGTAATTATAAGAACTAATGTTCTATTAAGATTAATCATATTATGATTGACTGCGACTTTTAGACCATTCCAATACATTAAACTTGCTGTGGTCATCCCAAGTATCAAATGAATAGTAACAATCGTGGGTTTTACAAGTTCTGTTACCGTCAACATTCCCATGATAGACTGTATAATTATTAACATTACAAGTGCTATGGGTAAAATATTTGGGGTATTTTTAGAATGTTTAATTGTTAGATATGCAGTAAAGAAAATATATAATCCTAATATCCCTGCTAAATATCTATGTAACATTTCTCTCCAGGCTTTCCCAGTGTCAATGATTGCATCAGGATGGATATTTTTTGCTTGTGCTAATTCTAAATCTGAAATTGGAGGGGTAAGAAGTCCATAACAACCTGGCCAATCAGGACAACCTAAGCCGGCATCTGTTAGTCTTACCCATGCACCTACAGATATAACGAATAATGTAAAAAATGCACCAAAAAAACTAATATTTTTTATTGTATTAACATCCATGATTAACCAATTCTTGATAGTTTTAATAGTTTTTTCAAATCTTTAAGAAGCTTTTTTCCCTCAAAGCCTTCTTTGTAAGTAAGTATAACATTGCCAGTGGGATCCGTTAATAAAACGATGGTATCTGTTTTTAGAATATCACTAAGGATATTATATAATGCATTTGTCGAACCATTGACAATCAATAGTTTTGGATACAATTTTTGAAATTTTATTAAGAGTTCAATGGATATTTTAGAATCAGATATAAGAAGTCTCTGAACTCTATTCATATCTTTGCCTAAAGCAGTATTGATTTGACGCAGCAAGTATGTTGTTTCCAAACAACCTTTCAGACATTCTTTATGTGAAAATTGAATTAAAGTCCATTTCCCGTTCAAGGAATTAGTATTAGATATATTGTCACTAGAGGATTTGATTTTAATATTATTAATAGATAGTGCTGGATTAACAAAGTTGCCGTAGTTTGTTGTCTGCCATTCTTGATTAGAGCCATATTTATTTAAAAGAAAATATGAAATTACAAAGGGAATTATAAAGATTGAAATTACCATTAGAAATTTAATTTGATTTCTATTCATTATTTTTTTCCTTTCTTGACAGAATTATCATGAAAATAAATCCTATTATTGCAAATAAGAACCATTGCCCAGCATACATATAATGTTTTAATTGCATATTTTCTTTAAAAATTGTCCGTAAAACATAAGAGTCATCATGTTTCTTATTCATAATTATTACATATGGTTCTATATCATAACCAAGTAGTTTTGAAATCTTATCAATTTCAATATTTTGAATTATTAGCGGCCACTTATTTACATAATTATCCTCATCAAGCTCATATAATTTTTTATAATAATAAGAATATCCATATATTGAAGTGGTTTTATTTTGTATAAGTATCTCAGGAATTGACTGACGATTATTACTATTTACCCAACCACGATTAACAAGGATTATCTTATTATTGACTTTAAATGGGGTTAGTACTTCATAACCAGCTATTTTATTATGTACTTTGTTATCTAAAAGAAATTGTCTATTTGCTAAAAATTCTCCATTGAGGTGCATGTTTGTAAATAACTCAGGGTTTTTTGGTAAGGTTTTCATTAAAACTGATTTTTTAGACAGTGTTCCCTTAAATTCTTCATATAATTGTTCTTTTTGAGTACCTCTATCTATCTGCCATAGTCCTAATAAAATACATAGTATTATTATTGATAAAAAAAATAACAATTTTATAGTTTTAGCAACAGAAGTTTTGTATGCTGATTTTGTAATAGTTTTTCGCATATAATATGAAATATATAATATTAATTTTATTAGCTCTAATCATTTATAATTTAACAGCTGGTTTTTTTTACATTATTAAAGATAAAAAAGATTCTAATAGGGGTTTACAATCACTGAAAGTACGAATAATACTATCAATTCTATTATTTGTGACACTAATTATTGGTTATTATTATAATTTGATTCAACCGCATGGAATTTAATTTTATAACCAATATACAAATACAAATAATCCTAGCCATACTACATCAACAAAATGCCAGTACCATGCAACTGCTTCAAAACCAAAATGATTATCGCCACTGAAATGCCCCTTCATACACCTGAAAAGTATAACAGTTAGCATTATTGCGCCTAAAGTTACATGAAAACCATGGAATCCAGTCAACATATAAAATGTTGAGCCATAAATACCTGTTGTTAATTTAAGGTTTAATTCTGAATATGCATGCATATATTCATATGCTTGAAGGCCAACAAACAGAAACCCTAGCAGTACCGTAGCAATTAAACCGAGAATCAATTGATTTCTATTTTGCTCTTTTAAACCATGATGTGCCCATGTAACTGTTAATCCACTGGTTAACAGAATTAATGTATTTATAGCAGGTATACCTCCAGCTTTCATAAGTGTAAAATCTCCTCCTGCATTTATAGGGCCATTTGATGGCCAAATATTTTCAAACTGAGGCCAAAGAACTATATTTGTTGTCATTTTTGATCCTTCTCCTCCTAACCATGGTAGCGATAATTCTCTCGCATAATATAAAGCCCCAAAAAAGGCTGAAAAAAACATTACCTCAGAAAATATAAACCATACCATTCCCCATCTGAAAGATGTATCCACTTGATCATTATAAACACCTGACTCGCTTTCTGTAATTACGGTAGAGAACCATCCATAAGTCATTATTAAAAGTAATGAGAGGCCTGATAACATTAAAATCACGCCAGTAGAATAACCATTCATATAATTAGCAAAACCAATAAACAGCACCATTAATGATATAGTTGAAAGAAAAGGCCACTTAGTGCCATGAGGTATATAATAACCATTAGATTCACTCATAAATTTTATTCTCCGAATTTAATCCCGCTTGCTCAGTAGTATTAAACATTGTATATGATAATACTAATGTTTTTGTTTCATTTCGTAGTTCGTTGTTAATTATAAACTGCAATGGTAATTCTTTTGTTTCAAAAGCGTTTATTTCTTGTTGACTAAAACAAAAACATTCAATTTTTTTAAAGAATTCTGCATCTTGACTAGGAACAACACTTGGGCTAGCTGTAGCATATTTAATTTTATTTGAATTATTAGTAAGGGTGTAAAATGTTGTGTAAATCTTTCCTACTTGAACATTCATCTCTTTATTAACTGGTTCAAAAATGAATGGAGCAGAATTAGCAACTGTTGATGTAAATTTTATTTTAACAAATCTTTCTGTTGGCTGTTCATTAATTACTGAGACTTTAGTTTGATTTGTTTTACCATTAAGACCAGTTACTTCACAAAAAATATCATACAAGGGAACTAACATATATGAAAACGAAAACATAAACACTGTAAAAATTGTAAGCAAATAATACGTTTTTTTCATATTTTTATTCATTCAACTCTAGGTGGTTTTTCAAAAGAATGATAAGGCGGAGGTGATGGTAGAGTCCATTCCAGTCCTTCTGCTCCCTCCCAAACTTTATCCTTAGCGGTAACATCTTTTTTAAGTGTTTTAAGAAGGATGTACAAAAATAATAATTGTGATAATCCAAAACCAAAAGCTCCTATAGATGCTATAGCATTAAAATCTGCAAATTGGATTGCATAATCTGGAATTCTTCTTGGCATTCCTGCAAGACCTACAAAATGCATTGGGAAAAATGTTAAATTTACGAAAATTGTTGTTAGCCAAAAATGTATTTTCCCAAGTGTTTCGTCATACATTTTACCTGTCCATTTAGGTAGCCAGTAATAAACAGCAGCAATTATGCCAAACAACGAACCAGGTACAAGAACATAATGAAAATGCGCTACAACAAAATATGTATCATGATATTGAAAATCAGCAGGAACCATTGCTAGCATTAACCCAGAGAAGCCTCCTATAGTAAATAAGACTATAAATGCTATTGCAAATAACATAGGTGTTTCAAATGTCATTGAACCTTTCCACATTGTTGCCACCCAATTAAATACTTTAACTCCAGTTGGGACAGCTATAAGCATAGTAGTAAACATAAAAAATATTTCACCAGCAAGAGGCATGCCTACTGTAAACATATGATGCGCCCATACAATAAATGAGAGTAATGCAATTGATACAGTAGCATAAACCATTGAGTCATAACCAAACAACTTTTTTCTAGAAAATGTAGGGATTATTGTTGATACTATTCCAAATGCTGGAAGTATTAATATATATACCTCAGGATGACCAAAGAACCAAAATATATGTTGAAACATTACTGGATCTCCTCCACCAGATGCTGTAAAAAAACTTGTACCAAAAAATCTATCTGTTAATAACATTGTAACTGCACCTGCTAGCACTGGCATAGCAGCAAGTAGAAGAAAGGCTGTGATTAACCATGTCCAAACAAAAATTGGCATCTTCATAAGATTCATACCAGGTGCTCTCATATTAAGTATTGTTGCTATAATATTTATTGCCCCAAGAATAGATGATAGTCCAAACAAATGTATCGATAAAATTACAAAAGGCATAGAGTCACCACCTTGTAATGATAGCGGTGGATACAAAGTCCAACCTGCAGCAGGCCCGCCACTCTCGAAAAATAGAGTACTTAACATCATTGTGAAAGCAAATGGCAAAATCCAAAAACTCCAATTATTAAGTCTTGGTAAAGCCATATCTGGAGCTCCAATCATTAAAGGAAGTTGCCAATTTGCAAGACCCACAAAAGCCGGCATAATAGCTCCAAAAATCATAACCAAAGCATGCAGGGTTGTCATCTGATTAAAGAAACCAGGTACAACTAGTTGAAGTCCAGGTTGGAATAATTCAGCTCTTATAACTAGAGCCATAGCCCCACCAATGAAAAACATAATTAAGCTAAACCATAAATAGAGAGTTCCGATATCTTTATGGTTTGTTGTGGTTATCCATCTCATAATCCCTGAAGGAATATGGTGATGATCATCTAATTTTTCTATATCTGTGCTCATAATATTTCCTTTTATTTATTCCCAGCAACTTTATTGTTTTGTTGAATTGAAACCCATTTATGATATTCAGTTTTAGGGACAGCTTTTACTACTATTGGCATGAAACCATGATCTTTGCCACAAAGCTCCGCACATTGGCCTCTATAAATTCCAGGTTTTTTTATATCAACCCAGAGTTCATTCACATATCCCGGTATCGCATCTTTTTTCCCACCTAATTCTGGAACCCACCAAGCATGAATTACATCATTCGCGGTTAATAGAACTCTAATTTTAGTATTTGTTGGAAGAACTACAAAATTATCAACATTTCTTAAATAATTTTTTACTTGATATACATCTATTCCTGAATTTAATTGTCTTGCCTTATTGCTCTCATCATCAATTTTACTAAAAAATGAAACATCATCTTCTAAATATTCATATTGCCACATCCACTGATACCCAGTTACTTTCAGTGTTATTTCAGCATCCCTGGTATCTTCCATTAATATAAGAGCTTTTGTAGCTGGTATAGCCATACCAACAAGGATTATAAAAGGTATAACTGTCCAAATTATTTCAACTTTTGTGCTCTCATAAAATTGTGCGGGCTTGGCTCCAATGGATTTTCTATGATAAATTATTGAATATAACATAGCCCCAAATACTAATATTCCAATCACAACAGTTATATAAAATATAAGCATATGAATATCGTATGCAATTTCACTTGTTGGGGTGACTCCGATGGGCATATTTGTTTCCCAGTCTGCTGAAGCAAGAGATGGAGTTAATGTGGCTGCGATTATAGTAAATACTTTCATTAATCTTCCTTTATTTAACGAATTTAATAATACCAAAATATTAGTATTTATGGAATTTCTAATTAAAGAAAATTATGTTTTCAGTATATTAATTTAATCGATGATTTTAATAGGAATAACAACTTCATTATTTTTAGGGTTTTGAGCACTCTTCTTCCATGCAACGCCATAAACCATCTCATATGTGACAGGAAATAATCCATTTTTGTTACTTTTTTTATAATGATTTTCCAAATCTTTTAAGGATTTTTTTGTAGTAAATTTGTTCTCATTATATATAACTGTACTAGCGCCAGTTTTTCTTAAAGATTGTAGAACCTCATTAAAATTTTTATATTCAATAATTAGTCGCTCAACATCCATGACCGGATCGTGAAATCCAGATGATAGTAAAATATCTCCATAAGTATGCATATCATCGAAAGTGTTAATATGCTCATAATTGTCAATTAGCTTATAAGCGTCTCTTAGCTCTTTTAATGTATCTGGCCCAACAGTTGTAAACATAAAATTTCCATCATTTTTTAAAATCCTAAAAATATCGAAAAATATCTTATCTATCTGCCGACACCAGTGCAGAGTAAAGCTTGATATTACCAGATCAAATGTTGATGTTTTAAATGGCATATATTCGGCATCAGCAACAAGAGGCTTAAGTTTTATATTTTTATTTTTACATTGACTTACCATCTCATAAGAAAAATCCATACAAACAATATTTGAATTTGGGAGATACTGGCTAATTAAGTTGGACAAATACCCGGTTCCACAACCAATATCCAGAATATTTAATGGCTTAGATTTTAAAAATTTAAGTCTTTTGATCATTCTTTCTGAGACTTCTTTCTGAACAAAGGAATACTCGTCATAGCTTGAAGACTTAGCATCAAAAGATTTTAGTATTTTAATTTTATATTTTTCCATTTTAATTAAATAAAATCAGATATTACATTATATATTTCATCTTTATAGGAAATAAATGGCATATGTCCCATATTATTAATTATTTCAACACTTATATTATTATAAATTTTATTAGAGGATAATATAGGTTCTATAAAGTGATCATTCCCTCCATTAATTATTAACACATCTTTTTTTATTTCCATTAATAATTTAGAATTATTTGATTCAGATAAATATTCTAAACCTTCTGTTAATATAACGTTCTCTGGCAAACTATCAATTAGAAAATTCTCTTTAAGAAATTTATATTCATTTTTTGAAAATTTTGAATTTTTAACGCATTCAAAAAAAAATTTTTGAATAGTTTTGTATCTATCAGTTTCTAATCCTTTCTTTAAGGTTTCAATATTATTTTTATTCAAAAAACTTTTACTAGTATTAGAAAATATATAAGGATTGGAGTTAATTAATATAATCTTTTTAATATTTGGATAATTATTAGCACATTCATGTAATGCTAATAATCCCCCATATGACCAACAAATTATAATTGATGGTGAGTCTATAGCCTTAAAGACCCGCTTGCAATAATTTCGATGGCTTAAACTTTTTTCAATATTATCTCCATATCCAGGTAAGTTAATTTTTTTTACATTATGATTGTTCGTAAATAACTTATCAAAATTACACCAAATACGGCTATCAAATAGCCATCCATGTATAAAAATTATATTAAAATTATTCATATTATTAAAATTATTCATATATTAACAAGGTTAACTGTTATTCATCAGATATTAATTATATATTAATCACATGTTAGAAAATATATTCAACTTACTAGTCAACCCAAATACAGCAATCATTATTTTAATATTATATATGATTGGGTCATTGCCATTTGCAGTTATTATTTCAAAATTACTCGCGTTACCTGACCCTAGAAGTTTTGGTTCTAATAACCCTGGTGCTACAAATGTACTAAGAGGTGGAAATAAATTTGGGGCAATACTAACATTGCTAGGCGATTCAATGAAAGGTTATATCCCAGTATTAATTTTAAGCAGCATGGGTATGCAGATTGGAGAAATATACTTTTTATCTTTTTTTATATTAATTGGGCATATTTTTCCAATTACACTCAAGTTTAAAGGAGGTAAAGGTGTAGCTACATCTATAGGAATCTTATTTGCTATTAATTTAAATATCGGCGTTGTGCTTTTAGTTGTATGGTTATTAGTTTTTGCCATAAGCAAGATTTCTGGTTTATCTGCTTTAAGTGCATTTTTTATACTACCTTTTGCCATACATTTATTAATTCAAAATAATTTTATTGTTTCTCTTTCCATTTTAAATACATTTATAATTTTTTTAACTCATAAAAATAATATTAAAGAATTTTTTATTATTAAATAATTTTTGAAGTTGGGTTAGGTTTTATATCTAACGAATTAACTATATTATCCTTAGACTTAATCCATCCCATATATGCAATCATTGCGCCGTTATCTGTGCTAAACGCTATATCTGGAAAAAAAATATTAGTATTATTATTTTTTTCATTTTGAAATCTAGATCTAAGTTTTTTGTTTGCGCTAACCCCACCTACTATCACAATATTTTCAATATTAAACTCTTGTGATGCTTTTAAGGTTTTATGTATAAGAACATCAATTATTGCATTCTCAAAATCGAAAGCAATATTTGAGATATTTTGATTAGTTAATTTTGTTTCATTTATAACTTGTATTACATGTGTTTTCAGGCCACTAAAACTAAAGTTGTAATTATTACTATTAATCATTGGTCTTGGAAATTTATATGTAGAATTTTTAATCTTCTCTGATGCTTTAGAAATTTCTGGTCCACCTGGATAAGGTAGTCCAAGTTGTCTAGCAACCTTATCAAAAACTTCTCCGGCCGAATCATCTACTGTTTTTCCAATAATTTTATATTCATTTTTTTGATTAATAATTGACAAAATAGTATGCCCTCCTGAAACAAGCATTGAAATGAAAGGAGGGTTAAGATTTTTTTCTGTAATCATAGCTGAGAAAATATGAGCTTCAAGATGGTTTACTTCTATGTGTTTAATATTAAGTGCCCAAGCTAAAGATTTAGCAAAAGCAGCTCCGGTTAAAAGAGGTCCCATGAGACCTGGGCCATTAGTAAATGCGATTAAATCTAAATTTTTTAATTTAAGCTTATATTGATTCAATAATTCGTCTAAAAGTGGCACTAATTTTAAAACATGATCCCTTGATGCAAGTTCAGGCACAATCCCGCCATATCTTCCATGTATCTCATGTTGAGAATTTACAATGTGACCAAGAACACCATTGTCAGAATGATATAAAGCTAATCCCGTTTCATCGCATGATGATTCAATTCCTAAAATAAGCATTTTATATACATCTCAAATATATTAAATATATTGCTTTATTACGATAATCAAGTAATATTACGCCATTGTAAACTATTTTAAATTATTTTATGCCAAGTGTTCAAATAAGAGAAAATGAGCCTTTTGAAATAGCTCTCAGAAGATTCAAAAGAGGTTGTGAGAAAGCCGGTATCCTTACCGAAACTCGTAGAAGGGAGTTCTATGAAAAACCAACTGCTATGAGAAAACGGAAAATAGCGGCGGCAACAAAAAGGCATAAAAGAAGAGTAAGTATGTCCGCTATAAGAAAGAAGCCTCCTTACAAAAAATACTAATATAGTTGATGTCTGATCAATCCATTAAAACAAAAATCCAAGAAGATTTAATTCAGTTCATGAAAGCTGGAGAAAAAGATAAGGTTGCTGTTATAAGATTTGTCTTGTCTTTTATCAACACTGAAGAAAAAGATAAACAAAAGTCCCTCACTGATAGTGAAACACTGCAAGTCTTAAAAAAAGTAATAAAAAGAAATCAAGAGTCTTTTGAACAGTTTTCTAAAGCATCAAGGAATGATTTAGCAGAAAAAGAAAAAAAAGAAATGGAAATAATTAAACAATATCTTCCAGAAGAAATAAGTGAAAATGAAATTATTGAAGCTGTAAAAAAATCAATAACGCAATGTGACGCAAATTCTATTAAAGATATGGGTAAAGTGATGGCTGAAATTAAAAAAAATTATGGTGATAGAGCTGATATGTCAATGGTCAGCAAACATGTCAAAATTCTTCTAAATTCCTAGATTCCTAAATTTTTTGAACTTTTTAACAAAGCTTATATCTACATTTAAAACTTACTCTATAACATTTATTTTATAGTATAATCTAAAGTCATATTATGGATAAAAATCTTCAATTTCTAGAACTTAAGAGAATGGACCCAAAAATTATGCCTCCTTCAAAAAGGCTCAAGAATTATAAGGAAATTTATGGGCATTATTCAAGTATTCAGGCAGGTGAACAATCTGGAAGATGTATTGAATGTGGCAACCCTTATTGTGAATGGAAATGTCCCGTTCATAACTATATACCTCAATGGTTAAAGTTAATTTCTGAGAATAGATTATTTGAGGCAGCTGAATTATCACACCAAACAAATTCGTTGCCCGAAATATGTGGAAGAATTTGTCCTCAAGATCGTTTATGTGAAGGTGCATGTACATTAAACGATGGTTTCGGGGCTATAACAATTGGTAGTATAGAAAAATACATAACTGATGAAGCGTTCAAACAAGGTTGGAAACCAGATTTATCAAATGTAGTTGCAACAGATTTTAAGGTTGGAATTATAGGAGCTGGGCCAGCAGGACTAGCTTGTGCAGATGTTCTTGCTCGAAATGGAATTAAATCTATTATTTATGATAAGTATGAAGAAATTGGAGGCTTATTAACATTTGGAATTCCGCCTTTTAAACTTGAAAAGGAAGTAGTACTAAAGAGAAAAAGTATTTTAGAAGAAATGGGTGTTGAATTTAGACTCAATACTGATGTAGGAAAAGATATAAGTTTTAAAAAATTCAAATCAATGTATGATGCAGTTTTTCTCGGTATGGGGACTTATACATATATGAAAGGTGGTTTCAAAGGAGAAAATCTCGATGGTGTTTATGAAGCACTCCCTTATCTTAATTCAAATGCGAGAAGGGTAATGAAGTTTGAAAATAATAAATATATAAACATGAAAGATAAGACTGTAATGGTATTAGGTGGTGGTGACACGGCAATGGATGCTAACAGAACAGCAATAAGACAAGGTGCCAAAAAAGTTTATTGTGCATATAGAAGGAATGAAAAAAATATGCCTGGGTCAAAAAGGGAAGTAAGAAATAGCAAAGAAGAAGGTATAGAATTTTTATGGAATATGCAACCTACTGAAATTATTGGCAATAAAAAAGTAGAGTCAGTGAAATTTGTAAAAACAAAATTACAAAAAAAAGATATTAGAGGTAGAGAAATTCCTGTAATAATTAAAAATTCAGAACATATAATTAAGATTGATACTGTTATTATAGCATTTGGTTTTAGGCCTAACCCATCACCATGGTTTATTGAAAATAATATAAAAATTGATGAAATAGGAAGAGTTATACTTAATGAAAATTCCTCATATCAGCATCAAACTCATAATCCAAAAATCTTTTCTGGAGGCGACATGGTAAGAGGTTCTGATTTGGTTGTTACTGCTGTCTTTGAAGGTAGAAATGCTGCAGATGGTATTACTAAATTTCTAAAAAATAAAGCTCATAACAAATTAAATGCAGTCAACTCATAACCTGCTTCTGCTTAAGGCAATTAAAAAAGAGCCAGTTCATAGAACACCTATTTGGATTATGAGGCAAGCCGGACGCTATCTGCCAGAATATATTACTGCAAAAAATAAAGCTGGTGGATTTATTAATTTAATTAGAAATCCTGAATTAGCATGTGAAATTACCTTACAACCTCTTCAAAGATATAATCTAGATGCTGCAATTTTATTTTCAGATATTTTAGTTATATCTGATTTGCTAGGCATGAAATTGAGATTTGAAGAAAATAAAGGACCCATTTTTGATAAAACTATTTGTTCGCAAAAAGATTTAGATACAATAACTGATGTGGAAGATGTAGATAAACTTGACTATGTATTCAATACAATCAAATTATTAAAGAATGAATTATATGAAAAAAAACCTCTTATAGGATTTATAGGTAGCCCTTGGACAGTAGCAACATACTTGATTGAGGGTAATTCATCAAAAAATTTTTTAAAAGTTATGTCAATGGTAAATAAAGATGAAACTCTGATGCATAACATATTAAATATTTTGACAACTGCAAGCATTGCATATCTTAAAAAACAAATTGAAGCGGGGATAGATGTTGCAATGATTTTTGATACTTGGGGAAGCTTACTTAAAAATGAATTATATGAAAAGTTTTCGCTAAATTATGTTCGTAAAATTAGAGAAGCTCTGGCATATACAAATGTTCCAATAATTTATTATGTTAGGCAAACCAGTGAAAAAATTAATATTTTAAAAAATTTAGATGTTGATGTACTTGGATTAGATTCTACATCAGATATTGGTGTTATTAAAAAAGTTATTGGTAATAAATATGCACTACAAGGAAATCTTGATGTAAATATTTTGAAAGAAGAAGAGAGAATAATAGTTAAAAAAGTAGACGAGACTCTCAAAAAATATAATTCAAAGACTGGCCATATATTTAATCTCGGAACGGGAATCACGCCTGATATTGATCCAAATAAAGTAAAATTACTTATAGATATTCTTGCGGACATCAGTCCAAAATATAATGTAAAATAAAGCAATGGATTTAAATAATATTTTTATAGTCGGATTAATGGGCTCAGGCAAAACCTCTATAGGCAAATTACTTGCTAAAAGAACAGGTAGATTATTCATTGATACAGATAATGAAATCATTAAAGAATCAGGTATGACTATTACCGAGATATTTAATAAATTTGGTGAAAATTATTTTAGAAACTTGGAGCATACAGTATTATCAAAAGTAAAATCTATAGAAAACCATGTAATCTCTACTGGTGGAGGTGTCATTCTAAAATTAAAAAATATAAAAGTTATGAAAAACTCAGGAACTATTATATTTCTAGATATTGATGTAGAAACTCAATTATCGAGAGTTAGAAATAAAAAAAATAGACCATTATTAGATAGGAATAATATGGCAGAAAATTTGGTAAATATAAAAAAGGAGAGAGATTACATATATAAAAATATTTCAGACTATATAATAAGTATATCTGGAAAGAATAAAAGTGAAATTGTTGGAGAGATTCAGAACTATATATCATGAAAAAAATACTGCTCAAAATTAAAGATAAAAAAATACCTATATATATCGGTAAGAATACGATTAAAAGTATTAAACTTGATAAACATATAAAAAGCAAAGATGTTGTTATAATTACTAATACTATTGTTGCTAAATACCACCTAGGCTCTCTCCTGAAATCACTTAAAAGATTTAATGTAGAATCATATATTTTGCCTGATGGAGAAAAGCAAAAAAATATTTCAACTCTTAATAAAATTCATAATTTTTTGATAAAGAAAAAATTTGATAGGCAAGTAACTATTGTGGCATTTGGTGGTGGGGTAATAGGTGATCTTGCAGGTTTTGCTTCAGATACATTTTTAAGAGGGGTTGATTTAATACACATACCCACTACTTTGCTTGCGCAGGTAGATTCGTCTATAGGTGGAAAAACAGGAGTTAATCATGTGCTTGGTAAGAATTTAATTGGAAGTTTCAAACATCCCAATGCAATTATTATAGATATTAATTATCTTAAAACTTTGCCGATTAAGCAGTATGTCTCTGGATTAGCAGAAGTTATTAAATATGGAGTTATTAGTAAAGAAAGTTTTCTAAAGTGGTTAAATATAAATGCTTTATCCATATTAAATAAAGAATCAGATAAATTACTTAAACTTATTACAATATCAGTTAAAGAAAAAATTTCTATTGTTCAGCGTGATGAAAGAGAATCTAATATTAGAGCTTTTTTAAATTATGGGCATACAATTGGACATGCAATAGAATCATCAAAAAATTATAAAGGTATTCTTCATGGCGAGGCTGTAAGTATTGGCATGATGCTTGCCTCAGCTATATCAGTCGAAAAAAGTTCTTTGAATATTGAGAGTTTTAATTTGATTGAAGACACCCTGGTTAAACTTAAACTTCCCATTACATTGCCAAAAAATATAAAGATAACAAAAATTATGGAACACTTATCTTTTGACAAGAAGAAAAAAGCTGGAAAAAATAATTTTGTCCTACTTAAATCTATTGGAAAATGTCATATAGTAAACTCATTAAGTAATCAATATATCGCTAAAATGGTCAAAAATTTTCAAACCTAAATATGTCAAAAATATGCTAATATCATCATAGTATGAAAAGCAAACTACATAATAATTTTAATGGTCTCTATAACCCTATATTTGAAAAGGATAGTTGTGGTTTTGGGTTAATATGTCAGATGGATAATAAACCATCCCACTGGGTTATTAAAACAAGTATTAATGCGCTTCAAAGATTAACTCATAGAGGCGCAATATCAGATGATGGCAAAACTAGTGATGGATGTGGTTTATTAATTAAAAAACCTGATTCATTCTTTAGGTACTTAGCATCAACATTGGACATACAACTTAACAAAAATTACTGTTTTGGTTCTGTGTTTTTAAATAATAATAAGAAGATTCAAAAAAAAACAAAAGAAACTCTGCATTTTCAACTTAGAAAACAAGGGTTGGCAGTAGAAGGTTGGAGAGAGGTTCCAATCAACAAGAAAGTATGCGGTAAAGAAGCTTTAGCAGATATTCCATCAATACAGCAAATTATAATTAATGCACCTGATTCTATTTTAGAAAATGAATTTGAAAAGAAATTATATATTGCAAGAGTTCAAACTGAAAAGATTTTAGAAAATGATTCTATGTTCTATATTTCTAGTCTATCGTCGAAAGTTATTTCTTATAAAGGTTTGATAATATCAGATAATATAAAAGATTTTTATTTAGATTTAAACGACATAAAAATGGAAACATCTCTATGTGTATTTCACCAAAGGTTTTCTACAAACACATTGCCTCAATGGAAATTAGCTCAACCATTTAGATACTTAGCTCATAATGGAGAAATAAATACTATACAAGGTAATAGAAATTGGTATGTAGCAAGACGTACTAAATTAAATATAGAGTTTTTGCCTGAATTAAATAAACTTCATCCTTTGATTTCAAAATCAGACTCTGATTCATACACATTAGATAACATGTTGGAATTATTGCTTGCTGGAGATATGGGTATTTTCAGAGCAATGAGAACATTGATACCTCCCGCTTGGCAGAATAATAAAAATATTGATGAGGACTTAAAATCTTGTTATGAATATCATTCAATGCATATGGAACCATGGGACGGACCTGCTGGAATTGTTTTGACAGATGGAAGGTATGCTGCATGTGCACTAGATAGAAATGGTTTGAGACCAGCCAGATATGTTATTACATCCGATAGACATATAACTTTGGCGTCAGAAATTGGTGTATATGATTATAAAGATGAAAATGTTATTAAAAAGGGCAGACTTGCTCCCGGAGAAATGCTCGCAGTAGATACTGAGAAAGGCGAACTATTACTAACAGATCAAATAGACCATATTTTAAAAGAAAGACATCCGTATCACTCTTGGTTAAAAAAATATTCTGTTAAAGTTCCAAGCTTTGATAGCAAAAAAGAAAACCCGTTGGACTTTACTTCTAAGCAATTACAAATATACAAAAAATTATTTTCTGTAACATTTGAAGAAGAGGTAGAGATAATTACCCCTTTAGCAGAAATAGCCCAAGAAGCTACTGGTTCAATGGGTGATGATACTCCTATGCCAGTATTATCGTCAAAAAATAGATCGATATATGATTATTTTAGACAGCAGTTCGCTCAAGTTACGAACCCACCTATAGATTCTCTTAGAGAAGCTAGCGTTATGTCTCTTGAAGTTTGCATTGGGAAAGAAAGAAATCTATTTGAAGAATCATCTAGACATGCAGACAGACTTGTTTTAAGTTCCCCTGTTCTGGATAGACAAACTTATGAAGCAATATTAAGTTCTAAATATAAAAAATATCCTCACGATATAATAAATCTTAATTATGATAATTCTATAGATTTAGAAGAAGCTATCAATACAATTCGTGACAGGGTTACAAGAAGCGTGAAAAAAGGCAATATAACAATTGTTTTATCAGATAAAAAAATTAATAAAAATCAACTCACTATTCCGGCACCCATGGCTGTTGGGGCTGTTCATCATAAACTTATAAACATAGGGCTAAGGTGTGACTCAAATTTAATTATAGAGACAGGTTCTGCTAGGAACCCACATCATTTTGCTGTATTGCTTGGATACGGAGCAACTGCTATTTACCCATATCTTGCTTTTGAAATACTTAATGAAATGGTTGTTAAGAAGAAATTAACGATACAAAAATATAGTGAATCTGTCAAAAATTATACTAATGGTATTAACAAAGGCATTCTGAAAATTATGTCAAAAATGGGAATTTCATGTGTTTCAAGTTACCGAGGTGCGCAACTTTTTGAAATTGTTGGGCTTGATGACAATATAGTTAATTTATGTTTTAAAGATACAATTAGCAGAGTGTCTGGTGCTAGATTTAAAGATATAGAAGTTGATATAGAAGAAAATAGATGTTTAGCATGGGATATAGGTAAAGAAATCAAAACTGGTGGTTTATTAAAATATTCCCATGGTGAAGAACACCATGATTATAATCCAAATGTTGTTAAAGCACTGCAAGAATGTGTAGCTACTGCTGAATATGATGATTATAAAAAATTCTCTGAATTAGTTAATGGAAGACATCCAAGTTTTATACGTGATTTACTAAATGTAAAAACTATTAATAAGCCTATACCAATTTCTAAAGTTGAACCTATTGAAAAAATATTTCATAGATTTGATACTGCGGGTATGTCATTGGGGGCGTTATCTCCAGAAGCACATGAAGCTTTAGCTATTGCAATGAATAGTATCGGAGGAAGATCAAATTCTGGGGAAGGAGGTGAAGATAAAGCTAGATTTAATTCAAATAAGACTTCTAAAATAAAACAAGTTGCCTCTGGAAGATTTGGTGTTACACCTCACTATTTAGTTAATGCCGAGGTTATACAAATCAAGATTGCTCAAGGTGCTAAACCTGGAGAAGGCGGCCAGTTACCCGGCCATAAAGTAAATGATATGATTGCAAAACTTAGATTTTCAGTCCCAGGTGTTACTTTAATATCCCCTCCTCCTCATCACGATATTTATTCAATTGAGGATCTCGCTCAATTGATATTTGATTTAAAACAAATTAACAATAAAGCATTAATATCTGTTAAATTAGTTTCACAAGCTGGAGTTGGAACAATTGCCGCAGGTGTTGCTAAGGGTTATGCCGATTTAATCACGATATCTGGTTATGATGGTGGAACTGGTGCAAGCCCACTTACATCTGTAAAATATGCAGGCAGCCCATGGGAACTTGGGATTAGTGAAGCACACCAGACTTTAATGATGAATAATCTTAGACATAAAGTTAGGCTTCAAACCGATGGTGGCCTTAAAACAGGTTTAGATGTTATTAAAGGTGCAATGCTAGGAGCAGAAAGCTTTGGTTTTGGTACATCAGTAATGGTTTCATTAGGTTGTAAATATTTAAGAATTTGTCATTTGAATAATTGCGCAACTGGAGTTGCAACACAAAATAAAATTTTAAGGATGAAACATTTTACGGGTAGTCCAGATAGAGTTGTAACTTACTTTAAATTTATTGCCCAAGAAGTTAGAGAAATTCTTGCGTCATTGGGTTTTACTTCAATAAATCAAATAATAGGGCGTACCGACCTGCTTAAACAAATCAAAGGAACAACTAAAAAACATAGAAATCTAAACCTAAAAAAATTATTAGTGAGAGTTAATAATAATAGCTCAAGATATTGTATAAAAAAATCAAATGCTCCTTTTGATAAAGCAATATTAGCAAGGAGAATTTTAAAAGATACTATGCCGTTTATTTTAAAAAAACAGAAAAAATCATTTTCCTATAACATAAAGAATTTTAATAGAACTATCGGGGCAAATATTTCTGGTGAAATTGCAAAAATATATGGTAATTATGGTTTAAAAAAGACCCCCATCACACTTAATCTAAAAGGCACAGCTGGACAAAGTTTAGGTGCCTGGAATGCAGATGGTTTGAATATAACATTGACCGGTGATTCAAATGATTATGTTGGAAAAGGAATGGCTGGAGGAAAAATAGTTTTAAAATGCAATGAAGTAATTAAACCAGTTGCTAAAAAAATGATAATTATGGGCAATACTTGTCTTTATGGGGCAACTGGAGGAAAATTGTTTGCCGAAGGAACTGTTGGCGAAAGATTTGCTGTAAGAAATTCTGGATGTATATCTGTGATTGAAGGTAGTGGTGACCATGCCTGTGAGTATATGACTGGTGGTGCAGTTATAGTCCTTGGCGACACAGGAGTTAACTTTGGAGCTGGGATGACTGGTGGTTTAGCATTTGTATATGACAAAGATAGATTATTTAAAAATAAAATTAATGCTCAATCGGTTGAAATTAAAGAATTGGATAGTAAGAATTTTAGGGAACATCAAACTTTTTTACTAAATCTTATAAAAGAACATTTTAATGAAACTAAAAGTTTAACTGCAGAAAAAATAATAAATAATTTTAAAAATGAAATAAAAAGATTTGTGATGGTCAAGTCAAAAGACTCAAGTTTTAATGGCATATTAAATATTTTAACAAAAGCTGCATAGACATGAAAAATATTGATAGAGCCTTTATCGATGATTTATTGTCCCGTATTGATATAGTTGAGTTAATCGGTCAAAAGGTAGAGCTGAAAAAACATGGGAACAGTTACAAAGGACTTTGTCCATTTCATGCTGAAAATACACCCTCTTTTAATGTATTAAAATCAAAACAGTTTTACCATTGTTTTGGTTGTGGTGTCTCTGGAGATGCAATAAATTTTCTTAAAGAACATGAAGGTTTGACATTCATTGAGGCTATAGAAAAGCTAGCTAAAAGCGCAAACATAAAAATTCCTGAAATAAATGATAAAAAATATGAAGATCATAAGAAATTAATTGAAACAAATAAACTAGTCGCATATATTTTTAAAAAAAATCTTAGTGTAAACAACAAGGCTATGGATTATTTAAAATCTAGAAAGATTTTGCAAGAACAAATTGATTATTTTGAAATAGGTTATGCAAAAGATGAATGGGATAATATCAAATCTTTTTTACAATCAAAGGGTTTAATCAAAGAAGGTTTGGAAACTGGCCTGTTAGTTCAAACAAATAATAAAATATATGATAGATTTAGAAATAGAATTATATTCCCAATTAAAAATTCAATGGGAAATATAATTGCATTTGGAGGCAGAACTCTTGATAAATCTGAAAATGCAAAATACATAAACTCTCCAGAATCAAAAATATTTTATAAAAGTTCAGAGCTTTATGGTTTGTATGAATCCAAACAAAATATAAACAAATTAGATAATATTATTGTTGTTGAGGGTTATACAGATGTGATTGCACTTCATAAAAATAAATTTAATAATTCCGTTGCTACCCTTGGTACTGCTTTTACTAAATATCATATTAGTAAATTACTTAGATATTCAAAAAATATTATTTTTTGTTTTGATGGTGATGCAGCTGGTAAAGCAGCAGCATGGAAGGCTCTAAATAATTGTTTATCAGAGATTAGAGATAAGATTACAATAAGTTTTAGTTTCATAAGTGATGCTAAAGATCCAGATCAGTTATGTAATGATGAGCCTGATGTTTTTAAAAAGCTTATTAATAACAGTCTTGCTTTGTCAGAATTTATGTTTCAACAATTAAATATAGGATTAGATTTATCAAAAGTTGAAGATAAAGCAAAATTTATTTCGCTGTTAGTTCCTCTTATACAGCAAATACCAAATGGCGTTTTTCGTACATTAATGGAAGAAAAGCTTGCTGAAAATACCAGCCTTAGTAGAAATGAATTATTTGAAAATAATTCTATACAAAAAGAAAAAATAGAGGATAAAAATAATAGACCAACTAATAATTATATCAATGATTCCTTAATTTTTTCTATATTTTTAGAATACCCAGTATTATATGAAAAGTATGGCGCTGAAATATTAAATATCATAAGAGATCAGTCAATAAAAGAAATGTTAAAAATGTTTCCTAAACTTAAAATTAATAATAAGTACAACATATCACGGTTTCTAGAAATGGAAGATAAATATAAAGAATTATTTATTAAACATTCATCAAATAAAGTGATTGATAAAACTGAAAGTAACGCCCGTGAAACTCTTGACTCAATACTTAAAAATATAAAGCTAAAAAATAACGAGGAAGAATATTTTATAATTTTAAAAAAATATTCAAATGGTGAAGGGTTATCAGATCAAGAAAAATTAATTCTTAAAAACTTTAAAAAATAGTAACTTTTTTTAGAAAGTTTCCTCTATTAGTGCTATATTCATTCTGGACTTTATACAAAAATGAGTAATAATTTTCAATTTACATCAGAGAGTGTCTCTCCTGGTCATCCAGACAAACTCAGTGACCAGTTATCTGATGCTGTGCTTGATTATGTCTTTGAGTCAGATAAGAATGCTAGAGTTGCTTGCGAGGTACTAACAAAAGGCAAAGCTGGGACAGCTGGAACTATAGTTGTAGCTGGAGAGATAACTTCTTCATCAGCTCTTGATTTTGATTACAAATTACGTGAAACAATATGTGATGTTGGTTATAACTCAAATGATCTTGGATTTAATGGTAAATCTTGTGAAATTATCAAACTTATAAATCAACAATCAGCTGATATAAAACTTGGAGTAGACCATGAAGATAATAAAAAACAAGGAGCTGGTGACCAAGGATTGATGTTTGGGTATGCCACAGATGAGACTGAAGTTCTGATGCCTGCACCTATATTTTACTCTCATAAACTTGTTGAAAAACAAGCTATGTTACTCAAAGAAAAAAAAGTGGATTGGTTAAAACCAGATGCTAAAAGTCAAGTTACATTTATGTATGAAGATGGTAAACCAAAAACAATAGATACTATAGTTTTATCTACTCAACATAGTAAAGAAATATCATTAGAAATGATTAGAGAATTTGTAATTGAAGAAATAATTAATAAAGTCATACCATCAAATTATTTAAATAAAAATACAAAAATTTTTGTAAACCCTACAGGAAGCTTTATAGATGGTGGTCCTATGGGTGATTGTGGTTTAACTGGTAGAAAAATTATTGTTGATACTTATGGTGGAATGGCACGCCATGGAGGAGGAGCTTTTTCAGGGAAAGATCCATCTAAAGTTGATAGATCTGCTGCATACATTTCTAGATATGTTGCAAAGAATATTGTGGGCACAGGTTTGGCTAAAAAATGTGAAATTCAGTTATCATATGCTATTGGTATTGCTGAACCAACATCTATATCAATTGATACATTTAATACTGGAACTATAGATGATAAAAAGATATCAAAAATTATAAAAGAGGTTTTTGATTTGACTCCTTTTGGTATAACCAACACATTAGACCTCTTAAATAGAAAATATCAGCCAACTGCAGTTTTTGGCCATTTTGGACGAAGCGACCCTAATTTCACATGGGAACAATTAGATAAGGTTGATATACTCAAAAATATGATCTCTTAAAAATTTTATAAATAAGGAAAATAATATGAAATCAGAAGAAATTAAAAAGATTGCTAATGACTATAAGGTAGCAGATTTATCTCTGGCAGAATTCGGTAAAAAAGAAATAAAGATAGCTGAAACTGAAATGCCTGGTTTAATGACACTAAGAGATGAATATAAAGGAAAAAAACCTTTAAAAGGAGCAAAAATCATTGGGTGTCTTCACATGACTATACAAACAGCTGTCTTAATTGAAACACTTGTTGATTTAGGAGCTGATGTTAGGTGGTCCTCATGTAACATTTTTTCAACCCAAGATCATGCTGCTGCTGCAATAGCTAGTCAAGATATACCCGTGTTTGCATGGAAGGGTGAAACGGAAGAAGAATATAAATGGTGTATAAATCAAACAATAAAAGGACCTAATAATTGGAAACCAAATATGTTATTAGATGATGGTGGAGATTTAACTGGAATTATTCACGAGGAACATAAAGATTTGCTTAAAGATATTTTTGGTGTTTCAGAAGAAACAACTACTGGCGTCCATCGCTTATATGAAATGGAAAAAAATAATCAATTAATGATTCCAGCAATAAATGTAAATGATTCTGTAACAAAATCAAAATTTGATAATTTGTATGGCTGTCGAGAATCTCTAGTTGATGGTATAAAAAGAGCAACGGATACGATGATTGCCGGAAAGATTGCCATTGTTTGCGGTTATGGAGATGTGGGCAAAGGTTCTGCAGGCTCTCTTAGAGGTCTTGGAGCAAACGTTCTTATAACCGAAATTGATCCGATATGTGCATTACAAGCCTCAATGGAAGGTTATAAGGTAGTTGATATCAATGATTATATAGAAGAAATTGATATATTTGTTACAGCAACGGGAAACTTCAATGTGATTAATCATGAACATATGAAAAAAATGAAGAATGGTGCCATTGTTTGTAACATAGGCCACTTTGATAATGAAATTGATGTAGCTAGTTTAAAAAAATATCAATGGGAAAATATAAAGCCACAAGTGGACCATATAATATTTCCTGATGGCAAAAGAATAATCCTTTTAGCTGAAGGGAGATTAATAAATTTAGGTTGTGCAACAGGTCACCCAAGTTTTGTAATGTCTTGTTCATTTACAAATCAAGTAATGGCACAAATAGAACTTTGGGGAAACCATAAAAATTATGAAAATAAAGTGTATGTACTGCCTAAAGAGTTAGATGAAAAAGTCGCAAAATTACATTTAAATAAATTAGGTGTAAAACTCACTAAGTTAACAAGAGAACAAGCTAAATATATTAATGTAAGTGAAAGTGGGCCATTTAAAAAAGAAGATTATAGATATTAATTTATTTTCTCTTTATTCTAAAAAGTATTTTACTCATTAATATGTCTATTGTTAATAAGAGCAATTTAAAAAAAATTATCCAAAGAGATTTAAGGGTAATATGGCATCCATGTACCCAAATGAAAGACCATGAAAAGATTCCACTAATACCAATTAAAAAGGGTAAGGGTGTGTGGCTAGAAGATTATGATGGTAAAAAATATATTGATGCTATTAGTTCTTGGTGGGTAAACTTATTTGGCCATTCTAACTCTTATATAAATTCAAAAATTATCAATCAGCTTAATAAGCTTGAACATGTTTTATTAGCAGGGTTTACTCATATTCCAGCTATAAGTTTAGCTGAAAGATTAATCAAATTAGCCCCTTCAAAAATACAAAAATGTTTTTTTGCAGATAATGGATCATCAGCTATTGATGCAGCAATGAAAATGAGTTTTCATTATTGGAAAAATAAAGGATTTTCTAAAAAAAGAAAATTTATTGCATTATCAAATAGTTATCATGGTGAAACACTTGGCTCATTATCTATAAGTAATATAGATTTATATAAAAAGACCTATAAGAAAATACTCAAAGATACAATCATTGTTTCTTCGCCGGATTGTTTTTTTAAAAAATCAAGCCATACAGACAAAAAACATACAGAGATAATGTTTGATGAAATGTTAAGTGTTATTGAAAAAAATCACAAAGATGTTTGTGCTGTAATTATAGAGCCATTAGTGCAGTGTGCCGGTTATATGAGAATGTATCACCCAATTTATTTAAAACTACTAAGAAAAGCATGTGATAGATATAATATTCATTTAATTGTTGATGAAATAGCTGTTGGTTTTGGGAGAACAGGATCCATGTTTGCTTTTGAACAATCAAAAATAACGCCAGATATAATTTGTCTTTCTAAAGGGATTACGGGTGGCTATATGACTTTATCAGCATTACTAACTACAAACATGATATATAAGGCATTCTATGACGAATATAATAAACTGAATGCTTTTTTACATTCACATAGTTATACAGCAAACCCAATTGCATGTACTGCAGCAAATGCATCTTTGGATTTATTTGAAAAAAATGACACATTGAAAAAAAATATCAAAATTTCAGAATATATTAAAAAAAGAATGGAAAAATTATCTGAACATCCGAATGTAGCTGAAGTCAGACAACATGGAATGATAACGGCAGTAGAAATGATTAAAAATAAATCTAAAAGAATTGGTTATGACTGGAGGGAAAGAAGGGGGCTTAGAGCTTATCTTTTTGGTTTGAAACATAATGTATTAATCAGACCTCTTGGAAATGTAATTTATTTGATGCCACCATATGTTATTAAAAAGAATGAAATAAATCAGGCTATAAATGTGATAGAAGGTGCAATTAATGAAGCAACAAAACAAAAATCATAGAATTTATATTCCATGTGATATTGCAGTTAATCAAACTATAAAATGTGATGTGAGTAGTTCTCATCATATTAAAAATGTCCTTCGAATTAAAAATACTGAAGATGTAATTTTATTTAATGGAGATGGAAAAGAATATACTGGGAAAGTATTCCATGATGGTTCTACAAAAATTTCCGTATTTAGCTTTCTTCGTGCTATTAATGTAAACTCACACAAAATTTCTCTTGCTCAATGTATTCCGAGTTCCAAGTATATGGACATGGCAATCCAAAAATCAGTTGAGTTAGGGATTGACCAAATAATTCCGATTATATCTAAAAGAAGCCATCCAGGAAATCATATTAAAAAAATAGAACATTGGAAAAAAATTATTATACATGCAACTGAACAGTCTAATGGTTTAATAATACCTGAACTACATAATGTTATATTATTTGATGATTTTCTTGATAAATATACTAATAGTGAAGCTTATAAGATTTGTTTTCATACTACTGGTAGAAAATTAGAAACAAAAGATAAAAAACACTCAAATCACATTATACTCATTGGTCCTGAGGGTGGCTTCACAAATGATGAAGTTTCCTTAGCAATAAAAAAAAGCTGGAATATAGTCAAACTAGGAGATAGGATATTTAGGACAGAAACAGCATCAATTATTGCTCATACATTATTAAGAGATTTTTGACTAATATGAAAAATTTTACAAGTATTGCCCAGTATACTAAATCTTTTGCGAACGAAGAGCTGCATTCCGTCATAATTAACAACCATATGAAAATAGAGGCATGGTTTAGAAACCAATGGATAAAATATCCTGCCCCTTTTTATACCTCAATCGATATAAGGAATTCTGGATTTAAAATTGCGCCTGTAGATACCAACCTTTTCCCGGCGGGATTTAATAATCTTGATGATGAATTAGAGTTTTTATATATTTCTGCTATACAGCATTCTTTTGAAAGAGTTTCTCCCAAAATTACAAAAGTACTTATAATTCCAGAAAATCATACAAGAAATAAATTCTATATTTCAAGTACTCATTCATTATCTAATCTTATTGCAAAAGCAGGTTATGATGTAAAAATTGGGAGACTCATTGATGAAAATAATCCTAAAAAGATTAATCCTAAATTTGTGAAAAAAGATAATATGTTAATCTTTGATAACTTCACTCCAGATGCAATTTTATTAAATAATGATTTATCAGATGGTGTTCCAGACATTCTTAATGAAATTATTCAACCAATACTACCAGATAAAAATATAGGGTGGACAAACAGATCCAAGACTACGCACTCAGAGTATTATAGTGATGTGGTAAGTAATTTTTCACGACTATTACAAATTGATCCATGGTTGTTGGAACCACAATTCAGAAATTGTGGTGAAATAGATTTTAAAACAAAACAAGGCGAGAATTGTCTTATTTATCATGCAACAAAACTTTTTTCATTAATAGAAGAAAAATATAACAAATACAATATAGATGAAAAGCCATATATTATGATTAAAGCTGACTCAGGAACATATGGAATGGGTATAATACTGATTGAAAATATTAATGATTTAAAAAATCTAAATAGAAAACAAAGAGGAAAAATGTCTGTAACAAAGGGTGGTAATAAACTTGATAAAGTAATTCTACAGGAAGGAATATATTCTAATGAAAGACTGCAACCTGCTAATTATGTTGCTGAACCAGTAATATACTCTTTTGGAAGTAATTTAGTTGGTGGGTTTTATAGGCTACATGATTCAAAGAATAATTCCGAAAATTTAAATTCACCGGGGATGTCTTTCCATCCAATACCATTTCATGATGCGTGTATTAGTCCAAATATTTCTGATACTATCTTTTCAGATACAAATAAATTCTATATTTATGGAGTAATTTCAAGATTAGCTATCTTAGCAGCTGCTAAAGAATTATATAATATTGAGGTATAAAATATGTTGAAATTTGGTGTTATTATGGATCCAATAGAGTCTATAAATCCAAAAAAAGATACCACATTTTCTCTAATATCTGCATTACAAAAAAGATGTCAAGTTGAATACATATTTGCAAGAACAATGTGTTTGGTTGATGATAAAGTTAAAGCAAAAGCATCTAAAATAAAAGTTTTTAAAAATAAAACCAATTATTATCAACTATCAGAAAAAAGGTTAGTTGATTTAAATAGTTTTAATGCGATCCTTTTTAGAGTTGACCCTCCTGTTGATATTGATTATATACAATTAACATATTTATTAGACCAAGTTGAAAAAAATGGCACACTACTTATAAGCTCCCCACAATCTTTGAGGGATTTTAATGAAAAATTACTTGGTATAAATTTATCATATAAGAAAGTTCCGACTATAATAACTTCTAATATTAAAACTATAAAAGAATTTATTAAAAAAAATAAAAAAATAGTAATCAAACCATTAAATTTTATGGGCGGCAAAGATGTATATTTAATTCCTAATAAAAATATTGATATAGATATATTATTAAATGACTTAACCCAAGGTGGAAAAAAACTTATAGTATCGCAAAAGTATCTTGCTCAAATTAAAAATGGTGATACCAGGGTTATAATTTATAATGGTATTGTGCATGAAAAAGTTTTGGTTAGATTTCCTCCAAAAAATGACTTTAGGGCTAACTTATCTTTTGGCGGCAAATATGAAATTAGAAACCTTCCAGATAAACATAAAAAATATCTATCTGAAATAGCTGAATTCCTAAAAATGAATAGGATTTATCTAGCTGGAGTTGATATGATTGGTGATTTTATAACTGAGATAAATATAACTTCGCCAACAGGTATACAAGAAATTGAACGAGAATGTAATAACAGCTTAAGCAAAGATATTGCAAACGAGTTTATTAATATTGCTCAATCTTTTTATAATCATGACTACTAAAAATATAATTAATGAAAATAAATTTTTTTTAGGAATAGACTTCGGCGCAAAGAAGATAGGAATCTCAGTTGGACAGTTAATTACTAAACAGGCATCGCCTTTGAAAATAATTTTTAATAATAAAAATAAGATTAATTGGGATGAGATAGATAAAATTATTCAAGAATGGAAACCTGATATAATTGTAGTTGGCTATCCATACTCGAATTCTAAAAATACTTTTATTAAATTACTGGATGATTTTATACTTAATCTAACTAATAAATATATAAATTCAATAAAAATAATAAAATTTTCTGAAGTTTTGAGCACTGAAGAAAGTAGGTTTTTATATAGTGAAATTCGTAAAAGTGAATATAATATAGGTAAAAAAGAAAATTTAGATGATTTATCTGCTTCAATAATCTTGCAAAGCTGGTTTAATGAAAATATGATAACTTGACAGCATGAGCTTTGATTATAAAATTCAATTTGATGAAGAAAATAAGTTAAAACACTTTCTTAATATTGAGTTGCTAACTGAAAACCATATTAATGAGATTTTAGCTCTAGCAAAACATTTTGCAACTGAAGAAAGCAATAAATTCAAAGACCTGGAAGGTAAAACTATTGCTAGCCTTTTTTTTGAACCAAGTACCAGGACTAAAACAACATTTGAATTAGCCTCAAAGAGATTATCTGCTGATTTTATAAATATAGATATATTAAATTCATCAACATTAAAAGGTGAGTCTGTCCTTGATATGATAAAAACATTGGAAGCTATGAGCTGCGATATGTTTATAGTTAGACATTCCATATCAGGGACACCTCATTATATAGCTAGCGAAGTTGGTAATACAATTTCAATTATAAATGCCGGTGATGGAACACACTCACATCCAACACAAGCAATGCTTGATATGTATACGATAAAAAAACATAAAGGTGGTTTCAAAAACCTAAATGTATCTATTGTTGGTGATATTCTACACTCAAGAGTAGCCAAATCTATTATAACTAGTTTAAAAATTTTAGGTGTAAACAATATTAATGTAATAGGACCAGAAAATTTAATGCCTGATAATCTGAAAGAATTAAAAGTAAGTTATCATAATAGTTTAGAAGGCGGGATTGATCAGGCTGATGTTGTTATAATGCTAAGACTACAAAAAGAAAGAATGCATGAAGCCCTTATCTCAATTGAAGATTATTATAAAAATTTTGGTTTAACCAAGAATAAAATTGCTACAGCTAAAAAAGATGTCATAGTCATGCATCCAGGCCCAATTAACAGAGGGGTTGAAATTGATTCTGATGTTGCAGATGGACCAAATTCTGTAATTCTTGATCAAGTAACTGCGGGCATATCTGTACGAATGGCAATAATGTCGCTTGTTTTGAAAAATAAATGCTTTAAGAAATGATGGATGAGTATGAAAATAAATTATTAGATATTCAAACAGAGATTAATAATTTTTCAGAAAAATATAATAAAAAAATAAAGTTAGTGGTAGTCTCCAAGTCACAAAATATATATAAAATTACAAAAATATTAAATCTTGGTTATAAAGTTTTTGGCGAAAACTATCTTGATGAGACTATTAATAAACAACGAGATTTACCAAAAGATTGTAATATTGAATGGCACTTTATTGGAAATATACAATCAAATAAAATTAAAAAAATAGTAAGCCATTTTGACTGGATACAAACGGTCTCTTCAGAGAAGCACGCTATCTTAATCAACGAATCTTGTAAGAAATTATCTAAGATTATTAATATATGTATACAAATTAATATAGATAATGAAGAATCAAAATCTGGCATACATATTAAAGATCTTGATGAATTCATAAAAAATATTTCAATACTGAGTAATATAAAAATTAGAGGTTTAATGGCAATTCCATCAAAACTCAAAGCTTTGAAAGAAGATTCGAATTCATATAGTATGCTAAAATTAACATTTGATTCTTTGAAATCTAAAATTAAGGGGTTTGATACCCTATCTATTGGAATGAGCAATGATTTTAAAATGGCGCTTAATAATGGATCAAACATGATTAGGATTGGTAGTTATATATTTGGTGAGAGAAAAGATGAAAAATAATATTTCAATATTGGGAGTAGGAAATCTTACTCAATCATTGTTGGCATCATTAAATGCTAATAATTTCAAGGGTAAAATTTATCTTCATGATATTGATAAATCAAAAAAGAAAAATGCAAAAGCTACAAATGTTGTATTCAGAGAAAATTTACATGATTTCTTAAAGAGCAGCAAAATACTCATTATTGCTGTCAAACCAGTTAACTACAAAAAAGTTTTTGCTAACATACGTGAACAAATAAATTCTGATACTGTCATTATAAGCCTAATGGCTGGAATAAAAATAAAAGAAATTGCCAATGAATGTAATGGACATAAAATAATTATAAGGGCCATGACAAATATTAATGCTAAATATTCTAATGCTATATCATTTTTTTATTTTAATAAAAAAATTAAATCAGAACACAGAAAATTAGCAATAAAATTATTTAATAATTTTGGCTCTGTTCACTTAGCCAAGTCTGAACTCGAAATTGATAAGGTAACTGCACTTATAGGAAGTGGCCCTGCTTATTTTATTTATTTTGCTGAATCTTTAGCTAAAGTGTTTGAAGGTTTTGGATTTTCTAAGAAACTTTCAACTGAATATGTAAACGAATTGTTTTATGGAACATCATCATTGTGCAAAAATGATGCACGATCTAATCATCTTTTAATAAAATCAATAGCATCCAAAGGTGGAACAACTCAAGCTGCTTTAAAAATTTTAGGAAAATATAAATTTACATCTATTTTAGATAAATCAATTAAAGCCGCATATAAAAAATCTAAAAATATAATTGAAGATGAATAATGAATAATTACTTAACAAATCCAGTGGTTTTTATTGTGATAACAATTGTGAGTTTTTTACAATTTATGTTCATACTCCGTTTTCTTTTTGAAGTAATGAGAGTTAATTATCATAATCCAGTCTGTCAATTTGTAGTTAGAATAACAAATCCGATTATAGTTCCTCTTCGAATACTACCTCTATCTATTGGAAGGTTTGATATAAT
>Ga0066860_10000063_pt1 | contig 45963 bp, 47 predicted proteins | sample ETN07SmetaG_FD_65601 | JGI IMG/M metagenome (GOLD analysis project Ga0066860, IMG submission 65601) | Marine microbial and viral communities from oxygen minimum zone, Eastern Pacific Ocean - ETNP2014F14-07SV275 | ecosystem: Environmental > Aquatic > Marine > Oceanic ... | reverse complement strand
AAATTAGAACCCACACGTCCGGAAGGCAGGCGATGGGAGATCTCAAAACAAGCGCGCGCTAGACCCGACGCAAGTATGCGAATGCGCAATAACGCCAATCATCGACCCTCGCCCCTCGCCCGACCAAGCTCGCGTTGCAGCGCCTCGATCTCAGCTTGCAACGCCTCGTGTTCGGCGAGCTTGCGCTGCAAGAACCCCGTGGTCAGTCGCGCCTTCTCTTCAATTCCCCCCGGGGTCAGGAGATAGGCATAGCGCAGCTTGTTCGGCGACATGCGGAAGTTGCGGGTCTTGACCTGGCCCTTCTCGATCAAGGCGCGCAGCACGTAGTTCACGCGACCAAGGCTCAAACCGAGCTCGGCCGCGATCTCGCGCTGGGACAGCGTCGGATTGGCTTCCAGCAGGCGGAGGAGCCGGAAGCGAAGGTCTTCGGGGATCATGGCCTGTCCAAGGCTGCCGCACCGAGGCTCGCGGGGGAGCTCGGGGATGTCGGAATGCGCGGGAATCCAGCGTTCACGAATGAACGCGTATCAACCACTGCGGGAAATGGCAATCGGACATGGGGAGTTTCTCGTCGGTGGCAGCCTATTGCCCCGATGTCGGCCGGTTGGCCAGAGCTTTTCGGATCGGGTCGGTTCGTGAGCGGTGATGATATTCGGCGTTCACTGCGCTCGTGCGCCCGGAAGCTAGACGACTTCGAACGCAGTTAGGATGGGAGCCATCGTCAAGCCGTGCGGCTGCTTCATTAAGTCGAACCGGTCGGTCAAATCCGTTGGCAGTCAGATGCCTCGTCTCCGCGTGCCAGCCAACCGCCGTCGACGTTGATCACTTCCTGCCAATCGCCCGCAGCCTCGGCATGGAGCCCAGGCGGTTCGGCATCATGCTGCTGGTCAATCTCGGCCTTGGCCTGTGCACCCCGCCGGTGGGCACCTGCCTCTTCGTCGGCTGCGTCGTCGGGCGCATCCGCATCGAGGAGGCGGTGCGCGCGATCTGGCCCTTCTATATGGCGCTGCTGCTGGTCACCTACGTGCCCTGGGTCTCGCTCGGCCTGCCACGGCTGATGGGTCTCTGATCCTGCGCTGTGGCGATCAGGTTTCGGACCGAAGCGACCCTACCCTGCTTCGCGCACGCCATCTGGATCGCCAAGGTGGGCAGCCAGAGGGGCGGCTAGAGGAACGGCCCCGCCCCTAATCAGGCGGGACCGTCTGGTAGCATATCAGCGGATGCGGCGCTCGGTCTGGGCGTTGAAGAGCATCGCGCGGCTTGCGTCGACCCGAAGCCCGACGCGCTCGCCGGGGCGCGGCGTGGGGTCGTCCTCGCGCAGCTCGACCACCAGCCGGTCGCCGGTCGCGGCGATCAGGTAGGCGTAGGAGACGCCGCCGAGCTTCTCGACGAGGTCGACCGCGTGGCTGTCGCCCGGCACGATCCCCATATGCTGCGGGCGCAGCCCGAGGATCACCTCGGTGCCGGGCGTCGGCAGCCGCGCCGGGGCGGCGATGGTCTCGGCGCCGAGACCCGGCGCGATCACCCCGCCATCGGCGGCGCTGCCGCCGACGAAGTTCATCGCCGGGCTGCCGATGAAGCCCGCCACGAAGCGGTTGTCGGGGTCGCGGTAGAGATCCATCGGCGCGCCGACCTGTTCGATATTGCCGGCGCGCAGCACCACGATCTTGTCGGCGAGCGTCATCGCCTCGACTTGGTCGTGGGTGACGTAGATCATCGTCGCGCCGATCTCCTTGTGCAGCCGGGCGATCTCGACCCGCATGTCGACCCGCAGCTCGGCGTCGAGATTCGACAGCGGCTCGTCGAACAGGAACACCTCCGGGCCGCGGACGATGGCGCGGCCGATGGCGACGCGCTGGCGCTGGCCGCCCGAGAGCGCCTTGGGCTTGCGCTTGAGATAGTCGTCGAGCTTGAGGATCCGGCTCGCCTCGCGGACCTTATCCTTGATCTCGGCGCTCTTGTGGCCGGTCATCTTCAGGCCGAAGCCCATGTTCTCCTCGACCGTCATGTGCGGGTAGAGCGCGTAGGTCTGGAACACCATGGCGACACCGCGGTCGGCCGGATCGGCCCGGGTCACGTCATGCGCGCCGATCCGGATCTGGCCGTCGCTGGTCTCCTCCAGACCGGCGATCATCCGCAGAAGCGTGGACTTGCCGCAGCCCGACGGGCCCACGAACACCACGAATTCTCCGTCCTCGATGTCGAGATCGACCCCGTGGATCACCTCGACCTCGCCATAGCGCTTGATCAGCCCGCGCAGCGTGACGTCAGACATTCTTCTCTTCCTCCTGCCGGGCACGTCCCTCGTCGGGGAAGCGCCACGCTTCGGTATCCTTGGAAATTCGGTCGGCCGCCTCGCGCAGCAGCGGCGCCATCGCCTCGAGATCCTCAAGGCTGCGGCGGGTGGTCACCGAGGTGACCGAGAGCGCGCCGATCACCCGGCCGCGGGCCGACAGGATCGGCATTGCGACGCAGATGATTCCCGGCTCGTGCTCCTCGCGGTCGAAGGCGTAGCCGCGGCTGCGGATCTCCGCGAGCTCGGCGCGGAACGCCTCCGGGTCGGTGATGGTCTGCGGCGTGAAGCGGTAGAAGCTCTGCAGCGCGATCGCCCGGTCGAGCGCCTCCGGCTCCAGAAAGGCCAGCATCGCCTTGCCGACGCCGGTGCAATGCGCGGGGCCGACCTTGCCGGCCTGGCTGAACATCTCGATCGGCCGGGACGGCACGCGCTTGTCGACATAGAGCACCTGCCCCGCGTCGAGCTGCGCCAGATGCACCGTCTCTTGCGCCCGCGCCGCGAGCCGCGCCAGATGCGGCCGCGCCACCGGCGCCAGCGAGGATTGCTGCCAGGCCGCATGCGCCAGCCGCATCAGCCGCAACCCCGGCGCGTAGGTCTGCCGCTCGGGATCGAGCGCCAGCAGCCCCTGGTTGGTCAGGGTCTGCAGCAGCCGGTAGAGCGTCGCCTTCGGGTAATCGGAATGCGACCGCAGCTCGTTGAAGCGGACCGGCCGCTCGAACCCGGCCACCAGATCGAGCACCGCGACCGCTTTGCCGATGGTCCCGTCGCCCGCCTGCTGCTCGCCTCGTTGCGCCGTCATTGCCCCTCCTCCGTTGCGTCCGAACGCGCGATGCCGCGCCTCGACTGTTGACAAGCTTAGGGCAAGGCGGAGTATGATTTCAATATGCAAAACCTAGTCTCAAATAATGAGACCGTGTTTGCGCCATCGGAGGGAGGAAATCATGGTTAAGCATTCGAAGACCGCGCTGCTCGCGCTGGTCATGTCGACCGCTCTGACGAGCGGGGCATGGGCGGAGAGCCACGAGATGGCGCTCACGGGCGATCTGAAGATCTTCTCGGACATGTCGAACCCGGCGCCGCGCGCGGTGATGGAGGGCATGGTCGAGCGATTTGGGGAGATGCACCCGGATCTGAACATCGAGCTGACGGTGATCGACCGCGAAGCCTACAAGACCCAGATCCGCAACTTCCTCACCGCCAACCCGCCGGACGTGGCGAACTGGTATGCCGGCAACCGCATGGCCCCCTATGTCGATGCCGGGCTGTTCGAGGACGTCTCGGATCTGTGGGAAGGCGAGCTGAGCGAGAACCTCGCCTCGACCAAGGGCGCCATGACGCTCGACGGCAAGCAGTGGGGCGTGCCCTACACCTACTACCAGTGGGGCGTGTACTACCGGAAGGATCTCTACGAGGAGCACGGGCTCGAGGAGCCGCAGGACTGGGAGACCTTCAAGTCGAACTGCCAGACGCTGCTCGACAACGACATCAAGTGCTTCACCATCGGCACCAAGTTCCTGTGGACCGCCGCCGGCTGGTTCGACTACCTCAACATGCGCACCAACGGCTTCGACTTCCACATGCAGCTTGCCAATGGCGAGGTCGAGTGGACCGACGAGCGGGTGAAGCAGACCTTCGCCAACTGGCGCGAGCTGATCGACATGGGCGCCTATGTCGACAACCACACCGCCTATAGCTGGCAGGAGGCGCTGCCCTTCATGGTGAACGGCGAGGCGGCGGCCTACCTGATGGGCAACTTCGCCGTGGCGCCGCTGCGCGAGGCCGGGCTCACCGACGACCAGCTCGACTACTACCAGTTCCCGGCGATCAACCCGGATGTCGAACTGGCCGAGGACGCGCCGACCGACACCTTCCACATCCCCTCGGGGGCCGAGAACAAGGAGGCCGCGCGCGCCTTCCTGAAATTCGTGACCTCGGCCGAGAACCAGACCGCGATCAACGCGGGCGACGCGCTGGGGCAGCTGCCGGTGCACAGCGCCTCCTCGGTGGATGACGACAAGTTCCTGAAAGAGGGTTTCGAGGTGCTGTCGCAGAACAGCCCCGGCGGCGTGGCGCAGTTCTTCGACCGCGACGCGCCGGCCGAGATGGCCAAGGTGGCGATGGAGGGCTTCCAGGAATTCATGGTCAAGCCCGACAATCTCGACCGCATCCTCGACCGGCTCGAGCGCGCCCGCCAGCGCATCTACTGATCGCGCGGCGATTGCATGCCGGGGGCGGTGCGCCGCCCCCGGTCTCCCCCGACGTTCCGAAAGGTCCGGCCATGGCCCCCCTTCCCCCTTCCACCGCGCCGCGCCCCGCGGTCGGCCCCGCCCCCCGCTCCTGGTGGCGGCGCAACCAGATCGCCATCACGCCCTGGCTGTTCCTGGCGCCGGGCATCCTGTTCTTCGCGATCTACGTGATGATCCCGGTCGGGCAGAGCTTCAACATCTCGCTCTACGAATGGGACGGGCTCGGGGCCGCCGAATATGTCGGCCTGCGCAATTACGAGGAGATGTATTGGGACGACGCCTTCTACACCTCGCTCCGCAACAACGTGATCTGGCTGGTGCTCTACCTGCTGGCGATCCCGCTGGGGCTGGCGATCGCGCTGTTCCTCAACCAGACGGTGGCCGGGATCCGGATCTACAAGTCGCTGTTCTTCTTTCCCTTCGTGATCAGCCAGGTGGTCGTCGGCCTGGTCTTCAGCTGGTTCTACGACCCCTCCTTCGGCCTTCTCAACGTGATGCTGGGCTGGTTCGGGATGGGGCCGATCAACGTGCTGGGCGACGAGCGCTGGGTGACCTACGGCATCATCGCCGCCGGTCTCTGGCCGCAGACCGCCTATTGCATGATCCTCTATCTCACCGGCCTCAACGCCGTGGACCCCGAGCAGATCGAGGCCGGCCGCCTCGACAACGCCAAGGGCTTCCGGATGCTGTGGCACCTCATCCTGCCGCAACTCCGCCCCGCCACCTTCATCGCCTTCGTGGTGACGATCATCGGCGCGCTGCGCTCCTTCGACCTGATCTCGATCATGACCGCGGGCGGGCCGTTCGGCGAAAGCCGCGTGCTGAGCTTCTACATGTTCGAGGTGGCGCTGTCGGAATACGGCTTCCGGATGGGCTACGGCGCCGCGATCGCGGTGGTGCTGTTCCTGATCATGCTGGTCTTCATCACCTACTTCCTGTGGTCGATGTACCGCGAGGAGCGCGGTCGATGACCCGGGCCGATTTCGATGACCTCTGCGCGGCGCTGCCCGGCGCGGTGCGGTCGGGCCCCGGCGAGCTCGACTCCTGGAAGGTCGGCGGCAAGATGTTCGCCTGCTGGGGCGAAGGCGCCACGCGCGAGACCAACACCGACACCGTGGTCGTCGCCACGCCTGACCGGGAGACGGCCGAGATGCTGGTCGAGGCCGGCGCCGCGCACCGGCCCCCCTATTTCCGCGGCGCCTGGGTCGGGCTAACGCTCGACGGGCTCGACCCCGACGAGGCCCGCCACCGCATCGCCGCGAGCTATGGCCGGGTGCGCGCGGGGCTGACGAAGAAGGCGCAGGCCGAACTGCCGCCGATGGAGGAAATCTGAGATGTTCCCGACCCCGATCGAAAAGCAGCCGCGCGGCGCCCAGATCGCCTACCAGTCGCTGATCCCCGTCGCGCTGGTGCTGTGGCTGCTGCCGCTGATCGCGGTGGCGGTGTTCTCGATCCGCCCCGACGCCGATTTCGCCAATGCCAATTACTGGGGGTGGCCGTCCTCCTTCGAGGGCATCACTAACTACTCCAAGGTGTTCTTCGAGAGCGACATGCCGCGCTACCTGTGGAACTCGGTGCTGATCACCGTGCCCACGGTGATCGGCGCGGTGGCGCTGTCCTGCATGACCGGCTTCGCGCTCGGCATCTACAAGTTCCGCGCCAACATCTGGATCTTCTTCCTGTTCGTGGCGGGCAACTTCGTGCCGTTCCAGATCCTGATGGTGCCGGTCCGGGACCTGACCCTCGATCTCGGGCTCTACAACACCAAGACCGGGCTGGTGCTGTTCCACATCGCCTTCCAGACCGGCTTTTGCACCCTGTTCATGCGCAACTTCATCCGCGCCCTGCCCTTCGAACTGATCGAGGCGGCGCGGGTCGAGGGCGTCTCGGAATGGCGGATCTTCTGGTTCGTGGTGCTGCCGCTGATGAAGCCCGCCATCGCGGCGCTCGCCGTGCTCATCTTCACCTTCATCTGGAACGACTATTTCTGGGCCGTGGTGCTGACCCAGGGCGCCGAGAGCCAGCCGGTGACGGCGGGCATCACCTCCTTCAACGCGCAGTACCGCGCCGCCTACCACCTGATGAGCGCGGGCAGCATCGTCGCCGCCCTGCCGCCGGTGGCGATGTTCTTCCTGATGCAGCGCCACTTCATCGCCGGACTGACCCTCGGAGCCGTGAAATGACCGATTGCTGGCGCCTCGACAGCTTCGCCCAGACCCTCGTCCTCGCCGCCGAGGACAAGCGGATGCCCCGCGTCGTCTACTGGGGCGCGCCGCTGCCGCGCGGCTGCGACCTCGCCGCCATCGCGGCTTCGGGGGCGCGCGACGTCACCGGCGGCATGCTCGACGCGAACCCGCCGCTGTCGATCTGCCCCGAGGCCGATCGCGGCTTTCCCGGCCAGCCGGGGCTGGCGCTGCGCGACGCGCAGGGCCGCGTCCTGCGGCCCCGGCTGCGGCTCGCGGAGGTCGAGGCGGCGCGCGACGCGCTGGTGCTGACCTGCGCGGATGCCGAGCTCGGGCTGCGCTACGTCGCGCGGATGGCGATCGACCCGGCCACCCATGTGCTGACCCTCTCGGCCGAGATCGAGAGCGAGGCGCCGGTGATCGTCGACTGGCTCGCCGCCCCGGTGCTGCCGGCGCCGCAGCTCTCTGACGAGATGATCGACGTCGCCGGTCGCTGGATCGGCGAGTTCCAGCTGCAGCGCACGCCGTGGAGCGCCGGCATCCGCCTGCGCGAGGCCCGCACCGGCCGTTCCGGGCACGAGCATTTCCCCGGGCTGATCGTGCCCGGCCGCGGCACCACCAACGGCGCCGGCGCGGCGCATGCCTTCCATTACGGCTGGTCTGGCGGGCACCGGATGATCGCCGAGGAGCTGCCCGACGGGCGGCGGCAGGTGCAGTTCGGCCATGCCAGCGCGACCGAGCTGGAGCCGGTCACCCGCGCCGCGACCGCCCCGCTCCTCGTCACCTATTCGCGCGCGGGTCTGAATGGCTGCGCCACCGCCTTCCAGCGCCACATCCGCGACCGCATCGTGCAGTGGCCCGACCCCGACCGGCCGCGCCCGGTGCATTACAATTGCTGGGAGGCGATCTATTTCGACCACGACGTCGCCGCCCTCAAGGAGATCGCGACGCGCGCCGCGGCCCTCGGCGCGGAGCGCTTCGTCCTCGATGACGGCTGGTTCGGCACCCGCGACGACGACACCTCCTCCTTGGGCGACTGGTGGGTCGACGCGCGCAAGTATCCCGACGGGCTCGCGCCGCTGATCGACCATGTCCACGAGCTGAACATGACCTTCGGCATCTGGTTCGAGCCGGAGATGATCAACGCCGACAGCGACACCTTCCGCGCCCATCCCGACTGGGCGCTCGGCGCCGTCGACCAGATCGAGGGCCGCCAGCAGCGCGTGCTCGACCTCGCCAACGAAATGGTGCGCGACTACCTCTACGACCGGATCGGCGCGGTGCTGCGCGATCATGACATCGACTACATCAAGTGGGATCACAATCGGCTGCTGCCCTATCCGGACGCGGCCCAGACCCGCGGCGTCTACGACCTCCTCGACCGGCTGCGCGCCGCGCATCCCACCGTCGAGATCGAGAGCTGCGCCTCCGGCGGCGGCCGCATCGATGCCGGCATCCTCGCCCGCACCCACCGGGTCTGGCTGTCGGACAGCAACGACGCGGCCGAGCGGCTCAGGATGCAGCACGACGCCGCGCTGTTCCTGCCGGCGGCGATCACCGGCAGCCATGTCGGGCCGCGCCATTGCCACACCTCGGGCCGGGTGCACGACATCCGGCTGCGCGCCTGGGTCGCGGCGCAGCGGCACATGGGCTTCGAGATGGACCCGCGCGAGCTGACCGAGGAGGAAACGCAGGTGCTCACCCGCGTCACCGCCTGGTGGAAGTCGAACCGCGACTGGACCATGCGCGCCGACATTCACCGCCTCGACAGCGCCGATCCCGCGATCACCGCCGAGGCGCAGATCGCCGAGGATGGCGGCCGCTTCGTGGTCTTCGCCGGCCGCGCCGGCACCTCGTCGCAGATCCTGCCGCGCCCGCTCTGCCTCACCGGGCTCGACCCGGAGGCCAGCTACCGCGTGGAGATCGTCAACCGCGAGGATCTCGGCCCGCTGTCGCGCGGCGCGCTGCCGCTCAAGGACGGCCCGGTCGAGCTGCCGGGCGCCTTCCTGATGAGCCAAGGCCTGCAATTGCCGCAGGCCTTCCCCGATTCCATCTGGGTGCTGGAGGGCACCCGCCTTTGACGGACACCGCCATGACCGATCTCACCCGCACATTGGGCTGCTGCTACTACCCCGAGCACTGGCCCCGCTCGGTCTGGACCGAGGATGCCCGCCGCATGGCCGAGACCGGCCTGACATGGGTGCGGATCGGCGAATTCGCTTGGAGCCGGCTGGAGCCGCGCCCGGACGAGCTGCAATTCGAATGGCTCGACGAGGCGATCTGGACGCTGGGCGATGCCGGGCTGCAAGTCGTGCTCGGCACGCCGACCGCGACGCCGCCGCGCTGGATGCTGGAGCGGCATCCCGACATGCTCGCCGTCGATGCCGAGGGCCGGCCGCGCAAGTTCGGCTCGCGCCGCCACTACTGCTTCAGCCACGAGGGCTTCGCCGCCGAGAGCGACCGCATCGTCGGGTTGCTCGCCGACCGCTACGGCCGCAACGAGCATATCGGCGCCTGGCAGACCGACAATGAATATGGCTGCCACGACACCACCATCTCCTACTCGGACGCGGCGCGCACCGTCTTCCGCCGCTGGCTGAAGGACCGCTACGGCAAGATCGACGCGCTCAACGCCGCTTGGGGCAACGTGTTCTGGTCGATGGAGTATCGCGATTTCGACGAGATCGACCTGCCCAACCTCACCGTGACCGAGGCGAACCCGGCCCATGCGCTGGCCTTCCGGCGGTTCTCCTCGGACCAAGTGGTGCGCTTCAACCGCCGCCAGGTGGAGATCATCCGCGCCCGCTCCAAGGCGCCGATCACCCATAACTACATGGGCCGGATCACCGATTTCGACCATTTCGCGGTGGGCGGCGACCTCGATTTCGCCTCCTGGGACAGCTACCCGCTGGGCTTTCTCGAGGACCGCGCCGGCGCCACGCCCGAGCAGCAGCGCGCCTATGCGCGGCAGGGCGACCCGGATTTCCAGGCTTTCCACCACGATCTCTACCGCGCCGTCGGACGCGGCCGGATGTGGGTGATGGAGCAGCAGCCGGGGCCGGTGAACTGGGCCCCGCACAACCCCGCGCCGCTGCCGGGCATGGTCCGGCTGTGGAGCTGGGAGGCCTTTGCCCATGGCGCCGAATGCGTCAGCTACTTCCGCTGGCGGCAGGCCCCCTTCGCGCAGGAACAGCTGCATTCCGGGCTGCTGCGCCCCGACAGCCAGCCCGCGCCGGGGCTGGAGGAGGCGCGCCAGGTCGCGCAGGAGATCGCGCAGGCCCCCGCCGTCGCCAATGCCCGCGCCGAGGTGGCGCTGCTGTTCGACTACGACGCCGACGCCGCATGGGCGGTGCAGCCGCACGGCGCGGGGCTGAGCTATTTCGGCCTCGTACTCGATCTCTACAAGGCGATGCGGGGCCTGGGCCTCTCCATCGACATCCTGCCGGCCACGACACGCGACTTCACCGGCTACCGGATGATCGCCGCGCCGGGGCTGATGCACATGCCCGACGATCTCAAATCCGCCCTCGCCTCCGCCGCGGCGGAGGTGCTGATCGGCCCGCGCGCGGGCGCGCGCGACGGCGAGTTCTCGATCCCGGTACCGCTGCCGCCGGCCTTTCCCGGCCTCGACGTCACCGTCGCCCATGTCGAAAGCCTGCGCCCCGACGCACCGGAGCGGCTCGATGGCGGCGGCGCGTTCCAGGGCTACCGCGAGCGGCTGGAGGGCGGCGCGCGGGTGGTCGAGCGTTGCGAGGACGGCGCCGCGACGCTGATGCGCGAGGGGCGCATTGCCTATCTCGGCGGCTGGCCCGACCCGGTGGCGGCCCGCCGCATCGTCGCCGAGGCCTGCGCCCGCGCCGGGATCGACACCCAGGAGCTGCCCGAGGGCATCCGCCGCCGCGACACCGCGACCGAGCGGTTCTGGTTCAACCACGGCCGGACCGGCGCAGTGGTCGACGGCCTCGACCTGCCGCCGCTCTCGGTCACGCGGCAACTGCTTTAGACGCGGCCGCGCGGCCGCGCCGGGCCTGGACCCCGGCGTGGCCGCCAACTCGACCCAGCCGGTCAGGCCATACCCATCGCACCGACGAGATCCCGGATCATCCGGGCCGAGGTCAGTGCCAGGAACAGGCCGAAGGACAGCCGCAGCGCGCGCTGCGGGATCGCATGGGCGAGCCGCACCCCGACGCCCGCGAAGCTGGTGGTCAGCGGGATGATCACCGCCACCGCGACGAGATTGACGTAGCCCAGCGAGAAAGGCGGCAGCCCCTCGGCGCCGAACCCGGTCAGCATGTAGATCAGCGCGCCGGGCAGACCGATCACGAAGCCGATCGCCGCCGAGGTGCCGACCGCGCGGCGAATGTTGTATCCGAGAAAGTTCAGCAGCGGCACGCAGACCGTGCCGCCGCCGATCCCCATCATCGACGACACCGCGCCCGCAAAGACGCCGAAGCCCGCCCAGGCGGGTTTCGAGAAATCCTTGGGCACGATCTCGCCCTTGCGGCCGCGCAGCACCATGTCGGCGGCGACCGCCGCCGCGACCACGGCGAAGACCGCGATCAGGATCCGCCCGTCGATCAGCCCGCCCGCGAAGCTGCCGAGCACCACGCCCACGAGGATCGACGGCGCCCACAGCCGCAGCAGGTCGAGATCGATCGCGCCCCGCCGGTGATGCCCCCAGGCCGAGGACATCGAGGTGAAGACGATGGTGGCGAGCGAGGTGCCGACCGCGACCTGCATGGTCAGCCCCGGCTCCATACCGGTGAGTGACAGCGCGAAGTAGAGCGCAGGCACGATGACGATGCCACCGCCGACCCCGAGGAGCCCGGCGAGGATGCCGCCCGCGACGCCCGCCGCCACGGCGACGGCGAGCAGCGTCGTGACGGTGCCGAGATCCATCTCAGGCACCCGTCTCTGTCGCGCGCGAGCGCGAGACGCGGCCCTCGGCCCGGCACCGCGCCTCGGCCTCGCCGGTCACGGGGTCATGCGCGATGATCGACCGGGTCATGCTCGACGCTCCGACATATAGGCCTGCATTTGCCGAGACGCTGTGGCGACAGGGGCATCCGACAGCAGCGTCCCCGCCGGTATGTCCGCTTCGGCCAGGTCGCCATGGAGGGCCACGTGCAAAGAGACGGCGACAGAACTCGGCCACGTCGCCTCGATATACGAAGCCAACCCCTGCATCACTGCCGTCGGCGGCAGCATCGGGCGGCCGTCGCGGACATGATCGATGGTCGGGCAGGTGGTGAAGGCGATCATTCTCACGTCTCCGGTTTGGATTAATCTCAGCGCGGGACGAGCGCATCGTTTGGGGCGCAGGTACAGGCGAACTCGATCTCCGGAGAGCGTCGCCGTCAAGGGAGCGTCTGCCACTGCGACAAGGGCGATGGTGTCCTGGCCTCTGAGCAGATCATGTTTTGAATGGAAAACGCATCATCTCAGGCAATGTGCATGACGGTCGGGCGTCGGAAATGCAGGCGCCGTCGGCCGTGGCGGGTGAGCTCGGAGGTTCGCCCTGTCACCCGCCATTCTACTGTCGCACGAATTCGCACTATTTCCGGGCGCAGCTTAGGCATGGCTAGAGGAAGGAATTTGCCTGCCTTCGACCGCTCCCGCGGATCAGGCATAAGGCCTGAACCTCCAGAGGTCAGGCTTGCTGGCTGCACCTATTCGCGCTTAATCCCGCCGTGACGGGCCGCGAAGCTTGCCCCGCTCCCCTCGATCGCTAAAAGGGCCGCAACACGCCATGCGCCGGGCCACCGGTTGACAGGGCACGCGGTGAAACCGACAACCCACGGTCGAAAACGGGTAAGGGGCAGGGCATGACGGGACAGGCACTCGAGCGCGAGCGGCCGCGGCTGGCGGCGGTGACGGCCGCGTCGGCACAGGTGAGCAACGCGGCAGCGGATGACGAGATCGACTTGCTCGCCCTGCTGCGCACGGTCTGGCGGGGCAAGTGGCTGATCCTGATTGCGGCCCTGCTCGCGCTGGCGGCCGGGGTGTATTATGCGACCCGGGTCGCCCAGCCGCAATATACCGCCTCTACCTCGATCGCGCTGCAGGTGTCCGGCCCACAGGTCGTCGATCTCGAAAGCGTCATGTCCGGCGTCTCGACCGACGACGCCAGCATGAACACCGAGGTCGAGGTGATCCGTTCGCGGGGTCTGCTCGAACAGCTCGTGGCCGAGCTCGACCTGCTGGAGGATCCCGAGTTCAACGCCAGCCTCCGTCCGCAGGACGGCTTCTCGATCTTTGCCCTGCTGGCGCCGGTGCTGGGCGGGGCGACCGAGGCATCCGTCGTCGATGAGGAGGCGGTCCTGAACGACACTGTCGACGCCTTGAGGGCATCGCTCGGCGCCTCGGTGCAGCGCGATACCTTCATCCTCATCATCCGCGCGACCACCAGCGATCCGCGCAAATCGGCGCGCCTCGCGAACACGCTGGCCGAGCTTTACATCGCCGACCAGATCGCGGTGAAGTTCAAGGGCACCGAAGAGGCCGTGACCTTCCTCTCCGAGCGTGTGGCCGCGCTCGAGCAGGAGTTGCGCGAGAAAGAGGACCAGATCGCCGCGCTGCGCTCGGATTCCGAGCTGGTCAGCCCCGAGGCGCTCGAACTGCTGAACCGACAGGTCAAGGATGTCCGCGACCGTCTGACCGAGCTCAAGCAGCAGGCCGCGCGCGACGAGACACGGCTGTTCCAGCTGGAGACCGCCTTCGAAAGCGGCGATGTGGCTGAGGCCGTTCGCCTCGCAAACGATGCCACCCTGCGCCAGATCGCGCAGCGGGTCCAGAACGACGACGCGCAGGCTTCGGAGCTGTTCGAACGCCGGGCCGAGACGGTCCTCGCCCGCGCCGAGGTCGATCTCGAGCGCTCGACCTCGCAGGTCGCGTCGCTGGAGAGCTCGCTGCAGCGCCTGCAGGCCCAGACCGAGACCCAAAGCGAGGATCTGACGCAGCTTCTGCAGCTGGAACGCGAAGCGCAGGCGACCCGGACGCTCTACGAGACCTTCCTCGCCCGGCTCAAGGAAACCACCGTTCAGCGCGGCCTGCAGCAAGCCGATGCGCGGGTGTTGTCGAGCGCCACGCCGGGCGAGATGGTGGCCCCGCGCAAGGCCAGGATCGCCGCGCTCGCGCTGATCCTGGGCCTGATGGTCGGGGTCGGCATCGTGCTGCTGCGCGAAGCCATGCAGTCCGGCTTCCGCAGCTCCGATGAGCTCGAGTCCCAAACCGGCCGGTCGGTCCTCGGGCAGATCCCGCGCATGCCGATCCGCAAGCGTCAACAGCTTGTGAGCTATCTCAACGACAAGCCGACCTCCGCGGCTTCCGAGGCGATCCGCAACCTCCGCACCTCGGTGCTGCTGTCGAACATCGATGCCCAGCCTCAGGTGATCCTGCTTTCCTCCTCGGTGCCCGGCGAAGGCAAGACGACGCAGACCATCGGCCTCGCCCACAACTTCGCCGGCCTCGGCAAGAAGGTGTTGCTGATCGAGGGTGACATCCGTCGCCGTACCTTCAACGAGTACTTCAAGGGCAACCCGAAGGCCGGGCTGGTCTCGGTTCTCTCCGAAGGGCTGTCGATCGAGGAGGCCGCGCTACGGCCCGACGATTTCCCGGTCGACATCCTGATGGGCCAGAAGACCAGCGTGAACGCGGCGGACCTGTTCTCCTCGGAGGCCTTCAAGAGCTTCATGGAGCAGGCCCGCCAGCGATACGACTACATCATCATCGACACGCCTCCGGTGCTGGTCGTTCCCGATGCCCGCGTCATGGCAGCCGTGGCGGATGCGGTGGTCTATGTGGTGCAGTGGGACAAGACGCCCCGGTCGCAGGTGGCCGAGGGTCTCAAGCTCTTCGCCAGCGTCGGTGCCCCGGTCACCGGCCTGTCCTTGTCACAGATCGACGCCAAGAAGATGAAGCGTTACGGCTATGGCGGGCAGCACGGCGCCTACTCCGCATACGGCAACAAGTATTACGACATCTGAGCAGCATTAGTCGGATGAAAAGGGGCGCCTGTCGGGCGCCCCTTTTTTATGTTGGCAAGGCCCCTGGGCCGCCACGTCTCCGATGGGATATCCGGGCTCGTTACCGATCGGTCCCTGTCTGCACGAAGCGCAGTTCGCCCGGCGCGATCAGCGCGGCGGTAAGTCGGCCGCTGGCATAGGCGCCGGTATCCGTGGCGATGCGGCCCTGATCCGCCACGGGCCGGTCATGAATGACGTGACCATGCGCGATCCAGATGCCGTCTTCACGCACGCGGCTCCCGAAATCCGGATGGCCCCAGAGCAGGGTCCGCTCGGCCTGAAGCTGCAGCGGCTGCGCCGGGTCGGCGGCGGCATGAACCACGGCGATGTTGCCGCTGCGCCATTGCAGCGGCAGTGCCGCCATCCATGCCCGGCCCTCGGCGCCAAGTGCCTCGGCAAAGGCGTCCCGGGCGGCGGTCATCCGCTCGACATCGGTTCCCTGCCCCGACAGGCCGACACCGAAGCTCGCCAGTGTTTGCAGCCCGCCATTGCGCAGCCAGCGCGCGCCATGCTTTTCGGGGTCGCCGAGAAAGGCCAGGCACATCGCCTCATGATTGCCCTTCAGGCAGATCAGATCCGGTCTGGCGCGCAGCCGCTCGATCACGGCGCGGCTCTGCTCGCCGCGATCGACGTAATCGCCGACGAGCACGATCTGGTGCTCGGGCGCTTCATCGGCGAGCCGGTTCAGCAACTGTCCGAGCAGATCCGCGCGGCCATGCACGTCGCCGATCACGGCGATCGGCGCCTCGGGCGCCAGCGGCGCGTCGAAATCGGGGGCGATGGCGGTCCGGCCGGTCAGCCGGTCCCGCAATGATGAGATGAATCCACGCATGAGCGGGACTTTATCCTCGGGCGGGCGGGCTTGACCAGAGCGCCCGTTCAGGCGCCGCGCCGGCCCAGGACGGTGCCGATCGTCTGCCAGGTCACCCAGAGGTCGAAGCGCATCGAGGCACGGCGGATATAGAGAAGGTCTGCGGCCACCTTGCGGCGCAGCCCGTCGAGCCCGTCGACATAGCCGACTTCGGTCTGCGCCAAGCCGGTGATACCGGGGAGCACGTCGTGGCGCCGCCGGTAGCCATGGACGTTACCGACATAGACCAGCGCGTGATCGTAGAAATCCGGACGCGGCCCGATCATGCTCATATGCCCGGCGAGCACGTTGAGGATCTGCGGCAGTTCGTCGACGCGCGACTTGCGCAGGATGCGGCCCAAACGGGTGATCCGGTTGGTTTCGAGCGCGTCGAAAGGACCACGGATAATGGCGGGCGCATCGGTCATGGTGCGGAACTTGAAGGCGCGGAACGGCTCGCAGTCACGGCCCATGCGGGTCTGCACGAAGAACAGCGAACCTCGATTGAAGAACGGGTTGAGAACCAGAAGCAGGAGTGCCGCTGACAGGAAAAAGGGCAGCAGCGCCAAGCACATCAACAAATCGAAAGCGCGTTTGCCGGGGCGGCCATGGGTCTCGAAGACCCGAAACTTCGATGGTTCGCTTTTCTCGGCGGGAATGAACTCCGCCGTGACTACCGTGTCATTCATAATGGAAACGCACCTCAGCGCGGAAGCCTCTTGCCGCTGCTTCTCTTGATTTTTCAACCGATGCGCACGAGGCGCGATCTCTCTGGCCTCATTCGACCAACCTATCTAAAAGGTCAATATCTGCTCGGAAAAATTTCACGCTAAAGTTGTGATCTCACGATCATTTAGCAAAATAGAAATGCGAACGACTGCCCATCTGGAAAAACACCGTTTCCCAAAGAAAATTCAATACGATTGGGCTCAATCAGCCGCTCCTGACGGGGTTGCCGTCAAGAACAGCCCTAAGAAGTCGGGCGGCCGACGAGGGCCGCCCGAACCAGTCTTACTGGGTGTCGGTCGTCGAGTTGGTGCTGTCGCTGGAGCTCAGCAGAACGGCGCTGGCCAGAGCAAGAGCCCCGAGGCCGGCGACGGCGGGAGCACCGAGGCCACCAAAGAGCCCGCGCGGCGGCACGGCAACGATGGGGCCGCCAGCAGCGGGAGCGGCGACGGCCGGCTCGACGATCTCGTTGGCGAGGCCACCGGCCTGCACCGGGCCAGCCAGAACGACGGTCAGGGCGAGGCCGGCAGCGGAAACATAACGCAGCATGAATATATCCTTATAGAGCACTTCGGGGTTGTGGTAGCACAGCAGAATCCAGCCTGCCAGTGACAAGGCTGTCACGGCGTCAATCGAAGCCTCGACAGATCTATACTTGTCTGAAGAATCCGTGTATGTTTTCGACCTCATCCAGCCAATAATCAGATTATTCGTTGCACAGCGGCCACTTGGCGCCAGTTCAACGGTAGCTCCGGTGGCTATGTTGGGCAACGCAGTTCTGCCAGCCGCCATCTCTCTCAAGAGGAAAGCGCTGGATCCCGAGCCACATCGAATCAACTTTAGGCTGAATGGCCGGCCTCAGCGGTTCAGTCGCCCCTATCCGTCAAATGGTCGCCCCCCTCCCTCAACGCAGCCGCTCGATCACCCGGCGCAACTCCGCCGCCATGTCGATACGCCCCGCCTCGGCGTCGTCGATCCTCAACCGCATCATCCGCTCGCCGCCCCCCATGAACAGCCCGCCGCGTCGGTCCACGGTCAGCAGCAGCTCGACCCCGCCCGCATAGGGCAGGAACGCCACCTCGACCTCCTCGATCCCCAGATCGCCCAAGCCCACCGGGCGGAAGTCGAACTCCTGCAGGAAAGGCGGGTCGCGGCGAAGCTGGTACTCGACCTCGGTCTCGCTCAGCCGGAAGCCCGCCGCCTCGATCCCCTGCAGCACCCGCGCCATCGTGGCGCCGGGGCGGATGGTGACGGGGTCGGAATCGCGCGGGTCGACCGCGCCCGGCACCTCGAGCCGGGTCTCCAGCCGGGTGCTGGTCGAGCCGATGGTGATCGGCGCGGCGCGCGGCAGGTCCATCTCGATCGGCAGGGTCAGGCTCTCCCCGGCCTCGATCCGCCCGATCGGCACCTGCCCCTCCACCAGCACGATGTCGCCATGGCGGCGACCATGCGGGCCCTCGACCAGGCAGCGGGTGACCAGCGACAGATGCGCGGCGCGGATCTCCTGGGCGGCATTCCCACCCTGGATGCGGATCTCGGCCCGCAGCGTGTCGCCGGGCGCCAACGCCTCGTGCTCCAGAACCGTGTCGACGGTCGCGCCGCCGATGCCGAGACTGGACAGAACCTTGCCGAACATCGTTTTTCTCCCTTGCCTTGGTCGCCTCCCGATATGGGGCCGGCGACCGCCCCGAAAAGAGCTGCTCCGACGACAGATGCGCCGCGCCCCTCACCGGCCACGCCCGCGCATCGCGGCGAAGGCGCCTCCTTTCCTCGACACACATGCGGCGGGCCCGGCGATTGCCGGGCCCGCGCATCATCCGTCTCGCGGATCGTATGGATCAGCGGCGGCGGTCGGCCGGGCTGATCGCGCCGTCGCCATCCCGGTCGAGCCGGTCCACCAGACCATCGACCCGGGTGTCGAGCTCCCCGGCCGTGATCGCGCCGTCGCCATCGGCGTCGAGTTCCTGGAAGGCGTCGACCATGTGCGGCCGCATGAACTGGTTATAGAGCGTCGCGAATTCCTCGATCTCGAGATTGCCATCGCCCGAGACGTCGGCCGCGCTCACCTGCGCGCTGCGATAGGCGTCGATCTCGGCCTGGGTCAGCGCGCCGTCGCCATCGGTGTCAGCCTCGGTCAGGATCTGCTGCATCATCATGCCGCCGCGCATGCCGTGGCCGCCATGCATGGCGCGATGCGCGTCGCGACCGCCGCGACGCTCGCCATGCTCACCGCGGTGATCGTCACCGCCGCGCATCCGGGCAAGGAAACCGCGGCCGTCACGCTCGTCCGGGCCCCGCTCCGGCGCGGCTTCCGGCGCGACCTCGGTCGCGGTCGCGGCCGGGGCTTCGGTCGCGGCGTCGTTGCTCTGCGCGGTGGCGACCACGGCGCCCGCGCCCATCAGCGCGGTCACGAGAAAGGCGGTGGGGAGGATCTTGGTCGTTTTCATGGCTTCAACCTTTGTGTCTGTCGTGTCGTCGCGGCCCGTCATCTCGGTGCCGTGTCGATCAACTGGGACCGTGATGACAGCCGCGCCAGAGCCGCACCACGCGGGCTTTGTCGCCCGCTGTCGCAGGCCGTCCGGGCGTTACAGCTTGCGACAACTCCTCCTCCCCGCGCCCCGCCGGACACACGCTTAGGGAGAACGGCACGATTCCCAAGTCGCCCATTAAAGCGGCGAAACGCCCATGATCCGGGCGCGGCGGCGCGAAATGCGGCGCGCCGCCCGGCCGCCGCGCATGATCCCGGCAGACCCCGACGCGGCGCGCTCCTAGCCTCGACTCATGACCGAACACGCGACATTCGACGAGATGTGGGGCCGCGACGCCGCCCTGCGCCGCCCCTACCAGGCGATCGAGAGCTGGTTCAGCGCCGAGGACCCCGCCCGGCTGCGCCGCAAGGCGCGCGAGGCCGAGGACCTGTTCCGGCTCACCGGCATCACCTTCAACGTCTACGGGCAGAGCGAGGCGCGCGAGCGGCTGATCCCCTTCGACATCGTGCCGCGGGTGATCTCGGGCCGCGAATGGGACCGGCTGTCGCGCGGCATCGAGCAGCGGGTCCGGGCGATCAACGCCTTCCTGCACGACATCTACCACCGGCAGGAGATCCTGCGCGCCGGCCGGGTGCCGGTCGAGGCGGTGGCCCGCAACGCCGCCTTCCTGCCGCAGATGATCGGCGTCGACCCGCCCGGCGGCGTCTATACCCACATCGTCGGCACCGATCTGGTGCGCACCGGCGAGGACGAGTTCTACGTGCTCGAGGACAACGCCCGCACCCCCTCGGGCGTCAGCTACATGCTCGAGAACCGCGAGACGATGCTGCACATGTTCCCCGAGCTGTTCATGCAGACCCGGGTGCGGCCGGTCTCCTCCTACCCGTCGATGCTGCACCGCTCGCTCTGCGCCTGCGCGCCGTCGGGGGTCTCGGGCCGGCCGGTGGTCGGGGTGCTGACCCCGGGCAGCTACAACTCCGCCTATTACGAGCACAGCTTCCTCGCCGACAAGATGGGGGTCGAGCTGGTCGAGGGCCACGATCTGCGGGTGGTCGATGGCCGGCTGGCGATGCGCACCACCCAGGGCTACCGGGCGATCGACGTGCTCTACCGCCGGGTCGACGACGACTGGATCGACCCGCTGAACTTCAATCCCGACAGCGCGCTCGGCGTGCCGGGGCTGATGGATGTCTACCGCGCCGGGCGGCTGACGCTGGCCAACGCGCCGGGCACCGGCATCGCCGACGACAAGGCGATCTACTCCTACATGCCCGAGATCGTGGAGTTCTATACCGGCGAGAAGGCGATCCTGAAGAACGTGCCGACCTGGCGCTGCGCCGAGCCGGAGGCGCTGGCCTACGTGCTCGACAACCTCTCGAAGCTGGTCGTCAAGGAGGTGCACGGCTCCGGCGGCTACGGCATGCTGATCGGTTCGACCGCCTCGAAAAAGGAGATCGCCGCCTTCCGCGACAAGCTCAAGGCCCGGCCGGGCAACTACATCGCCCAGCCGACGCTGGCTCTGTCGACGGTGCCGATCTTCACCCGCGCGGGGCTCGCGCCGCGCCATGTCGACCTGCGCCCCTTCGTGCTGGTCTCGCCCGAGGGGGTCTCGATCACCCCGGGCGGCCTGACCCGGGTCGCGCTCAAGAAGGGCTCGCTGGTGGTCAATTCGAGCCAGGGCGGCGGCACCAAGGACACCTGGGTGCTGGAAGAATGACGACGCTGGGCAAGACGGCGGGCGGGCTCTACTGGATGTTCCGCTATCTCGAGCGGAGCGAGAACACCGCCCGGATGATCGAGACCGGCCAGCGCATCGCGCTGACCCGCTCCTCTGACGACGACCAGTGGTCCAGCGTGCTGCGCGCCTCGGGCACCTGGGACGGCTTCGTCGCCAAGCACGGCGCGGTCGGCCGCGACGCGGCGATCGACTGGATGCTGCGCGACGCCGACAACCCGTCATCGGTGCTGTCGGTGGTCAAGACCGCGCGCGACAACGCCCGCGTGGTGCGCACCGCGCTGACCCGCGAGGTCTGGGAGGCGGTGAACGAGGCCTGGATGACGCTCTCGGCGGCGCTGGCGCGGCGGGTGACCGATCGCGACCTCGGCCAGGTGCTGGCGCTGATCCGGCAGCGCGCCGCCTTCGTGCGCGGCGCGATCCACGGCACGATGCTGCGCAACGACGTCTATGATTTCTGCCGGCTCGGCATGTTCGCCGAGCGCGCCGACTGCACCGCGCGGATCCTCGACGTGAAGTATTTCGTGCTGCTGCCCTCGGCCAGCGCGGTCGGCTCGCGGCTCGACGACGTGCAGTGGGAGACGATCCTGCGCTCGGTCTCGGGGGTCGGCGCCTACCAGATGCGCTACGGCCAGGAGCTGTGCCCGCGCGCCATCGCCGAGTTCATCATCCACGACCGGGCGATGCCGCGCAGCCTCGCCTTCTGCGCCCACAAGCTGCGCGAGAACCTGAACTACATCGCCCAGGATTACGGCGCCCGGCTGCCGGCGCACGATCTCGCCGACGCGCTCAACGACAAGCTGCTGTCGCGGCCGATCGGCGCGATCTTCGAAAGCGGCCTGCACGAGTTCCTGGTCGATTTCCAGACCTGCATCGGCCGGCTCAGCGCGCAGATCGAGATCGATTACAGGTTCTACCGATGACCCCCCACCCCGGAGCGCGCCCATGCGGCTGAGCATCTCGCACCGCACCACCTATGCCTATGACGGCCCCGTCGATTTCGGCATGCAGCAGCTGCGGCTGACCCCCAAATCCACCGGCGGCCAGAAGGTGATCGGCTGGACCACGCGGATCGGCGGCGGCCGCCGCGAGCTGGCCTTCGAGGATCACCACGCCAACACCGTGGAGCTGGTCTCGGTCGAGCCCGGCGTCACCGAGATCGAGATCGTCTCGGAGGGCGAAATCGAGATCGAGGACCGCGCCGGGGTGCATGGCCCCCATGCCGGCTACATGCCGCTCTGGCTGTTCGAGCGGCAGACCCCGCTGACCCGGCCCGGCGCCGGCTGCCGCAGGCTGGTCGCCCGGATCGAGCCGCGCTCCGGCCCGCTGGAGCGGCTGCACGCGCTCTCCGAGCTGGTGCGCGAGACCATCGCCTACCGCACCGGCCGCTCCGGCACCTCCACCACCGCCGAGGAGGCGCTCGCCGCCGGCGAAGGCGTCTGCCAGGACCACGCCCATGCCTTCATCGTCTGCGCCCGCGCCATGGGCCTGCCGGCGCGCTACGTCTCGGGCTACCTGATGATGGACGACCAGGTGGCGCAGGAGGCGACCCATGCCTGGGCCGAGGCGCATCTGCCCGATCTCGGCTGGGTCGGCTTCGACGTCTCGAACGGGATCTCGCCCGATGCGCGCTATGTCCGGGTCGCCACCGGGCTCGATTACGCCGAGGCCGCGCCGGTCAACGGCTTCCGCACCGGTGGCGCGCGCGAGGATCTGCGCGTCGCGCTCGACGTGCGCCAACAGCAATGACGCCAGTAAAGGACCCCCGATGACCTATTGCTGCGCGCTGCGGCTCGACCGCGGCCTCGTCTTCATGTCCGACACCCGCACCAATGCCGGCGTCGACAACATCTCGAGCTGCCGCAAGATGTTCGGCTGGTCGGACGAGAACGCGGTGATCACCCTGCTCACCGCCGGCAACCTCGCCACCACCCAGGCGGTGGTCAGCATGATCGACGAACGGCTGAAATCGCCGGGCGAACGGCACCCCTCGATCCTCGGCCTGCCCTCGATGTTCGCGGTGGCGCGGATGGTCGGCGACCTGCTCAAGGAGGAGATCGCCCGCGCCGGGCAGGGCCAGATGGGCGCCGATGCCGGCACCTTCGGCGCGACGCTGATCCTCGGCGGGCAGGTGCGCGGCTCGGCGCCGCGGCTGTTCCTGATCTACCCGGAAGGCAACTTCATCGAGGCCGGCGACGACATGCCCTGGTTCCAGAGTGGCGAGACCAAGTATGGCCGGCCGATCCTGGTGCGCGCCTTCGAGGCGGGGATGAGCTTCGAGCAGGCGGTGAAGCTGCTGATGGTGAGCTATGATTCCACCATCAAGGCCAATCTCTCGGTCGGCCTGCCGCTCGATCTGCAGATCTACGCCGCCGACAGCCTGACCCCCGGCACGACCCGCCGGATCGAGGCCGAGGACCCGCAATATCTCGCGGTGTCAGAGAATTGGAGCGCGGCGCTGAAATCGGCCTTCGACAGCCTGCCCGATGTCGCGCTCTGATCCGGCCCGGATCGGCGCGATGCGGCCGCCTGCATTTTCGGCCAACTGACAGCGGCGCCCGATCATGCTATCACCGGGGCGCGCGACCCCTGCCCGCCCCGCCACGGGGCCCGGCCCGGATCGCGGACAAAAAGGCTGCGTCATTCCCTGTCGACCGATCCGGGCCGGGGCGTTGAGCCCGGCGGCCCGCGCGGTCCCGCGCCATCTCGAAGGAGATCCGACATGACCCGCACCTCCCGTTCCGCCGCGCCCCGGCTCAGGCCGGACGCGCCGATGCCTTCACCCGAACAGTTCGTCTCGCCGCAGATGCGCCATCTGCAGGCGGTGCAGTCGCGGCTGCTCGACGAGACCCGCACCTTCCACGCCGCCTGGGCCGAGCGCCGCCGCCAGGCGATTGCCGATCTGGGCGATCTCACCGCCGAGATGATCGCCGCCGGCCCCGATACCGGCCGCGCCGCCCACGCGCTCGATTCGTGGCGCGCCGGCGCGCGGGCCCGGCTCGCCGCCGATGCCGAGGACTGGATGCGGCTCTGGCTGCGCTGCGCCCAGCACGTGGTCCGCGAGGTCAGCGAGACCGAGAGCGAATGGATCAACGGCTCGGCCGAGATCGTCCGCCTCGGCGGTCACGGACGCCACGCCACCCCGATCTGACACCGCCGCCCGGACCCTGGACTGCCCCCCACCGACGTGCAACACGGCGGCGCCCACGAGGCGCCGCCGTTGGGTTTCTCGATCACCCGAGCGCTCGGCGCGCCCCTAGCCCTCGGCTCCGAGCGACGTCACCGCCGCGCAGAGGTCGCAGCCCGCGCCGAGCGCGCGCGCCGTGGCCCGCGCCATCGACGGCAGGATCATCCATTCCAGGCTCCAGGCCGCGCCGGAGCGTTCCTGCTCATGGACCAGCGCCTGGTGCATGCCCGCGAGCTGGGTCGCGTTGAACCGCGCCAGCGTCACCAGCAGCTCGGCCAGCACCGGGTTCTGCTTGTGCACCATCGCCGAGGAGCCGCCCGCCCCGGCGATCGACACCTCGCGTGGCGCCTGCTGCGCCATCAGCGCCACGTCCTGCCCGATCTTGCCCAGGCTGCCGGTGATCAGCGACAGGAGCCCGGCATATTCCGCCAGCCCGTCGCGCCGGGTCTGCCATTGCGGCGCGACCGCGAGCCCCAGCGCCCGGCCCAGATGATCGGCCACCGCCGCGCCGCGCCCGTCGAGCCCGTCGCGCAGCCCCACCGGCCCGCCGAATTGCAGCCGTTCGACCCTCGGCGCCAGAGCGGCCAGCCGGGCGCGGTGGTCGGCCAGCGGCGCGGCCCAGGCGCCGATCCGGTCGGCCACGGTGATCGGCAGGGCCGCCTGCATCCGCGTCCGCCCCATCAGCGCCCGCGCACCGAACCGCCGCTCCAGCCCGGCCAGCCCCCGCTCCAGCGCCTCCAGCCGCGCCGAGAGCAGCGCCGAGGTCTCGCGCAGCGCCAGCGCCAGCGCGCTGTCGATCACGTCCTGCGAGGTCGCGCCGCGATGCACCGCCTCCGCCGCCGGTCCCGCCGCGCTCTTCAACCGCGCCACCAGCGCCGGCACCGGCAGCCCGTCGCGCGCCGTGCCCTCGGCCAGCGCGGCGGGGTCGATATCGGCGGCCTCGATCGCCGCCGCCGCCGCCTCGGCGATGTCGCGCCCGACCAGCCCGGCGGCGCCGAGCGCCCGGGAATAGGCCGCCTCGAAGGCGATCATCCGCGCCAGATCGGCCTCGGCACTCCAGATCCGCGCCGCCTCCGGATCGCCGAACAGCCCCGACAGCCAGGGATGGTCGAAGACCCCGCTCACCCGATCCGGTCCAGCATCTCGCGGATCATCGCCGCGACCTTCTCGGGCCGCTCGATGCAGGGCAGATGCCCCGCCCCGTCGAGGCAGCGATACTCGGCCCCCGACACCAGCGCGGCCAGCGCCGCGACCAGCTCCGGCGGGGTCGCGCCGTCATCGCTGCCCGCGAGGCAGAGCGTCGGCACCGCGATGCCACGCGCCACCTCGGTCAGGTCGGCGTCGCGGATCGCCCGGCAGACCGCCACATAGCCCGAGGCCGGGGTCCGGGTCAGCATCATCCGCCAGCCCGCCAGCATCTCGGGCTGCGCGGCGCGGTAGCCCGGCGAGAGCCAGCGTTCGAGGATGGTCTCGGACATCGCCGCGATGCCTTCGCGCTCGACCGTGTCGATCCGCGCGTTCCAGCTGGCGTCGTCGCCGATCCTGTGGCCGGTGTTCGACAGGATCAGCCCGGCCACGAGATCGGGCCGCTGCGCCGACAGGGCCTGCGCGATCATGCCGCCGACCGAGACGCCGCAGACCAGCGCGCCCGACAGACCGTGCAGATCCATCAGCCCGGCGAGATCGGCGGCGTGGCCCTCCATCCCGACCGGTCCCTCCTCCGACAGCCCGTGGCCGCGCTTGTCCCACAGCAGCACCGGCGTTTCCGGGTCGAGCCGCGCCACCACCGCCTGCCAGATCCGCAGATCGGTGCCGAGCGAATTGGCGAAGACCACCGGCCGGCCGCGCCCCTCGCGGATCACGTGGTGCAGCACGGCGCCATGCGGCGCGGCGAAACGCAGCCCGCTCATGCCACGCCCTCCGGCATCCGCAGCCCGAGCATCTCGCGCGCCTGCCGCCATGTCGCCACCGGGCGCGCGTGCTTGTCGCACAGCTCGACCGCCCGCTTCACCAGCGCCGCGTTCGACGGCGCCAGCGTCGCGCGGTCGAGCCGGACATTGTCCTCGAGCCCGGTGCGGGTGTGCCCGCCCTTGGCGATCGCCCATTCATTGACGGTGATCTGCGCCGCGCCGACGCCGGCCGCGCACCACATCGCGTCGGGGGCGAAGCGTTTCAGCGTCTCGATGTAGAAATCGAAGATCGGCTCGTCGAGCGGCATCGCGTTCTTCACCCCCATCACGAACTGCACGTAGAGGGGCCCTTCGATCCGCCCGTCCCGCGCCATCCGCGCCGCCTGCACGATATGGCTCAGATCGAAGGCCTCGATCTCGGGCTTCACCTTGTATGCGCGCATCTCCGAGGCCAGCCAGTCGACGAGGTCGGGCGGGTTCTCGTAGACCCGGGTCGGAAAGTTGTTCGACCCCACCGAGAGCGAGGCCATGTCCGGCGCGAGCGGCAGCATGCCGCCGCGCTCGCGCCCGGCGCCCGACCGCCCGCCGGTGGAGAGCTGGATGACCATGCCGGGGCAATGCCGCTCGATCCCCTCCTTGAGCCGGGCGAAGCGCTCCGGGTCCGAGCTCGGGCGGCCCGCGTCGTCGCGGACGTGGCAATGGGCGATGCTGGCCCCGGCCTCGAAGGCTTCGTGGGTGCTCTCGACCTGCTCCTCGATGCTGATCGGCACGGCGGGATTGTCGGCCTTGCCGGCGACGGAGCCGGTGATGGCGACACAGATGATGCAGGGATCGGACATGGGCGGACCTCAGATGTCGAAGAAGATCGTCTCGTTCTCACCCTGCAGCCGGATGTCGAAACGGTACACCCCCTGCCCCTCCGGCCGGGCCATCAACGTCGCGATCCGGTCGCGATGCTCGATCCGGGCGAGGATCGGGTCGGCGGCGTTGGCCTCCTCCTCGTCGGCGAAGTAGATCCGCGTCTGCAGGCCGAGATTGATGCCGCGCGCGACGATCCAGACCGAGACATGCGGCGCCTGCATCCGCCCGTCGCGGAACGGCACGGCCCCCGGCTTCACGGTCTCGAAGGCGAAGGCGCCGGTCTCCATGTCGCCCGCCTGCCGGCCCCAGCCGGTAAAGGCCGGGTCGGCCCCGTCCTGCCCGGCATAGCGCCCGTCGGCATCGGCCTGCCAGATCTCGACCATCGCGTCGCGCAGCGCTGCGCCGGTGCCGTCATGGACGGTGCCGCGCAGGGTGATCCGCTCGCCGCGCACCGCGCCGAGCACCATCCGCTGGCCGAGATCCTCGTCATAGACCCCGTCGATCCCGGCGAAGTTCGGCAGCGCACCGATATGCACATAGGGCCCGGCGGTCTGGCTCGGGCTTTCCTTGAGCCGCTCGATCCGTTGCATCACAGCCCCTCCATGCGGTTCTCGAACAGGGTCTGCCGCCGCCCCCTGAGCACGATGTCGAAGCGGTAGACGCGGGCATCTATCGGGATCGTCGCCTCCATGTCGAGCTTCGCCACCAGGCTCTCGATCCCCTCGCGCGACGGGATCGTGCCGACGATCGGGCAGTGCCAGATCATCGGGTCGCCATCGAAATACATCTGGGTGATCAGCCGCTGGCCCCAGCTTCGGCCGAACACCGAGAAATGGATATGCGCGGGCCGCCAGTCATTCGGCCCGTTGGGCCACGGATACGGCCCCGGCTGGATGGTGCGGAACTCGTAATTGCCGAACTCGTCGGTGAGGCAGCGCCCGCAGCCGCCGAAATCCGGGTCCAGCGGAGCGAGGTAGCTTTCCTTCTTGTGGCGATACCGCCCGCCGGCATTGGCCTGCCAGACCTCGACCAGCGCGCCGGGCACGCCGCGCCCGTCCTGGTCGAGCACCCTGCCCTGCACCACGATGCGCGGCCCGATCGCGCCCTCGGGGCGCTTGGCATAGTTGTGGATCAGGTCGGCGTCGAGCGGGCCGAGCATGTCGCGGGTAAAGACCGGCCCGGTCTCCTCGCTCAGCGTGGTTGGAAAAGAGATCGGCGCGCGCGCGGGCGACCGCGCCACCGAGGTTTTGTAGGCCGGGGTCAGCGGCGCGGGATGCCAGGCCCGGTCGCGCGCATAGAGCCCGCCGCCCGGGCGCGCCTGCCCGCCCGGGGTCTGGGTGACGGGGGGCTTCTGCTCGCGGGTCATGACGCCTCCATCTCCTCGAATGTCTGCTTGGCGATCGCGATCGCGTGGTTGGCGCGCGGCACCCCGGCATAGATCGCCACGTGCAAAAGCGCCTCGAGCACGTCGTCGCGGCTCGCGCCGGTATTGGCCGTGGCGCGGATATGCAGCGCTAGCTCCGCGTCGTTGCCAAGCCCCGCCAGCAGCGCGATGGTCAGCATCGAGCGCTCGCGGTCGCTGATCGTGTCGCGGCTCCAGACATGGCCCCAGGCCGCGTCGGTGATCAGCGCCTGGAACGGCGCGTCGAAGCCGGTCCGGGCCGCCTCGGCCCGGTCGACATGGGCGTCGCCCAGCACCCGCCTCCGCGTCGCCCTCCCGGTCTGTGTCAGATCGCTCATCGCCTCGTCCCCCGTTTCAATATGGCAGCCCGACATAGTTCTCGGCCATCGCCTGCTGCGCCGCCCGGTTGGTGCGCAGGAACTCCAGCTCGGCGGTCTGCATCCGCAGATCGAACGCGCTCTGGTCCGGGTAGCGGTGCAGCAGCGAGGAGAACCACCACGAGAACCGCTCCGCCTTCCAGACCCGCGCCAGCGCCCGCTCGGAATAGCGGTCGATCCCCTCGGAATCGCCCGCCTCGTAGAACTGCCGCAGCCCGTTATAGAGGTAATGCACGTCCGAGGCGGCGGTGTTCAGCCCCTTGGCCCCGGTCGGCGGCACGATATGGGCGGCGTCGCCGCACAGGAACAGCCGGCCCCAGCGCATCGGCTCGCAGACGAAGCTTCGCAGGGGCGCGATCGACTTCTCGATCGACGGCCCGGTGACCAGCCGCTCGGCCACCTCGCCCGGCAGCCGCCGCTTCAGCTCCTGCCAGAAGGCGGCGTCGGTCCAGTCCTCCGGCTTGTCTGACAGCGCGCACTGGATGTAGTAGCGGCTGAGATTGGCGTTGCGCATCGAGCACAGCGCGAAGCCGCGCGCCGAGTTCGCGTAGATCAGCTCGTCATCGACGGGCGGCGTCTCGCTGAGGATGCCGAGCCAGCCGAACGGGTAGGTCTTCTCGTATTCGCGCCGCACCGAGAGCGGGATCGTCTGCCGGCTCACCCCGTGGAAGCCGTCGCAGCCCGCCACGAAATCGCAGTCGATCCGCCGCGTCTCGCCATGCTGGCGAAAGCTGACATGCGGCGCGTCGCCATCGGCGTCGTGGATCTCGACCTGCTCGACCTCGAACAGCGTTTCGGCCCCGGCCGCCTCGCGCGCGTCGTAGAGGTCGCGGGTCACCTCGGTCTGGCCATAGACCATCACCGAATGGCCGGTCAGCGCCTTGAAGTCGATGTGGAAGGTGCCGCCCTCATGGGCGATCAGCGTGCCGTCATGGGCGAAGCCCTCGCGCTCCATCCGCCCGGCCACCCCGGCCTCGCGCATCAGCTCCAGCAGCCCCCGCTCCAGCACCCCGGCCCGGATCCGGCTCAGCACGTAGTCGCGGGTCTTGCGCTCCAGCACCACGTTGTCGATGCCCCGCCGCAGCAGGAGCTGCGACAGCAGCAGCCCCGATGGCCCGCCGCCGATGATCACCACCTGTGTGCGCATCGCGTCCTCCCTCTCTTGCGCAGAGGCTAGCCGCGCGATTATCACAAGTAAAATGACGTTTCCGCCCATTTCATTGCAAAGAATGGAAAGTAAATGGATCGCCGACTGAAATTCCGGCAGGTCGAGGTCTTTGTCGAGATCACCCGCCGGCGCAGCCTCAAGGCGGCGGCGGAGCGGCTGCACCTGACCCAGCCGGCGATCTCCAAGACCCTGCGCGAGCTGGAGACCCAGCTCGGCGCGACGCTGCTCCTGCGCGATCGCGGCGGGGTGACGCTGACCCCCGAGGGGGCGGTGTTCCTGCAATTCGCGCAGATGAGCATCGCGGCGCTGCAGCAGGGGCTCGACAGCATCGAGGGGATCGGCGCCGGCACCGCGGCGCGGCTGGCGGTCGGCGCGCTGCCCTCGGTCGCGGCCCGGCTGCTGCCCGAGGCGGTGCGGATCCATGCCGACCGCGCGCCGGGCGCGCTCTTGCACATGGAGGACGGGCCGCATGGCTTTCTCACCGACCGGCTGCGCGAGGGCGCGCTCGACATGGTGGTCGGGCGGCTCGGTGCGGCCGAGACGATGCGCGGGCTGAGCTTCACCCAGCTCTATTCCGAGCATGTCGCCGTGGTCGTCGCGCCCGATCACCCGCTGGCCGGGACCGACGATCCGGCGCTGATCACCGGCTGGCCGGTGGTCTACCCTTCCGAGCGCTCGGCGATCCGGCCGCTGGTCGACCGCGCGCTGATCGCCGCCGGGGCGGGCGTGCCGCCGAGCCGGATCGAGAGCGTCTCCGGCGCCTTCGGCCGCAACATGGCGCTCGGCGAGGCGCGGGCGGTCTGGTTCATCAGCCACGGCGTGGTGGAGCGCGACATCGCCGCCGGGCGGCTGGTGGCGCTGCCGATCGACATGGCGGCCACCGCCGGGCCGGTCGGCGTCATGATGCGCGCCGAGGAAGAGCCGCTGCCCGCGCAGCGGCTCTTCCGGCAATCGCTCACCGACGCGGCGACGGCGCTGGAGCTGGCCTGAAGGGCCGCTAGCCCAGCAGCCGCACCAGCCCCAGCGTGATCGCCGGGAAGCCGATCAGCGCGCCGATCCGGATCACGTCCGAGACCAGGAAGGGCAGCACGCCGCGAAAGCTCTCGATCATCGGCACGTCGCGCGCCATGCCGTTGATGACGAAGACGTTCATGCCGACGGGCGGCGTGATCAGCCCGACCTCGACCACCACCACGGCGATGATGCCGAACCAGATCAGCGTCTCCTCCCGCGACATGCCGAAATCGAGCCCGGCGACGATCGGGTAGAAGATCGGGATCGTCAGCAGCAGCATCGACATCGAATCCATCACGCAGCCCAGCACCAGGTAGAGCGCGAGGATCGCCATCAGCACCAGCATCGGCGACAGCCCGGCCTCGCCGATCGCCTGCGCGATCAAAAGCGGCGTGCGGGTCTGCATCAGGAAGGCGTTGAAGGTCTCGGCGCCGAGCAGGATCAGGAAGATCATCGCCGTGGTCCCGGCGGTGCCGCGCAGGCAGGCCATCAGCCCCTCGAGCCGCATGCCCCCATGCGCGATCGCCAGCAGACCGGTGCCGAAGGCGCCGATCGCCGCCGCCTCGGTCGGCGTGAACCAGCCGCGATACATGCCGATCACCACCAGCGCGAAGATCGCGATGATCGTCCAGGTCTCGCGCAGCGCCGAGAGCTTCTCGCCCCAGCCCATGCGCGGCCCGGCCGGGCCGTCCTCGGGGTTGCGGCGCACGAAGACCGCCACCGCGATCATGTAGCCGACCGCCGCCAGCAGCCCCGGCACCATCGCCGCGACGAACATCTTGGCGATGCTCTGCTCGGCCATCAGCGCGTAGAGCACGAGGATCACCGAGGGCGGAATGAGAATGCCCAGCGTGCCGCCCGCCGCCAGCGAACCGGTCGAGAGTGCGCCGGAATAGTTGTGCCGCCGCATCTCCGGCAGCGCCACCTGCGCCATGGTCGCCGCCGTCGCCAGCGAGCTGCCGCAGATCGCGCCGAAGGCGGCGCAGCCGCCGATCGAGGCCATCGCCAGCCCGCCCTTGCGGTGGCCGAGAAACGCCGCCGCGGTGCGAAACAGCGCCCGGCTCATCCCGGCGCGGGTCGCGAACTCGCCCATCAGCACGAAGAGCGGGATCACCGACAGCGAATAGGTGGAGAACTGGTGGAAGGTCGAGGTCTTGAGAAAGGCCAGCAGCGGCACCGTCCCGGTGTGCAGACCGTAGCCCGCGATCCCGACCGCCAGCATCGCCACCCCGATCGGCACCCGCACCGCCATCAGCGCCAGGAGCGCCGCGAAGCCCGCCATCCCGGCGGCGATCCCGGTCACGACCGCACCCCGCGCAGATGCCCCGCCAGCGTCGCGGCACAGGTCGCCACCAGCAGCGCCATCGCCGGCAGCACGACGAAGAAGCTCCACCAGACCGGGAGCCGCAGCACCATGGTCTGCTCGTTGTATTCATGCATCTCGACGCCCCCCAGCGACAGCCGCCACAGCAGCAGCGCGGCGATGGCGAGATAGACGAGGTCGCCCATCGCATCGAGCGCATGGGTCAGCCGCGGCCCCGCCTTCTGGGTGAAGAAATCGACCACCACGTTGCCCCCGGTCGCCTGGCACCAGGGCAGAAAGCAGAAGATCGCGATCGCCGAGCCGATCTCGACCAGCTCGTAATCGCCGGGGATCGGCCGGCCGATCAGCCCGCGCAGGGTCACGCTCGTCACCGTCACCAGCATGATCGCCAGCAGCGCCACCCCGCCGATCCCGGCGAACAGCCGCACCAGCGTCATCAGCCAGCGGGGGAGCGCGGCGCGCTCCCCCTCGATGGTCCCGGTCTGCGACATGGCGCGCCCTATTCGCCGCGCTGCGCGTCGATCGCGGCGCGCGCCGCGGCGAGGATCTCGGCGCCGTTCTCGGTGTTCGCGACCCAGTCGTCGATCACCGGCTGCGTCGCCGCCTTCCACGCCTCCAGGTCTTCCTCGGGGATGACCACCACAGTGCCGCCCGCCGCCAGCGCCTTCTCGCGCTCCTCGGCCTCGGCCGCGTCGAGCACCTCGCCCGCCAGCGGCGCGAGATTGGCGCCGGAATTGTCGTCGATCACCTGCCGCAGATCCTCGGGCAGCCCCTCATAGACCCGCTTGTTCATCACCAGCGCCATCACCGAGGTCGACAGACCGCCATTCTCGACGCCGATCTCGGTATGGTCCTTCGCCATCTCCTCGATCCGGAGCGAACCGAACACCTCCCAGGGCAGCACCGCGCCGTCGATCACACCGGTGGTCAGCGCCTGCGCCACCTCCGGGACCGGCATGCCCACCGCCGTCGCGCCGAGCGCGCCCAGCCCTTCGGTCATGGTGCGCGAGGGGGCGCGGATCTTCTTGCCGGCGAGGTCGTCGAGGCTCTCCACCGGGCCGCCGCGCATGTGGAACTTGTAGGCCGCCGGCGCGTGCAGGAGCAGCGGGTGCACGTCGCCCAGCTCCTCGGCGAGATACTCGTCCTGGAAGCCCTGCAGCGCCATGGTGGTCTCGGTCGCGGTGCCGGCGACGAAGGGCAGCTCGAACACCTCGGCGATCGGGAACCGGCCGGGGGTGTAGCCGAGCAGCGTCCAGGCGATGTCGACGATGCCGTCGCGGGCCTGGTCGAAGAGCTGCGGCGGCTTGCCGCCGAGCTGCATCGACGGGTAGAGCTGGACCTCGATGCGGCCGTCCGACTGGCTCTCGACCCGCTGCTTCCAGACCTCGAACAGCCCGGCATGCATCGGCGCCTCGGCGGACAGGAAATGGTGCAGCCGGAGCGTCACCTCCTGCGCTTGGGCCGCGCCGCCCATCATCGCCACGGCCAGCGCAGCGCTCAGAATCCTCGTCATCGCGATGTCTCCCATATCCATCCGGCCCGCGCCCGTGGCACGGGTCCCCTCCTGGCGGGCAGGATGGCACAGGAAACCGGAATGAAAAGTGACTTCTTGGCGGAGATGCTTGCCGTTCCGGGCAAGCAACCGGTCAGCCGCGCCCGATAAAGGGCATGTTGGTCGCCATCACCGTCATGAACTGCACATTCGCCTCCAGGGGCAGCGAGGCCATGTGCAGCACCGCGTCGGCGACATGGGCCACGTCCATCACCGCCTCGGCCATGATCCGGCCATCGGCCTGCGGCACGCCCTGGGCCATCGGCGCCGCCATCTCGGTGAGCGCGTTGCCGATGTCGATCTGGCCGCAGGCGATGCCATAGGGCCGGCCGTCGAGCGACAGCGACCGCGTCAGCCCGGTCACCGCGTGCTTGGACATGGTGTAGGGGGTGGAGCCCGGCCGCGGCACATGCGCCGAGATCGAGCCGTTGTTGACGATCCGCCCGCCGCGCGGCGCCTGCCGCCGCATCATTCCGAAGGCGCCGCGCGCGACCAGGAACATGCCGGTGATGTTGGTGTCGCAGACCCGCAGCCAGTCCTCGACCGGGATCTCGTCGATCGGTCGGCCGAAGGCGCCGACGCCGGCATTGTTGAACAGCGCGTCGAGCCGGCCCCACTCGGTCTCGATCCCCTCGTAGAGCGCGTCGACCGAGGCCGGGTCGGCGACGTCGCAGGGCAGCACCAGCGCCGCGTCATGGCCGCGCGCGGTCTCCTCGAGCGGCGCCTCCCGCCGCCCGGTGAGCGCGACCCGCCAGCCCGCCTCGAGAAACCGCCGCGCCGTGGCGCGTCCGATGCCGCTGCCCGCGCCGGTGATCAGGATCGTCCGCTGCTCGCCCGCCCCGCCATTGCCGTCCGTCATGCCCTGCCCTCCTCGCCGGTTGCCGCAGCATCGGCGAGGCCCGGGCGGGGTGCAAGTGGCGGCGCTCGACAGCCCGGCGGGGCTTGTTATACCGGTGCGCGAGGGCCGCCGCGACGGCCCCGGCTTGAGGGAGAGAGCGATGAAGCTGCTGCGCCACGGCCCCGCGGGGCAGGAAAAGACCGGGATGCTCGACGCCCTGGGCCGGGTCCGCGACCTGTCGGCGCATCTGCCCGACCTCGCCGGCGCGGCGCTCGATCCGGCCACGCTCGACCGGCTGCGCGGCCTCGACCCCGAGGGCCTCCCGCTGGTCGAGAACCCCGGCCGGATCGGCCCCTGCCTCGCGCGGGTGCCGAACTTCTTCTGCGTCGGGCTGAACTACGGCAAGCACGCCGCCGAGACCGGCGCCAAGCCCCCCAAGGAGCCGATCCTGTTCTCCAAGGCCTCCTCGGCGCTGTCGGGCCCCTACGACCCGGTGGTGATCCCGCGCGAGGCGGAGAAATGCGACTGGGAGGTGGAGCTCGGCGTGGTGATCGGCCGCGAGACGCTCTACGTCTCCGAGGCGGAAGCGCTCGACCACGTGGCGGGCTACTGCGTGATCAACGACGTCTCCGAGCGGGCCTTCCAAGCCGAGCGCGGCGGCCAGTGGATCAAGGGCAAGTCCGCGCCCTCCTTCGGCCCGCTGGGCCCGTGGCTGGTGACCGCCGACGAGGTGCCCGACCCGCAGGCGCTGCGGCTGACGCTCGACCTGAACGGCGACCGGATGCAGGACGAGAGCACCGCCGACATGATCTTCTTGGTGGCCGAGATCGTCGCCTACATGTCGCGCTTCATGAAGCTGGTGCCCGGCGACGTGATCGCCACCGGCACCCCCTCGGGCGTGGGGCTCGGCATGTCGCCGCAGCGCTTCCTGCGCCCGGGCGACGTGATGGAGCTGGAGGTCGAGGGGCTGGGCCGGCAGCGGCAGGAGGTCGTCGCCGCCGGCTGATCCGGGCGGCCCCGCCATCGACGGGGCCGCACCGCGCGTCAGTGACCGGCGTGGTCGCAGGTCACGTTCGGGTTCATCGGCTCGAGCGCGCCGGCCGGGTTCTCCCGGAACAGCCAGACATGCTGATCGAAGTGATCGGCGAAACCATGCGCCTCGTCGGCATCGGTGGCCGGGTTGTCGGCCATCGCGTCCCACAGCCGCCCGTTGATCTCGGGCGGCCCGTTATGCCCGGCCTCGGCCCAGGCCTTCGCGAACACCAGGTTCTCCACCCCGACCAGTTCGAGCGAGCCATCCGCCTGCGGCTCGTAGAGCAGGATCGCGGGCTTCGTGAAATCGGTGTGGGTCCCGGTCCCGTCGACCCGGTCGCCCGGCTCCGCCAGTCCCAGCAGCGCCGGATGCAGGTAGTGGATCCCCATCGCGCCGAGCTCGGCGGGCAGCCCCTCGGCCGCCGCCGAGACGCAATGACCCGACGGGTCGGGGATGTAGCCATCGGCCAGGGCCACCTCGACATCGCGGTATTTCTCGGTCGCCGCGCGCAGCGCCTCGAGATCGTAGGTTTCCGCAGCGAGCGGGGTCGCCAAGAGCCCCAACGCCGCGCCTGCAACACATGTCCTGAACATCGCAAACCTCCACGCAAGGCCGCGCCCCGGCACGGGGCCGGCGCCGCGCATTATAACGCAAATCGCCCCGTCCCGCGCCGATTTCGTCACCCCCCGGACGGGTTCAGTTCACCGGCGTCGGCAGCGGGCGGCCCTCGAGAAAGGCCGCGATGTTGTCGCGCTGCAGCCGGGCCATCGCCGCCCGCGTCTCCCGCGTGGCCGAGCCCTGATGCGGCTGCAGCACCACCTGCTCCAGCGCCGCGAAACGCGGGTTCACCCGCGGCTCGTCGCGGAACACGTCGAGCCCGGCGCCCCCCAGCCGCCCCGCCTCCAGCGCGTCGAGCAGCGCGTCCTCGTCGACCACCGCCCCGCGCGAGACGTTGACCAGCACCCCCTCGGGCCCCAGCGCCGCGATCACCCGGGCCGAGACCGCGCCCTCGGTCGCGGGCCCGCCGACCAGCGTCACCACGAGGTGATCGACCGCCGCCGCCAGCGCCACCGCATCTGCGTGGTAGCGCCAGCCCGGCGTCGGCTTCTCGCTGCGCGAGACGTAGTGGATCTCGCAGCCAAACGCCGCCAGCCGCTCGGCCACCGCCCGGCCGATCCGGCCCAGCCCGAGAATGCCGACCCGCCGCCCCGACAGCTCGCGCGACAGCCCGAAGCCCTGCCCCGCCTCCCAGCGACCGGAGCGGACATGCGCGTCGCCGGCCAGCATCCGCCGCTGCGGCATCAGCAGCATCCCGACCGCCAGGTCGGCCACGTCGTCGGTGAGCACGTCGGGCGTGCTGCTGACCCGGATCCCGGCCGCCTCCGCCGCCGCGATGTCGATCGCGTCATGGCCCACGCCGTAATTGGCGATCAGCCCGAGCCGGGGCAGCAGCGCCATCTCCGCCGCGCCGAAGGGCGCGTGGCCGCGAAAGGCCAGCGCCCGCACCCCGGCCCGCGCCGCCGCGTCGAGCCCGCGCAGCGCGTCGAGATCCGCGACCATCCGAGCGCCGAGCGCCTCCAGCGCCGCGCGCTCCGCCTCCGGGTAGCGGCCCAGCCCGAGGATCGCGCTCACGCCCGCTCCCCCTGGAACGCCGCGAGCCATCCCAGACCGTCCTCGGTCCGGCCCGAGCGCGGCCGGTATTCCGCCCCGATCGGCCCGTCCCAGCCGAGCCGCCGCAGCGCCTTCACGAGGTTGGCGTAATGCACCTCGCCGCCATCGGGCTCGTGCCGGTCGGGCACGCCCGCGATCTGCACGTGGCCGACCATCTCGCGATGCGCCTCGAAGCGGCGGATCAGGTCGCCCTGCATGATCTGCAGATGGTAGCAGTCGAACATGATCCGCAGGCAGTCCGAGCCGACCGCCGCCACCGTCGCCGCCGCCTGCTCGATATGGGCGAGGTGATAGCCAGCCACGTCGCGCCGGTTGATCGGCTCGATCAGCAGCCCGACGCCCTGCGGCCCGGCGAGGTCGCATCCATAGCGCAGGTTCTCGCGGAACACCGCCTCGGCGGCCTCGTGGTCGGTGCTGCGCCCGGCCATGACATGGACGTGGCGCGCGCCGATCCGGGCGGCGTAATCCACCGCCTGCCGGATTGCCGCCCGCGCCTCCAGCTCCCGGCCCGGCAGCGCCGCGAGGCCGAAATCCCCGCCCGCCCGCTCGCCCGGCACGGTGTTGATCGACACCATCTCCATCCCGGTCTCGTCGAGCGCGGCGCGCACCGCCTCCGCCGCCACGCCGTAGGGCCAGTGGCACTCCACCGCGCCGAAGCCGTGATTGCGCGCGGCGCGGATCGCGCCGGGCAGGTCGCGGTCGGTGAACAGCATGCCCAGATTGGCGGAGAACATCAGGCGCGCATCCCGTCTTGGCCGTCATTCAGCACAGTCTACACCCCCCTGCCCCGTCAACACCGCTCATTCCGGCGGCAGCGGCGGAAGCTCGTCGAAGATGCCCGGCTGCATCTCCTCCCAGAAGCCGAAGATCGCCCGCGCATTGAGCGCGCTCTCCCAGCCGTGGCGGCGGAAGTCCTCGCGCTCCAGCTCGCCCTCGAGCCGCGCCGCCATCAGCCGCCGGTCGGCGTCGCGCTGGGTCGGGTTGCGCTTGCGCGCCGCCTCGGCCACCGCCTCGAAGCGCGCCACCCGCGCCGCGCGCCGCGCCGCGCGGGCGTCGATCTCGGCCTCTTCCTCGGCGACCTTGGCGGCCCGCGTCGACACCGCCCGGCGGGCGGCCTCGCTCGGCGGCGCGGCGGGCGCGGCCTCCGGCACCGCCTCGCCGGCCCAGCCCTGGTCGAGCGCCGCGCGCAGATAGCCGACCGGGCTGCGCACGTTCTCCTTGGTCGCCACCCAGTCGAGCTTCTCGGCCAGCGCCTCGGCGCCGTGCTCGGCGATCCACTGCCGCGCCAGCCGGTCGGACACGCCCTGCGCCCGGAGCCGCTCATAGACCGGCTGGCTGCGCGTCGCGTGGCCGTCATCGATGTCGAGCATGGCGAGCTGCGGGTTCTCGCGGATCAGGAAGCGCAGCTCGGTGACCGAGCGGCCCATCCGCTTGAACTCCGGCTCGACCAGGATGTTCGAGGAGCGGTTCACCTCCTCGACGCTCGGCTTGATGACCTTGGCGTTGAGATGCTTGAAGCTGCGGTAGTAGTCGCTGTCATCGACGCCCATCAGCCGCCGGAACACCTCGAGCGGCCACCAGCCGGTCGATCCGGTGCGCACGAAGCGGTAGCAGTTCTCGTAGAGCGCCAGCCCGTGCCCGGAGGTGAAGCGCCGCTGGATGTCGAGATTGATCAGCGCGAAGACCCGCGGGTCGTGCAGCTTCTCGGCCAGCGCCGGCGAATAGGCGTAGTCGCAGACCCCGTCGCGCAGACGCGCATGCGCCAGCAGCGCCGAGACCCCCCATTCCTGCCGCCCCTTCTCGTCGAGCATGTCCCACTCGGCCACCGTCTCGGCGAGGCCGCGCAGCGCGTCGCGCAAGCTGTCGATGTCGTTCGAGTTGTAGCCGATCATCAGGCACAGGGTCCGCGCATCGATCCGGTGGACCTGCTGGCTGAGCAGCGTGTCATAGGCATTGAGCAGCAGCACGTTCGACAGCTTGCGCTGCAGCAGGGTCAGCTTGCCGCCGATATGGATCGCGGCGACGTTCTTCTTGACGGTGCCCCGGCGCAGCGCGCCCGGCAGCGCATCGATGTCGATGCGGCCTCCGCCCTTTGCCTGCTTCTCGCTCGCCATGGTCCGATTCCCCGCCGGTTGCCGGCTCGCCCGCAGGCTGCACCGATCGGCACCTTCACGCAAGCGCGATCCGGGTACCTCAGCATCGCCGCCAGCCTATCCCGTAAAGGGGTACCTTTCGATGAAGCCACCGTGCGCGGGTGCCCGGGCGCCGCGCAACGGGTTGCCGGCGGGGTCCGATCCGGCGAATCGAGGCCGGTTTCGGCCCCGATCTGCGCGGTTTTCATGCATCCGACCCCATGGTTCCGCGGGTTTCGGCCCCCCCGCAGCCGGGTTCCCGCCATCCCGAAGACGGGTACCCTTGGCCCCGAACTCGGGTGCCATTGATCCCGTAACCGGGTACCCGATGCTGCGTATCCTCATGGAATAACGTAGTTTTTCCGAGCCAAAGACTCTTAAAGATTCCAAAGGATTCAAACATCACGCGGGCTGTGTTTTTGGGAATTATTTGGAGTTTTTGGGCAGGGTTTCGCGGCGAAACCCGATTTGCCACGCTGCGCCAACCGATCTCGGCGGCATATTCCACCGCGCGCGACGATGTGCGACAGTTCCGTCGATAGCGCCAGGAACGGCGCACATGAGGACAGGATTCGCATGACCAAGCGCGCGGACGCGACCCCCCCGCCCTTCCACAATATCGACCCGGCCCGAGCAGCGGCCCGTCTCGGCCCCCGCGTGGATACCACGCGATTCGCCAAGGCCGCCACCTTCTGCGCCCGCGGCCGCGACGACATGGCCCGGCGCGGCTACGCCCCCGACGGCACCAAGCGGCTGCGCAAGTTCTCGATCTGGGAGATCACCCGCTACCTGATCCCGGTCGCCGCCGCGCATTTGCGCCGGGTGCTCAAGGCCAACCCCGACCTGCCCCAGGGCGAGGGCGAGGCCGGGGCCAAGTGGTTCAGCCTCGACGAGGTGCTGCGCCTGCGCGACCACTTCGCCGAGGAAGGTGCCGCCAACAAGCAGTACCGCCCTTGGCGCCCCGAGGGCCTGCCGGCCAAGATCGCGGCCGTCGCCAACTTCAAGGGCGGCTCCGGCAAGACCACGACCTGCGTCCATCTGGCGATGGCCGCCGCGCTCGACGGCTACAAGGTGCTGGTGATCGACCTCGACAGCCAGGCCTCGATGACCTCGCTCTTGGGCGGCAAGGTCGCCGATGAATGGCAGACCGTCTTCCCGCTGCTGGCCCGCGACTATGCCCGCGCCGTGACCCAGGAAAACGCCGTGCGCGAGGCCGAGGGCCAGCCCCCCCTGCCCCTCGACGAAACCCTGACCGAGGCGCTGGAGGTTTCGCCGCGAAACCTGATCCAGTCGACGCATTGGCCGAACATCGACCTGATCGGCGCCCAGCTGAACCTCTACTGGTCGGAGTTCCAGATCCCGGTCTGGCGGATGAACCTCAAGAGCTGGTCGCTGTGGGACGCGCTCAACAACGCGCTGAACGAGGAGGGTCTGCTCGACGATTACGACATCGTCTTCCTCGATACGCCTCCTGCACTTGGGTACCTTACGATCAATTCGCTGTCCGCGGCCGACATCCTCTTAGTGCCGCTCGGGGCCTCCTTCCTCGAATTCGACTCCACGGGCCGGTTCTTCGACATGCTCTACTCGACCTTCGCCTCGATCGAGGAAGGCGAGAACGCGCAGCGGCGGCGGGCGGGCCTGCCGGAGATGCGGTTCGAGTGGGACGTGGTGCGGGCCATCATCACCCGCTACGACGCCGCGCAGCAGACCGACCTCGCCAACGTGATCCAGGCCTATTTCGGCGACTTCATGACCGCCTACCGGCAGGAGTTCACCGCTTTGGTCGGACAGGCCGGTGAGCAGATCAACGGCATCTACGAGGCCGATCACCGCGACTTCAACCGCGAGACCTATCTGCGCGGCCGCGAGGCGTTCGACCGGACCTATGCCGAGTTCAAGGAGCTGCTGCTGGGCAGCTGGTATCGCGACATGATCGAGGAGGAGGAGCAGAGCCATGGCCAGACGCAGGACGCTTGAGGCACCGGACCCCAAGGCACTGGCGGAGATCGAGGCGGGTTTCGCCGCGAAACCGACGGGCGGACCGGGGGGCTTCGCCGCCCCGATCGCCCAGGTCGCGGCCGAGGCGGCCGCCGATCGCGACGCCCGTCCCGCCGCCGACCGCGCGGCGGCGGCGCGCACGGCGGCGGATGCCGCCTCGTGGCGCGATGCCCGGGCCGAGGGGCGGGTGATCGTCACGCTGCCGATCGAGGCGATCGCGCTCGACCACCTAACCCGCGACCGGATCGAGACCGACGCCGAGGCGATGGAAGAGCTGATGGCCTCGATCCGCGCCAGCGGCCAGCGGCTGCCGGTCGAGGTGGTGGAGCTGGGCGAGGGGCGCTACGGCCTCGTCTCCGGCTGGCGGCGTCTGCGGGCGCTGGCGCTGATCGCGGCCGAGGACGGCACGCGGGCCACGGCCAAGGCGGTGATCCGGCCGCGCGGGGAGGCGGGCGACGCCTATGCCGCGATGGTCGAGGAGAACGAGATCCGCGCCCAGCTCACCCCCTATGAGCGGGGCCGGATCGCCGCCGTCGCCGCCCATAGCGGTGCCTTCGAGAGCATGGAGGCGGCGGTCGAGGCGATCTTCGCCGCGGCGTCCAAGGCCAAGCGGTCGAAGATCCGCAGCTTCGCTCTGGTGCATTTCGAGCTGGGCGATCTGCTGACCCATGGCCGGGCGCTGAGCGAGGCGGCGGGGCTGCGGCTGGCGGGGGCGCTCAAGGCCGGTTTCGCGGCGAAACTCCGCGACGCTCTGGAGCATGGCGACCCGGCGGATGCGGCGGAGGAATGGGCCTTGCTCGAAGCGGCGCTGGCGCCGCTCGAAGCCGCGCCGAAGCCGAGCCCGCGCGGCGGGCGGCCCAAGCGCAAGGCCCCCGAGACGCTGGCCGAGACGGTGCTGCCGGACGGCACGCGGGCGCGGCTGCGCGAGGAGGGGACGCGGATCGTTCTGGCGCTGGAAGGGCCGGGCGAGCATGGCGCCCGGCGGGCGCTGGCGGAGCGGCTGATGGCCGTGATCGCCGAGGAAGCGCGCGGCTGAACGGCTCGGGCGATGCCTCAGGGTGTCGCCCTAGAACATTGATATATAACTATAAAATGTGGTTTGGCAAAGCGAAGCGCCCGCCAAGTTCCGCAAGACCACAAAAAAAACGGGGCCCGAGGGCCCCGTTTTTCGTGTCAGAGGTGTCAGGCGCTCAAGCGAGCGACAGGTTCACCGCCGACTCGCGGCCGTCACGGCCGGCCTCGATGTCGAACGACACCTTCTGGTCGTCGGCCAAGCCGTTCAGGCCCGAGCGCTCGACGGCGGAGATGTGGACGAAGACGTCCTTGCCGCCGTTATCGGGCGCGATGAAGCCGAAGCCTTTGGTGGTGTTGAACCATTTCACGGTGCCAGTGGCCATATCCGTGTCTCCTGTCTGTCCGCTGCCCGCGAGATTGCGGCAGCACGGCATTGCAGTCTGGATCGATCAACTGAGCCGGATGAGCGGAGACAGTAGGGTCGACAAAGAAAACGTCAGCCCGTCACATATGGCGCAGTCGCCACGGATTGCAAGCCTTGGCCGCCCGATTGTCCCGAAAGCCGGGAGGGACCGCCATCCGGGCCCGGACCGGCGAAGGGCGGGGCAGGGGGCCCCGCGCCACGAGAAAGGGGGCCATGAAGGCCCCCGTATCGACCGGGTCGAACCCGGTGGTCGCGCCCCGCCCGATGGCGGGTGCCGCGCGGCTCAGAGATAGACCGAGCCGCCGAAGATCCGGCGCACCATCTCGGCGCGGGTGGTGCCGAGCGCGGCGAGGTCCTCGTCGCTCATCTCGTTGAGGCGACGCACCTGCTGCATGCGCGGCCCGGCCTCGGCCAGCGCCACCAGGCCGCGACCGATCGCGGCGAAGGGGGCGACGAGGATGCTGGTCAGCGAGGAAGTGGCGGTCTGTGCCATGGGATGGCCTCTCATCTGCTTGAATGCCTTGTTCTGTCACAGGATATGCGCCCGTGGCCCGCGCGGGACAACAGACGCTTCGCCATGGCCGGGTTGCGTCTGACGCAACTCCCGATACGTCAGGCGAAGGCGGCACCCGCCGCGCGGCCCGAGAGCAGCGCCGCCTCGATCGTGTCGGGCAGCACCGGGTCGAGCCAGCCGCCCGCCAGCATCAGGTTGGGCAGCGGGCGCGGGTCGGGCCGGGCGGCGCGCGCCTCCGGCGAGGGGTCGGCGGTGGCGGCGCGGGCGCGGACCAGCCGGGCGGCGCGCGGCGGCGCGTCGGTGCCGAGCGCGCGGGCGACATCGGCCCAGATCCGTGCCGTCAGCGCGGCGCGGTCGGCGTCCTCAAAGCCCTGCGCCGCGAGGCAGGCATCGGCGGCCGAGATCGTGACCGAGACCACGTCGTCGCGGGTGAACAGCCAGTGCGACAGGCCGGAGACCAGACCGAGGATCGGCGGCAGCGTCGCGGCCAGCGCCGGGTCGACGCGGAAATGCGCGTTGAGGATCGGCGCGCCGGGGCGCGGCGCGAGGCCGAGCAGCGGCGCCGCCGCCTCCTGCGGCAGGGCGAGGATGGCCGCGTCGTCGGGGCCGAGCGTCACCAGCTCCTCGCCGAAGCGCAGCGCGGTGAGACGGGCGCCGCTCTCCAGCCCGGTGAGCGGGCGGCGGGCGTTCAGCGTCACGCCGCGCCGGGCCAGCAGCGCGAGCGCCGGGTCGACCAGCGTCGGGCCGAGGCCGCGGGGCAGGGTGACGGGATGGCAGGCGCGGCCGCCGCGCAGCGCGCTCTGGCGCAGCGTTGCGGCCAGCGGCTGCGCGGCGGCATGCTCGGGCGGGGCGTTGAGGATGGCCAGGGTCAGCGGCTCCCACAGCCGTGCCCAGGCGGCGCCGCGACCGGGAATCGTCTGCGCCACGGTGGCGCCGGGCCCCGCGCGCATTAGCCGGGCGAGGTCGGGGCCGAGCGACAGGGCGGTGCCGGGCGGCAGCCGCAGGTCGCGCCAGAGACCGGAGAGGCCGTCGGGCAGCGCGAAGCGCCAGCGCGCGCCGCTGGCGAGGTCGAGAAAGGGCAGCGCGGCGCGTGGCGCGATCTCGAGCATGTGGCGGCTGCCGATCCGGCCGCAATGCGCCAGCGCCCCGGCATTGCCCGAAAGGATCAGGTGGTTGCCATTGTCGACCAGCCGGTCGGTGGCGGCGTCGTGAAAGCTCCAGGCGCGGCCGCCGGCGCGGGCGGTGGCCTCGTGCAGATGGGTTTCGATGCCGGCCTCTGTCAGCCGCAGCGCGGCGGCGAGCCCGGCGAGCCCCGCGCCGATGACATGGACCCGCCTCACGCCTGGCCGGTGGCGAGGCAGCGCAGCCCGGCCGCGAGCTTGTCCCAGCGGGTCTGGCGCGGCGGCGGGCGGTCGGGGGCGGCCTCGATCCGGCGCAGCAGCGCGGCATAGGCGCCCATCATCATCAGCGCGGGTGCGAGCCGCAGCCGGGGATGGGCCGGGATCTCGGCCCGGGCGGCGTCGAAGCCGGCGCGGGCCCGCGCGGCGAGCTGCAGCCGCGCCCGCGCCAGCCCGGCGGCGTCGGGCAGCCGGGCGGGATCGGCGGGCAGGCCGCATTCGGCCAGGAGCGGCGCGGGCAGATAGAGGCGGCCGAGACCGGCATCCTCCTCGATGTCGCGGGCGATGTTGGTCAGCTGCAGCGCCTCGGCCAGCGCCAGGGCGAAGCGGCGCGAGGGGGCGCCGCGCCAGGCGCCGAAGACATGCATCGACAGGATGCCGACCGCGCCCGCGACCCGGCGGACATAGGCGTCGAGCCGCTCGGGCGAGGGGGCGACGACGCCGTCGAGATCCATGCGCATGCCGTCGAGCACCAGCGCCAGCTCCTCGATCGGCAGGGCGTGGGCGTCGATCGCGTGGCGCAGCTCGCGGCCGACCGGGGTCTGCGGGATGCGGGCCTCGATCCGGCCCAGCTCGTCGGCCCAGCCGTCGAGGAAGGCGCGCTTCTCGGCGAGGGGGGCGGGACCGTCGACCATGTCGTCGAGCAGCCGGCAATAGGCATAGACGGCGAGGATCGCCCGGCGGCGGCGGCCGGGCAGCAGCCGCATCGCGGCGCCGAAGCTGCTGTTCGACGCGGCGACGATGCGCGCGACCTCGCGCCGGGCCTCGCTCATCGCCGCGGCGCGGGCAGCATGAGCGCGGCCAGACCGCGGCCTATGGCGCGGGCGCGGTCGGCGCGGGACGGGGCGACGCGGGTGGCGAGCGGGTCCTCGTCGCGCAGCCGCCGGTGCAGGGCGCGGGCCAGCGACAGGATCACCACCGTCTCGGCCCGCAGCCGGCGCGAGCGCAGCGTGGGGGGCAGCTTAGCGGCCTGGGCGAGCAGCGCCTCGGAGGTTTCGAGCGCGCGGTCGATGGCGCGGCGCAGCGGCCGCGAGGCCTGCTCGGCGGCGAGATCGCGCGGCGTGGCGCCGGCGCCGCGCATCCAGTCGGCGGGCAGGTAGATCCGGTTCAGATCGCGCTTGTCCTCGCGCAGGTCCTGCAGGTGGTTGAGCAGCTGCAGCGCGGTGCACAGCGCGTCGGCGCTGGCGCGGTCGGCCTCGGCCTCGTCATGCAGGTCGAGCAGGAAGCGGCCGACCGGCTCGGCCGAGGCGCGGCAATAATCGCGCAGCGCCTCCCAGCTGTCGCAATGCTCCAGCGTCAGATCGGCGCGGAAGGCGCGCAGCATGTCGGCGGCGTGGCGCTCCAGCCCGGGATGGCCGATGGCGGCGAGGCTGGCGCGCAGCGACAGCGCGCGCGGATCGCCCTCGGCCTCGCCGCGCAGACCGGCCTCGATCGCGTCGAGACGGGCGCGGCGCTGCGCCGGGTCGAGACCGGGCGCGTCGGCCGCCTCGTCGGCGGCGCGCACCACCGCGTAGAAGGCGCGGACCGGCGCGCGCAGCGGCGCGGCGATCAGCCGCGAGGCGACGGGGAAGTTCTCGTGCTCGGGGCCGCGCGGG